>OJJQ01000012.1_pt1 | contig 308943 bp, 280 predicted proteins | sample 1596381 | NCBI WGS metagenome assembly OJJQ01 (sample SAMEA4350122, study PRJEB24818) | metagenome | biome: human; feature: gut; material: faeces | place: Denmark | collected 2013-09 | reverse complement strand
GGGGAAGAACATCAAGGAGGGTCAGAGAACGCTGCAAGACAGACCGTTTTCTATCCTCGTCTTCCGGATTGGCGTACATCGACACATTATATCCCTGAAGGATGGCCAAACACAGGGTAGCATCCTGCTCCGGTGTCTTCCCCCGTTGTGAATATAAATCGTTTATCTTTTCGTGGATTGATTGTTGTAATGCAGAAAGGTCATCGGCGTATACATACCCATTTTTATCACCGATGTGAAGTAAATGATCTGCCAGATGTTGCAGTTCATCAATATTTTCTTGTAGTAAAAAACTCACCATACCCCTTTTATTCACTTAATGCTTGTTTCACTTATATTTAAACCCTTATTTCTCCAGAGGCTCTACACACCCTACTGGTATATCTACAAAAGCACATCCCAACATAGTTAGCCGGACTGCTACTTTCGATTTTCCATTTACTGTAACCAATTCTCCCTGAAGTCCGGATAATGGCCCTTTGATAACCTTAATCTTGGTTCCTGGTGACAAGGGAGTCGTACTCATATTAATCGCCTCGTCCGAATAGTCTAGCATAAATTTAAAGCGGTGCATCTGTTCATCCGGAATGACAGCAGGAGTACTTTCTCCACGCAATACCATATATCGGCTGATAGAGCCCAATGTCAAAACTTCTTTCTGTTCATACATATCGACATGCACAAATATCATCATCGGAAGAAGAACACGCTCGACTACCTTTCGACGATCACTCCATTGATGTACTTCTTGCTGAACAGGAAGGAAGTTTTCGATACCCATTTTAGATAGTCGCTCACTCGTTTTCTTCTCATGAGAAATACGTACTAAAGCCACCAACCAACGTTTATGGTGCGCTACGCTCCTGCCAGTCACATCTGCCGGCAGAACTTCTTGAATGTCTTTTTTACTAAAAATCATCTATTTACCCCACACTTATTCGTTATTCTTTAACAAACAGAAACGAATAACGGTGCAAAGATGACCATATTTACCAATATACGCAAATAAAAAACAATAATATTTTCGTTAAACGACCATAATTAGAGGGAAATATCTGTTTGTTTCATTTTCAACACCTATTTATTATACCATTTACGAACAATGAAATATTCGATATTTTCATTACCCAGCCCCTAAAAAAGAATTAAAGACTCCACCTCTATCAGAAGATTTTACCATAAAAAGAAAAAAAATAACTATTCTGAGAAAAAAAATAAAGAAAGGATGCAGTATTCTATAAACTGCTGCATTTAACTTATAAACGGGAGAAAAAAAGAATCAAACCTATATATCATATTAAGACCTAAAACCTGAACTTGACAAGTGGGGAGAAATTAGAGAGAGAGAGTATTTTACAAACGTCCCCAAAAACGAGAACCCCTGCCGACTGTAGAAGCCGGCAGGGGTTTATTTTTACTACTAAGGAGCCCGAAAAGAAAGTAAGACGTAATTCTTTCCGAGCGCCTCCGCTTATTTACAATATTTCTTTATAAGTTCATCCACATTCGGATCACCCAGCTCTTTCGCTTTATTGAAGTTTCCGCAAGCTTCGTCCGTCTTCTTCAACTGTATCTGACAAAGACCCAACAACCGGTATGCTTCCCCATATTTCGGCTCGTCTTTCAGAATTTCATTCAGTATCTTCATGGATTCTTCGTAACGTCCTACACGCAGATTAACCACTGCATGTTCTGCCCGATAAGTCAGATCTTTGGGACTCAATTCAATCGCTTTCACGATATCATCCAATGCACGCTGATATTGGCGGGCTTTCAACGCAGCCTGCTCACGATAATAATAGAAAAGGTCATTGACCTGTCCGTTCACAGCCTTATAATAAGCATCATAATCGAGCATTGCATTTCTTGCCTGATCGTTATTCATATACATCTGTGCACGTTCCAGCAGATAAGGAGCAAAATTTGCCGTGACAGGTTGCGGACAACGAGCAATGCAACTGTCCATCAATGCCAACACTTCTTTGGCATCTGCCTTCAGTAATTCTTTCGTCTTGGCGGCACTAAAGAATGAGGCTGCTGAAGCCAGATTGCTGGCATTCACCTTCTCATAAGCGGCCAAAGCACCTGCATAGTCCTGCTGTGCAAAAAGTATATCTCCTTCCAACTGCGTATAAACGGGCAAAGGATCGATAGCCATCGCCTGACGGAGATTTTTCAAAGCCGTATCATACGTCCAGTCTTTATAAGTCGTTTCCGGTTTTGAAAGCTGATAACCGTATATTAGCTTGGCGATATTATAATACACATCATCCTTTTTAGCCGCCACCTTCAAGGCTTGATTAAAGTCGGCTACAGCCTTGTCAAAATAAGACTGATCATCCTTACCTTTTGCTACGTAATAGTTGGCACGACGGATATATCCATCGGTACTGCTGGGGAACTGGCGAATGAAATCGTCCAGCAATTTCTCATATTCATCAGCCGACATCTGCGTGGAAGCCATAAACAGATACACCAATGCCTGATCCTCCGCTTCGGGCAATCCTTTCCGGATACCGATATTCTTCAGAGCAACGTCTCCCAAAGACAGAGCACTAATCTTCTGCGACATTGCAAAAGCTGTCCCTGCCGCATAACAAGTCGTTACCGTATCCGCACCGGAGGACTTCTGTGAAATACCGAACACCTGGCCTTCCGCATTCATCACCGGACAACTCACCATCTTGTCTTTCATCTGCATACTCAAGGTATAGTAATGGTATTCTCCGGCAATCTTCGATACATCCTTCACTTTACCCGAAACGCAGGCAATGCTCTTCTGCGTAGAATAAGGAAGCATCCATGCGTCAGCGCCTGCAGCCGGAGCAGTAGTCGCCACTACCAGTGACGGCACTTTCTTCTCGGTGATGGCCACACGAAACTTGATCACATCGTACATATCATCTGCTCCCAAAATCAGGCTGACCGGCATTTGCTTGCCTTCGGCTGTGACAATCACCGCACGCTCAGCCCCTTTGAAGAGACTGTAGTCAGAGAGAGCCAGTCCGTCTTCGGATACGAAAAATCCGTTTCCGGTATTCAGCATCTTGTCATTCTTATCATAAGTTATTACTGAGAAAACAGCACGTTTCGCCTTCTCCACCCATTTCGGGGTTTGCGCCAGACCGCTCTGTACCAAGAGGAAAAGCGCTAAAGGTAAGATTAAAAGTTTCTTCATATCAGTCGTTGTTTCTTTGTTTCACAGCTTCATAAATCAAAATACCGGCAGCTACGGAAACATTCAGAGATTCGATGGTTCCCAGCATCGGTATCTTCACCCATTCGTCACAGAGAGCCAGATGATCATATGATACACCGGTGTCCTCCGCTCCCATGATGATACACATCGGTCCCCTATAATCGGCTTTTGTATAGTCATAATCTCCTTTCTCGGTAGCGGCAACGATACGGAAACCGCTGTCCTTGAGATACTGCAAAGTCGCACGCAGATTCTGTTCGCGGCAGACAGGCAATGTATGCAACGCACCTGCGGAAGTCTTCATGGCATCGGCATTCACCGATACGCTGCCACGCGCAGGAATGATTACCGCATCCACTGCGGCACATTCGCAGGTACGGGCTATCGCACCAAAGTTACGCACATCCGTTATGCCATCCAGCATCACAAAAAACGGATTCTTGCCCTGCTCGAATAAGAAAGGAACGAGGTCTTCCGTCTTCTGATAGGTCACAGAGGAAATGAAGGCAACCACACCCTGATGATTCTTCCGTGTGATGCGGTTGATACGTTCCACCGGCACACGCTGAACAGGAATCAGCAATCCTTTCAATGCTGCGAAAAGCTCTTTGGAAAGATCACTTTGAATGTCTTTCTTAACGAGGATCTTATCAATTTCTTTTCCAGCCTGAATGGCCTCTATGACGGCACGGACGCCGAAAATCATTTCACTTTTATCGGTCATTGTAATTTTGAATTATAAATTTTGAATTATGGATTATGAAGTACGGGCCAACAGGGCCTTCGCATTGCTGAGGGCAGCCTCGGTCAATGTGGCTCCGCTCAGCATGTGAGCGATCTCCTCTACCCGTTCTTCATCGGTGAGACGGCGGATATGGCTGTTCGTTTCCGTATCGCTGTCCTTCTTATATACCTTATAATGAGCGCGCCCGCGAGCTGCGATCTGAGGCAGATGTGTGATACTGATCACCTGACGGTTGCAGTCACCCATTTCCTGCATCATATCCGCCATACGGTCGGCTATTTCACCGGAAACTCCGGTATCGATCTCATCAAATACAATCGTAGGCAGTTTCACCGCACCGGCGATCATCGCTTTGATAGAAAGCATCACACGCGCGATTTCACCTCCGGAAGCAACGGAAGATATGCTTTGCAACGTTCCGTTCTTGTTGGCGGAGAACAGGAAGTTGACAGTATCCTCCCCCTGTATGCCCGGTTCTTTCTTCAATCCCATCTCCACTTGGAAGCGGACGTTGGGCATACCCAGCGGGACCAGCCGTTCAGCCAGTTGTTTCTCCACTTCACGGGCGGCTGCCGCACGGGCTTTTGTCAGCACGGCAGCTTGCTTCTTCACCCGTTCATACTGGGCTTCCTTGCGGGCAGTCAGTTCGGCTATGCGATCATCATAAGAGGTGATCTCGGACAACTTACTGCGATATTGGTCTGCCAAGGCCATCAATTCTTCAAGTGTCTGTACCCGATGCTTCTGTTGCAGGGAGTAAATCAGATTCAGACGATCGTTCACTTCGTCCAGACGGGTAGGATTAAACTCGATGGATTCTCCCTGCGCTGAGACTTCCTGCGAAATATCTTTCAGTTCGATGTAGGCACTTTCCATGCGGTCGCTCAGTTCTCCGGCAGGCTGATACACCTTTTTCAGATTATTCAGCGTATTCAGATTATCTTTCAGGAAAGAAAGCAGTCCGCCTTCGTCCGAGAAAAAAGACTGTTCGATGCGGTAAAGCCCCGCTTTGATCTCCTCGGCATGACTCAGAGTTTCCGCCTCCTGCTCCAGTTCACTCTGCTCCCCTTCCACCAGATGAGCTTCCTCCAGTTGTTCCAGCTGGAAACGAAGATAGTCCTCATCCGTCCGGCTTTGCTCGGCAAGTGCCGTCAGCTCGGACAATTCACGGTCGAGCAGCTTCCATTCATTATACAGTAAATGATACTTCTCCAGCGCATCATCGTTATGAGCCAGAATATCGAGTACATTCAGTTGGAAACCTTCTTTATTGAGCAAAAGATTCTGATGCTGCGAATGTACATCGATCAGTTGTTCGCCCAATTCCTTCACCTGTGCCAGCGAAGCAGGCGTATCATTAATGAATGCGCGGCTTTTGCCGGACGCCTGCACTTCGCGCCGCAGGATACATTCCTCGTCGTCGTATTCCAGTTCGTTCTCTTCAAAAAACGGGCGCATACCGTAAGCCGAGATATCAAAACGTGCTTCGATAATACATTTAGAAGCTCCACGACGAATCGCTTTCACATCGGCACGCTGTCCGAGCAGCAGACCAATGGCTCCCAGAATAATCGATTTTCCGGCCCCCGTCTCACCTGTGATGACCGAGAAACCTGTTTCAAAACCGATATCCAGTTTTTCTATCAATGCGTAATTCTGAATATAAAGTGAACGTAACACCTTCTGTAAATTAAAAATTAAACCTAAAAATAAAGATCAGTGAGTCAAGACGGCAACCAGATGATCGATGATGTCTTGCGCTACTTCCTGTTTGGGCTTCAGAGGATAATCCTCGCGACCTTTGCGATCAATAATGCTAATCTTGTTTGTATCGTGACGGAAGCCGGCTCCCGCGTCATTCAGAGAATTGAGGACGATAAAGTCAAAGTTTTTACGTTCGAGCTTTCCTTCGGCATTCTGCTGTTCGTTATTTGTTTCGAGGGCAAAACCCACTAACAGTTGATTGTCTTCTTTGATCTTTCCCAGACTTGCAGCAATGTCCTGCGTAGCCTGAAGATGTAAGGTCAGTTCTTCTTCCTTCTCCCGTTTGATCTTTTTGCCGGCCACCGTTTCCGGGCGGAAATCGGCGACTGCCGCACAAAGAATCCCCACGTCGGAAGTCGGGAAACAGGTTTGCGCTGCCTCATACATTTCCTGAGCAGATTCCACATCTATCCGGTGGATACGCGAATGCTGCGTTTTCAGTTGCACCGGTCCGGCGATCAACGTCACCTCTGCCCCACGACGGGCACATTCTTCCGCCAAAGCAAATCCCATCTTACCGGAAGAATAATTGCCGATAAAACGGACCGGATCGATCTTTTCGTAAGTCGGTCCGGCAGTTATCATAATTTTCCTTCCCTGAAGTTCGGCACTCGCAGAGAAAAACTCGTCCAGCACTCGGATAATGTTTTCCGGTTCTTCCATACGCCCTTTGCCGACCAGATGGCTGGCAAGTTCACCCGTTGCGGGCTCAATGATGCGGTTGCCATAGGAACGCAATATATCCAGATTCTTCTGTGTAGAAGGATGTGCATACATATCGAGGTCCATAGCCGGTGCAATGAATACCGGAGCTTTGGCCGAAAGATAAGTGGTTATCAGCATATTGTCTGCTATCCCGTTCGCCATCTTTCCGATGGTGGAGGCGGTAGCGGGTGCGATCAGCATGGCATCCGCCCACAGACCCAAGTCCACATGGCTGTTCCACGTACCGTCCCGTTGGGCAAAAAACTCGCTGATGACCGGCTTACTGGTCAAAGCCGAAAGAGTGATGGGAGTAATAAATTCTTTTCCCGCCGGAGTAATGACCACCTGCACTTCCGCTCCCTGCTTTATCAGTCCGCGGATAATGTAACAAGCCTTATAAGCAGCGATGCTACCGGTTATTCCAAGAATTATCTTTTTTCCTTTTAGCATTATTTTGTAATCAAATTACTCATTTCACGCAGACGGATTTTAGTCAGCACCGCCTTGGTATTCAACGTGAAATCACTGTTTAAAATCCAGCTGTAGTATCCGGGGTCTTTCTTCAGTACCTCGGCTACAGACATTCCTTTATATTTTCCGAAATTAAATACTTCCACACCATTGTCGTCATACACCATCCGGCCGGCAAAGTCCACATTCTTAGTGAAACTTGAATATTCTGCCAGGAAGGCGATGTCGTTCTGAAGATCCGGATAGCGGTCGAGCTGTGCTTTCAGCACCTCATAAGTGGCACGTGTATCGGCCTCGGCCGTATGGGCGTCTTCCAGACCCTTTTCGCAATAGAACTTATAGGCAGCCGAAAGGGTACGTTGCTCCATCTTGTGGAAAATCACCTGTACATCGACAAACTTGCGCTTCGTCATATCGATATCTACACCGGCACGAAGAAATTCCTCTGCCAATACCGGAATATCGAAGCGATTAGAGTTGAATCCTGCCAAATCGCAGCCTTCAATGTCACGGGCCACATTCTTTGCCACCTCCTTGAAAGTCGGACAGTCCGCTACATCGGCATCATAAATGCCATGTACGGCAGAAGAAGCTTCAGGAATATGCATTTCGGGATTGATACGCATTGTTTTCGTTTCCTCATTCCCGTTAGGATATACTTTCAGATAGCAAATTTCAACGATCCGGTCTGTGTTGATATTGGTTCCCGTTGTCTCCAGATCGAAGAACACAATCGGGTTTTTCAAATTTAATTTCATTTCTTTCTTTAATGGATAATGGATTATGGAGAATTGATAATGGATAGGAAACATAAAAAATGGATAACTCCTGAACACTGACAGCGCAGCTCATTATCCATTATCCATTTTCAATTTTCCATTAAATAACTAATCGTTCAGCATCATCGGCATCAGCAGCATCAGCAAGTCTTCATTTTCTTCCTGTTCTACCGGCACAATGACTCCGGCACGCGACGGATCGGCAAGTTCGATTACCACTTCATCGGCCGAAATATTGTTCAGGATATCGATGAGGAAAGTAGACTTGAATCCGATGCTCATAGCGGCACCCGAATATTGGCAAACTTGTGTTTCTTCGGCAGAAGTGGAGAAATCGATGTCCTGTGCGGAAATCACAATCTGATTCTCCTGCATACGCAGCTTGATCAAACTGCTTGCCTGTGAAGAAAAGATAGACACGCGGCGCAAAGCTCCGATCAGTTGCTGACGGTCTACAGTCACTTTATGAGGGTTGTTCTGCGGAATTACCGAGTTGTAGTTCGGATAGCGTCCTTCGATCAGACGGCAGACCATGCGGTAGCTTTCCAGCATAAACACAGCGTTGCGTTCGTCAAATTCGATGGTTACTGTTCCCTGTTCTTTCGGAAGCAGGTTTTTCAGCAATGTAGCGGGCTTCTTCGGAAGGATGAACGCGGCACGTTCGTTTCCTTTGGCAGCCAGCGTTTTGCAACGTACCAGCTTATGACCGTCCGATGCCACCATCGTGATGTCTTCTGTTGTAATATCGAAATATATACCGTTCATTACCGGACGGAGTTCGTCGTCGGCAGTTGCGAATACCGAACGGTTGATGCCACCCAGCAGTACACCTGCTTCCATCTCCACGCGGACTGCATTTTCGCCCAGCATAGCCGACTGCGGAAATTCGTCAGCATTCTGTCCCATCAGACTATATTTTCCGTTCTGATACTGCACGGTGATTTCATAATTGTCCGTGTTGACGTAGAATGTCAACGGTTGTTCCGGAATTTCTTTCAGTGCATCAAGCAATGTTTTCGCTACTACGGCAAAACGCCCGTTTGTATCGCTTTCATTTACCTCAACGGTTGTCACCATAGTCGTTTCACTGTCAGAAACAGTCACAGACAATGTTCCGTCTTCCAATTCGAAGAGAAAACAATCGAGAATAGGCAGCGCATTCTTTGAGTTAATTACACGACTGATAGCCTGTAAATGGCTGGAAAGAGCAGTACTTGAAACGATAAATTTCATATATTTTCGAGTATTTAAGTTTTGAATTATATATCGCACAAAGTTACGAAAAAAGATTCGTGCTGCCCAAGAAAACGAAAGAAAAAACAAGCATTGTGTGAGGGATATTCCTAAAAAATTGTAACTTCGCCGCAGAATTTAAAATTATCGCAATGGAATTTACAGGAAAAATCATCGCTATCCTCCCTCCGAGAGGTGGAGTCTCAAAGACTAGCGGCAACGAGTGGAAATCACAAGAGTTCGTAATCGAAAACCATGACCAATATCCGCGCAAAATGTGTTTCGACGTATTTGGCGCCGACAAAATCGAACAGTTCAACATTCAGATGGGCGAAGAACTGACCGTATCATTCGACGTTGACGCCCGTCAATGGAACGACCGTTGGTTCAACAGTATCCGTGCATGGAAAGTTGAACGTGTAGGCGCAGGTGCTCCTATGACTCCGGGTGCCCCCGTTCCTCCCCCGGCTCCGTCTGCTACTCCGGATTTCACTATGGGTGACGCAAAAGACGACCTGCCGTTCTAAGAATTAAAAACAATCTGCATAAAAAACTCCCGATGGAACTATTTCTGTCGGGAGTTTTTTATGACTGTCCCCTGCAGTAACCAGACACCGGGCTGAAGTGAATTCACCTCGGGACCAACGCAGATTCAGCAGCGAGCTGAAAAGGACTGAGCAGCGAGGCGAAAGGAATTGAGCAGCGAGCTGAAGGAGATTGAGCAGCGAGACGAAGGAGATTGGACAGCGAGACGGAAAAGCCCCCATGAAGGTATGCCAAAAGTCAATAGTAACTAAACTCTCCTCCTTCAGGAAGGAGGAGAATAGAGATAGAATCGACTTTTTAGTCACCCCCACTTTAGTTCTTTTGACACCCCTTCATGAATTCTCTTAAAGGTATCTTACGGAATGGAATAAAAAGTGAATCAGCGGCGGCAAAATTCTCTATCTTTTTTCTTATTAATTCTATTTCTTTAGAATAGAATTATATACTCTTCTCTACTCTACTGGTTTCCATTCGGTTTTCGCGCCCTGCCAGAAGGCGTTTCAGAGCTTTTAGTTTCGCAAATTAAGAGCTATTTTTCCCCTCTATTTTCGCCAGTTTTTTTCTTCGAATTCTATTCGGATTTATACTTCAAAACAATGTTGGGATAGACCATCCCGTCCGCACAAGTAAACTGCGCAAAAAGAATGAAATTACGGAAAAATTCGGAGTTGCGGAGAAAGAATTCCGGCACGTAATGAACCTGATGTCCGGACTGTTCGAGCACGTGTCCAAAGTCCGCCATCATCATGAAATGATACGAATCGGATAATCCGTCCGTCCCCGCCCGATAAGCCAAAGCGCCGTCAAGCACTTCGTCATTATCCAGCTGGCGGATATATCGTGACAAACTATCTTCATCGGGAGCAAGCAGCAAACGTCCGCCATAAAATGTAGCGAAAACATGCAAGGACGGCTCTACAAAACTGGTTAGTTGCGTAAACAACGTTGTTTGAGGCAACCTGTACACAGGGTACGCCTTAGAGGGAGTATAACAAAAAGTTATACGTGAATTCCGGCCTGTTCCTTCCTCTGCCGGAGCCGTATTTACCAAAGAGCGCAACATCCTTTCCGCCTCAGCCACATCCATCACCGAGAGACTTAAAACAGCCGCAGGCCCCATCAGAGAGTCTTCCCGCTGGAAAAGACAAGCCACCAAATCCTGCCCCGTATTCTCTGCCAGATAACGTGACAATTCCCGATCCCGATTCAGCACTTCACTCGTTCTGCCTGCCGTTGCATATTCCTGCGTATCGCCATAGGAAAGCAGGGATGCCCAGTCCGTAATGCCCTGTTTACTGAAATAAAATGCAGTGGAGGGCAGTGTTTCGCCCGGAAATCCTTTGACAGATTCCTGCTGGCGGATTACATTTATAAAGTTAAAACAAGTATCTACATAATGGCTGACTCCGGAGAAATAAATGAAATCATCCTTTAGCTTCATATCAAACTCCGTCCATCCCATCATTCCTGCCAGACGAGTGTAGACGGTAGCAACAGTCGGACTTTTCTTCGGCGCCCGCACTTCTTTAAAAGCAGGGTCGGTAGCCAGCGACTTGCCGGTTTTGCGGATATCTATCACCTCCTCTATCAGCTTTTTCTGACAACTGAGCACCAGAAAGTCTTCCGTCAGATAGCAGGCGAGAAAATCACCGTCCGCCATCGGATAAATAATGATATCTTCACCCTTATAATCGAATGTTTTCGGAGGATAGCCCGACGAAACATATTTCTGCACAAAACGGTCGATCAGCGCACGGTCTCCATTCCCCAACCGGCAGTAAAGCACCTGATTACGATCATTGTCCGGCTCATGAAAACTGATCAGCATCTGATTCATTTGCCTGCTCAGACCGTGAGGAGCATCTTCGAGAAGAGAATAAAGATATTGTTTCAGATAAGAAAAGAGTTTGGAAACATAAAGATACTGGTGATCCCGACTACAGGTCAACTCATCCACTTCCATTACAAATTCGGCTACATCTTCCGTCGCAAACACTGCTGAAACAGAGGACGGAACCAAGGTATAGAGATCAAAATCCTTCTGATCTTCGGCAGCCGACAACCTAAAAAAAGAGTACAACGCAAAACCTGAGCACAAAAGTACAACAGAAGAAGTGATCGCTATTTTCACTATCGTACGAAGTTTCATAATATTTGCTGTTTATCGGCTAGGGGCAAAAATAATAATTTCTACAAAGAAAACAAAACTTTTGCTAAAAAAATCACCAGTAATCAGAAAATGATTTCCATTCCGTCATATGTAAGGTGAATATTTTCAGGAAGCTCCTTCTCTACCTTCTTGTGCAGCCCCATATCATGACTCATGTGGATGAAGTATGTCTCCTTTGCCCGAATACGTTCTGCCGCCTTCAATGCCTCCTCCAGATTCTGGTGGGTGGGATGAGGAGCGATACGAAGCGCATTCATTATCAGAACATCTATCCCTTCTAATTGTTCATACGATTCTTCGGGCATGGTGAGCATATCCGTGATATACCCCAGCCTGCCGATACGGTAGCCCAGAATCGGCAGCCGACCGTGCATCACCCGCAAAGGCACCACTTCCGTATGGTGGATGGAAAAGGCGTGCCCGACCTCAATTTCCTGCAAGGGAATATCAGGAACACCGGGATAACGGTGATCGACAAAACAATAAGGCATCCGCAAACGCAATGCGCGTGCCACATATTCTTCGGCATAGATAGGAACCGCCCCGAAACGGCAGAACGGACGCAAATCATCCAATCCGCCCACGTGATCATAATGTTCGTGCGTAATGAGCACACCGTCTATCTTCTCAAAAGGAAGGTGTAACACCTGCGCCCGAAAATCGGGTCCGCAGTCTATAAGTATCCGCGCATCTTCCGTCTCAACGATTGCAGACGCACGCAGACGATTATCCTTCGGATCGGCAGAAGTGCAGACCGGACAGGTGCATCCAATCTGAGGAACTCCCGTCGATGTTCCGCTTCCAAGTATTCTTACTTTCATTTCCCAACCAAATTTACTTCCGGATGAATGTCTATGCCGAATTTCGCACGAACAGAAGCCCGCACCGCATCCGAAAGCGCAAGGATGTCACTGCCTTTCGCTCCGCCCCGATTGACGAGCACCAAGGCCTGTTTATCATGCACTGCCGCCGGACCTAATGCTTTTCCTTTCCAACCGCACTGATCAATCATCCATCCTGCCGGAATCTTCACTCGTCCGTCATTCAGTTCGTAGAAGGGGATTCGGGGAAATTCCTGCTGCAAGGCTTCCAGTTTTTCGCGCGGAACGATGGGATTCATAAAGAAACTGCCGGCATTTCCCATCACTTTCGGGTCGGGCAATTTGCTTTCACGGATATCGATAATCACTTTCCGGAGTATCGGCAAGGTCAGTTCGGGATACTTCTCGAGTTCCTGACGGATGGTGCCGTAATCTAATGTATAACGTTCTTCCTTGCTGAGCCGGAAGCAGACATAGGTCACAAATACGGATTTATTCTCCGGACGTTTGAAAATGCTGTCGCGGTAGGCATAGCCACATTCATCTACAGCATAAACACGCTCCTCACCGTGAATGTTCACTGTTTCGACAGAGGTGATCAGGTCTTTCACTTCCACACCATAGGCACCGATATTCTGCACGGCACTCGCTCCCACTTCACCGGGAATAAGGGAGAGATTTTCCGTTCCATACCAGCCATGCTCTACACAATATCCTACAAAATCATCCCAGACCACGCCTGCTCCTACCCGCACGGCTACACTCCGTTCATCCTCTTCCGTCACCTCGATCCCTTCGATGCGGGAATGTAAGACCAGCCCTTCATAGTCTTTGACAAAAAGCAGGTTGCTTCCACCGCCTATATGCAAAAAAGGTGTCGTAAGGGCACCTTGAGCTATCAATGTCTTCAGTTCTTCTACCGAAGCATATTCCTGAAACCGTTCGGCATAGACATCAATGCCGAACGTATTGTGTGATAAAAGAGAATACATATCTTCCGTTTTTTCGTTGCTAAATACTGGTATCTTCAAACTTATACAGTTGCCATTCGCCTGCTTTCCGCCTGAAATATAGAATATTAGAGAAGCCGTTTCCGATTCCCTTCAAGGCGAGAATCTTTGTCGGCGAGTTATCATCATTCCGCTGTCCGTAATTGATATTCGAAAGGCGGTCTGTAGGCAATGCCGGCTTGAAAGCAAACCACTGGTTCAAATCAAGAGAGGTCTCCAGAATAGAGAAGTCATCGTCCGGATCTGAGGTGACAAAAGCCAGAGGCTCCTGCACACGTCGGCTTTGAAAAAGGCTGTCGGCAGCAAAATGACTGAAAAACTCCACAAAGTCTTCATTTTCATTCCGCTCAACAGGGCGCAGATTGATAGCCTCCAGTATCCATGCCCCTTTGATACGCTCAAAATAATACTTTTTCACCATTCGGGTTTTCACGAATATCCATTCCACCTGAACGGAGGTCAGTGAGGTGTCCCCCACCAAATCCATGTCTTCTTCTTTATCAAACAGGAGCGTATAATAATGCTGTTTGGTAAATAAGTCATCATGCTTCCAGTTGCGTTCTTCGATATTGGTTTTCTCATCTCCCTTGTAATAGGGCAACGGAAACTTGACACGCTGACGCTGCAAGGCATCATCGGAAGCAAAATTATAGATAAAATCGTCGAAAGATTCGTCCGCTTCTGTCGGTTTGGGCTCTTCCGGCAATTCCTCCTGATGGATCGAATCGGCTTTGTGCCGGATAGAATCCACCTCTTGAGTGATAGATGCAAAGGGGTCGATGTTCGTTTTCTTGTTTCCACAGGAACCAAGGATAGTGAGCACCAGAACCCCCGCAATTAGTTTTTTCATTTTTTCAGTTTCTCTCTTAGCTTTTCAAGCATATCCACCGTCATGCTTTCCAGATCGTAAGCCGGCTTCCACCCCCACTCCTCGCGGGCGCAAGTGTCATCCAGACTATCGGGCCAGCTGTCGGCTATGCGCTGCTTCAAAGGATCTACATCATAGATCATCTCGAACGCGGGCACATGCTTCTTGATGGCATGGAAAATCGTCTCAGGGTCGAAACTCATAGAGGCGATATTGAAAGCGTTGCGGTGTATCAGCTTGGTCGGATCTGCTTCCATCAGCATGATTGCTGCGTTCAGCGCGTCCGGCATATACATCATATCCATTAAAGTGCCTTCTTTGATAGGGCACACAAATTTTTCTCCTCTTACTGCCGAATAATAAATATCGACAGCATAATCGGTGGTTCCTCCTCCCGGAGGGGTCACGTTCGAAATGATGCCCGGGAAACGGACAGCACGTGTGTCAACACCGTATTTGTTAAAATAGTAGTCACTCAGCAACTCTGTCGTTACCTTGGTGACTCCATACATAGTACGGGGACGCTGGATAGTATCCTGTGGTGTCTGTGTATGAGGCGTGCTTGCACCGAACGATCCGATAGAACTGGGGGTAAATACCGCACATCCCTGCTCACGCGCCACTTCCAAAACATTCCACAGTCCGTCAATACCAATTTTCCAGGCTAGCTTCGGCTTGGACTCAGCCACCACCGATAGCAGTGCAGCCAAATTATATATGGTATCAATGTGGTATTCCTTCACCACCGATTCAATCATTTCACCATTCGTTACATCGACAACTGCCGACGGTCCCGACTCTTTTAACTCTCCTTTGGGCTCTGCACCCTGGATGTAACCTGCTACTACGTTTGTGTTTCCATAACGCCTGCGTAACTCCATCGTCAACTCGGATCCTATTTGTCCGGTGGCTCCAATAATCAAAATGTGTTTCATTTTTCCTTTTAAATAAAAGTGTTAAGCTAAATAGTGCGCAAAGTAAGCACTTTTTTTTCAGATTTAAATCAAAAAGATATTGTTTATTCCAAGAAAAATCGTGTCCTTTGCACCATTAACTTAATCACTCAAACATTATGTACGGTAAAATGAAAGAACACCTCAGCCAGACACTGGCTGAAATTAAGGAAGCCGGACTTTACAAAGAAGAACGACTGATCGAAAGTGCGCAGCAAGCTGCCATCACTGTAAAAGGAAAAGAAGTGCTGAATTTCTGCGCCAACAACTATCTGGGACTGTCCAATCACCCCCGTCTGATTAAAGCTTCTCAAGAAATGATGGAGCGCCGTGGATTTGGTATGTCATCTGTCCGCTTCATCTGCGGAACGCAAGATATACATAAGGAACTGGAAGCTGCTATCTCGGATTATTTCCAGACAGAAGACACCATTCTGTATGCAGCCTGTTTCGATGCCAACGGAGGTGTGTTCGAACCGCTTTTCAGCGAAGAAGACGCCATCATCTCGGACTCTCTGAACCATGCTTCTATCATCGACGGCGTACGTCTTTGCAAAGCGAAACGCTATCGCTATGCCAACGCGGATATGAAGGATCTGGAAAGATGCTTGCAAGAAGCTCAGGCACAACGTTTCCGTATCGTTGTTACCGACGGTGTATTCTCTATGGACGGAAATGTAGCACCTATGGATCAGATCTGTGACCTGGCCGAGAAATATGATGCACTCGTAATGGTGGACGAATCGCACTCTGCAGGTGTGGTTGGCGCTACGGGCCACGGCGTCAGCGAACTGTACAAGACTTACGGACGCGTAGACATCTATACGGGAACACTGGGCAAGGCTTTCGGAGGCGCATTGGGAGGATTTACCACCGGCCGCAAGGAGATCATCGACTTACTGCGTCAGCGCAGCCGTCCTTATCTGTTCTCCAACTCGTTGGCTCCGGGTATCATCGGTGCAAGTCTCGAAGTATTCAAGATGCTGAAAGAAAGCAATGCGCTGCATGACAAGCTGGTAGAGAATGTAAACTATTTCCGTGACCAAATGACAGCTGCCGGATTTGACATCAAACCGACACAAAGTGCCATCTGCGCCGTTATGTTGTATGATGCCAAACTCTCTCAGATTTATGCCGCACGCATGCAGGAAGAAGGCATTTATGTGACGGGATTCTATTATCCGGTCGTTCCGAAAGAACAGGCACGTATCCGTGTACAAATCTCTGCCGGACACGAGAAAGCACACCTCGACAAATGTATCGCTGCTTTTATTAAGGTTGGCAAAGAACTGGGAACCTTGAAATAAGTAATAAGTAATAGGTAATAGGTAATAATCGTAGCTGCCGGTAGCTTTACCCGCATGACCTATTACTTATTACCTATTACTTATTACCTATTATTTATTACCTATTATTTATTACCTATTACCTATTTTTCAAGATGGAAGAACTTACGCTCACTACTCCTGCTTTGCTTTTTTCGGCTGTTTCGCTGATTTTGCTGGCTTATACCAATCGTTTTTTATCGTATGCGCAGCTGGTGCGACAGTTGCGGGACCGCTATATGGAAAATCCTACGGATATCACGGTAGCACAAATCGAGAATTTGAGGAAACGGTTGAATCTGACACGCACGATGCAGGGACTGGGGATAGCAAGCCTCTTTTTCTGTGTAGTCAGTATGTTTCTTATTTACATCGGACTGCAGTTGTTATCGGTTTATGTATTCGGACTGGCATTGATACTGTTAATCGCTTCTTTGGGTGTATCCTTCCGCGAAATACAGATTTCTACCCGCTCGCTGGAGATTTATCTGGGAGCTATGGAAAAAGGAAAGATAAAGAAATAGCCCGGCAGGGAAGTTGATAAGTAAGATAAAAAAAGAAGCTGTCTGAATATAAACCCAAACAGCTTCTCTTATATAATTTTCTATTTTTCAGATCATTATCAGCGTTGTCCCAGTTGTGAATCAACAAAGAAAATACCGGTATCACCAGCTTTCTTGATTTTATCCACAATTCCCTGTGCAGTAGCTTCTTCTTCTACCTGTTCGCGGACAAATCCCCACAAGAAATCCTGAGTAGCTTTATCTTTTTCAGCAGCAGCCACATCTACCAGCTTGTCTACCAATGCAGATACATGGCATTCGTGTTTGTAAACGTGTTCAAACACTTCCAGCGGAGTACCCCAGCCATTGGGAACCACATCAATCTTGTCAACTATAGCAGTTCCGCCACGTTTGATGATGTAATCGGCCATTGCATAAGCATGTCCCATTTCTTCCTGAGATTGTTTCTTCATCCAATGTGCAAAGCCACTGAAACCTTCTTTCTCAAAGTAGAAAGACATTGCCAGATACAGGTTAGAAGACCACATTTCAGCAGTGATCTGCTCATTGATTGCTTTCTGTAATTTTTCTGAAATCATAATCGTATATTTTTATTAAGTTGTTAATGTAGTTTTCTTTTGAACTCATTACAAAAATAACAAGATTTCAGTTAAAATTGTTCCAAGCTCCCTGCATTTTTAAACTACATTCACATTTTATTTACACCAGCTCGTCCGAAGTGTATCCTTTCGGCAGTTCACGACAGTTGTATCCGGATGCCATAATCTCACCGTAGGCACCTGCGGAACGAAGTGCAATCAGGTCCCCCCGCTTCACTTTGTTCAGGTCAATCGCTTTACCGAAAACGTCTGATGATTCACAGATCGGACCTACTACGTCATAAGCCTCTACAGGTTCTTCCGAAGTAATGTTTTCCATCTTGTGGTAAGCCTGATACAAAGCCGGACGAATCAGGTCTGTCATACCTGCATCGAGGATGGCAAATTTCTTCTTCGTTCCCTGCTTTACATACAGCACTTTCGATATCAGAGAGCCGCACTGTCCTACCACCGCACGTCCCAATTCAAAGTGCAATGTCTGATAAGGACGCAGTTTCAGCTGTCCGGCATAGGTAGCAAAATAGCTTTTGAAGTCCGGAACGGACTGGCGGTTAGGATGACCGTAGTCAATGCCCAGACCACCACCGACATTGATATGCTCTACCAGAATACGGCGGGCTTCGAGCTTGTCCTGCAATTCATTCACCCGGTTACAAAGAGCGATGAAATCGCCCATATCCAATATCTGCGAACCGATATGGAAGTGCAGACCGATGAATTTTACATTCTTCATTTCCAAAGCCACATCGATCACCCTGTCCATGTCCTGCATACTGATACCGAATTTGTTTTCAGCCAGACCGGTGGTGATATTGGCGTGCGTATGCGCCCCGACATCCGGATTGATACGGAAAGCGACATTAGCGATCTTATTTTGAGCGGCAGCCAGTTCGTTGATGACTTCCAGTTCGGGGATAGACTCTACATTGAAACAGAAGATGCCATATTCCAGTCCGAGGTTGATCTCCCAATCCGCTTTCCCGACTCCAGCAAAAACGATTTTATTGGCAGGGAATCCGGCACGGACAGCGGCACGGATTTCTCCGCCACTCACGCAGTCTGCTCCCATTCCGCTTTCACGGATAATGGTAAGTACTTTCGGATTGGCATTCGCCTTCACGGCATAATGTACGGAATAGCTAGGATATTTGGCAACCTCTTGGTTAATAGCCGACAATGTATCACGCAGCACTTTCGTATCATAATAATAGAAAGGTGTCTGCAAAGTACGGAATTTATCGATTGGAAATATTCCTTTCATAATTCAAGAAACTTGTTTAGTTAGTTAAAAAGAGCGCTTTTATCAGTATCAATAAAAGCGCTCGTATTATTTGTGGAATTATTTGTTGTTGAAAAGCATATCGCTCAGCGACTGCAACGCCGTCTTCTTATCGCAATCCCGGATAAGGAAGGAAATGTTGTAGTTACTTCCTCCAAAGGAAATCATTCGCACAGGTATGTCCCGCATCGCATCAAGCGCTTTAGCTTCGAAACCGACATTCTCCCATTCCAGATCACCTACTACACAGATAATACACATATCCTTGTCAACAGTGACAGTACCGTATTTTTTCAGGTCGTCCAGAATCTCGTTCAGATGCTTGGTGTTGTCTATTGTAACAGATACACCGACCTCTGAAGTACAGATCATGTCAATAGAAGTCTGATAGCTTTCAAAGATCTCGAATACTTTACGCAGGAAACCATGAGCAAGCAACATACGGCTTGATTTGATCTTGATAGCTGTAATATTGTTTTTGGCAGCTACGGCTTTAATCTTACCTTTCTCCGTGTCATTAGAAATTAGTGTTCCGGGAGCATCCGGGTCCATTGTATTCAGCAGACGTACAGGTATATTGGCATATTTAGCAGGCTGGATGCAAGTCGGGTGCAGGATTTTTGCACCGAAGTAAGCCAGCTCGGCTGCTTCTTCGAAATGCAGCTGACGAACCGGCGCTGTCTTGTCCACAATGCGCGGGTCGTTATTGTGCATACCGTCGATGTCTGTCCATATCTGGATTTCGGAAGCCTTTACGGCAGCACCGATCAAGGATGCGGTGTAATCGCTGCCACCACGCTGCAGGTTGTCTATCTCACCGTAAGCATTGCGGCAGATGAAACCTTGTGTGATGTAAATCTCCATATCCGGATACAGTTCCAGTTGTGTCTGCAGTTTCTCCTTAATATATACAGGGTCCGGTTCCGCGTTCTTGTCAGTACGCATGAATTCCAAAGCCGGAAGCAATACGGACTTCACACCGCATTCCTGCAGGTAGAAGTTGACCATAGCCGTAGAAATAAGCTCTCCCTGTGCCAAAACCACTTTCTCTTCGAACAAAGTGAAAAGGTCTTTAGTATAGGAGCGGATGTAGTCGAAGTGAGACTTGATGACTTCCAGACCTTTCTGTTTATATTCCTGAGTTGCAAAAAGCTCATCAACGTGCTGTTTATATTTTGATTCCAGCTTATTGATAATCTCGTTGGCACCCTCCGGATTCTTCTTATACAGATAGTCCGAAATTTCCACCAATGTATTTGTTGTTCCTGACATTGCAGAAAGGACAACAATCTTCTGTTCACCATCGGTAATCAATTTGGCTACTTCCTTCATCCGCTGAGCAGAACCCACGGAAGTTCCTCCAAACTTTAAAACTTTCATTTTCGTTACTGTTTTAGTTATCTATATTTAAATCTATTTCTATTGTTCTCTGTCTGGGCATGTATTCGTCTGTCACATCCGTTATACGATGTTCGGAACAGCGGTATACACTGCCGGGATATTCTTTCAGCAATTGCAGATTGTGCGTTGTCATCACTACCGACGAACCGGATTCGCAGATGTTGTGCAACAATTCAACGATGGACTTACCTGTTTCCACATCCAGATTTCCGGTCGGCTCGTCTGCCAGGATAATAGCCGGAGAATTGAGCACGGCACGTGCGATCACGATGCGTTGCTGTTCGCCGCCGGAAAGTTCGTTGGGGAGTTTATAGCCCTTGTTGGACATTCCCACGAGGTCGAGCACTTCCTCTATTCTTTCCTGAATTTCCCGTTTGTTCTTCCAGCCAGTGGCACGAAGCACAAATTCCAGATTGTTGTAAACGGTACGGTCCGTCAGCAGCTGAAAGTCCTGAAACACAATTCCCAGCTTTCTTCTCAACTGAGGGATATGCTTGCGTTTGATTGAACGCATATTATAGCCCAGCACTTCCGCTTCGCCGTCGATTACGTCCAGTTCGCCGTAAAAGGTTTTGAGCAGGCTCGTTTTCCCCGAACCTACCTTCCCGATCAGATAGACGAACTCTCCTTTGTGCAATTCCAGATTGACATCGCTCAGTACACAGAGTTCCTGTTGATGGATTTCTACGTTTTTATATTGAATTAATGCTTCTTCCATGTACTGCTATGTCTTTCCTGCAATTCGCGTGCAAGGTCTTCGATCCGATAGCCTTTTGAAGTTAATAATACAATCATGTGATAAATCAGGTCGGCTCCTTCATAGATCAGACGTTCGTTTGTTCCATTCGTAGCTTCGATCACTGTTTCGACAGCTTCCTCACCTACTTTCTGAGCGATCTTGTTGATTCCGGATTCGAACAGGCTGGTGGTGTAAGAACCTTGGGGCATTTCTTCGTGACGTTTGTCAATGAAATCCTGCAATGCTTTCAGGAACATAACCGGTTCTTCGTTTTTCTCACCCCAGCAAGTATCTGTGCCTGTATGACAAACAGGACCTGCCGGATCTGCCTGGATCAACAGGGTATCGTTGTCACAATCCGCTTTGATAGATACCACATGAAGGAAGTTGCCGCTTTCTTCTCCTTTCGTCCAAAGACGATTTTTGGTACGGCTGAAGAAAGTTACTTTTCCGGTTTCCACCGTTTTATCGTAGGCTTCCTTGTTCATGAAGCCCAGCATCAAGACTTTGCGTGTCTCGTTGTCCTGTATGATAGCCGGAACAAGTCCGTTCATCTTATCGAAATCCAATTCCATCTTATATTAAGTTCTAATTACTATTTCAATTTACTATACCGTTTGTGTGAGCCCATGCCGCCTCACCCTCTGATGGTTATTCCTTCGCCGCAAAGATACGATTTTAATTCGGGAATTTTAATTTCTCCGAAATGAAAAACGCTGGCAGCCAACGCCGCATCTGCTTTTCCTACTAAAAAAGCATCACGGAAGTGTTCTTTCAGCCCTGCCCCGCCCGAAGCGATCACGGGAATAGAGAGTTGATCGGCCAAGGAAGCAAGCGCTTCGTTCGCATAACCGGTCTTCACCCCATCATGGTTCATGCTCGTAAACAGGATTTCGCCTGCTCCACGCTCCTGAGCCTCTTTGGTCCATGCCAGCAATTCTTTATCGGTTTCGATACGCCCGCCGTTCAGGTAACACTTCCATCCGTTTTCTGTTTGCTTGGCATCTACCGCCAGAACGCAAACCTGAGAACCGAAGTTCTTGGCAATGTCATCAATCAGCTGAGGGTTGCGAATGGCGGAAGAATTGATCGAGATCTTATCCGCTCCGGCATTCAGCAGGCGATCTACATCGCTCAATTCATTGATGCCACCGCCCACGGTAAACGGGATATTGATATTGGCAGCAATCCGCTTTACCAATTCCGTGAAAGTCTTACGTCCTTCATGACTTGCAGTAATATCCAGAAACACAAGTTCATCTGCTCCTTGTTCGCTGTAAGCCCGCCCCAGCTCTACCGGATCACCGGCCTGGCGCAAATTGACAAAGTTCGTTCCTTTTACGGTCTGTCCGTCTTTTATATCCAGACAGGGTATGATTCTTTTTGCTAACACAATTCTATCTTATTTACTATTTGACAATTTAGATTCTACTAATCCGAGAACCTGCTTCCTTATTTTTCATTATAACAGGGTTCTTCCTTTCATTTTAGCACTCCTGATTATAAAAATATACGCAAATCTTTCAACGTTATATGCCCTTCGTACAATGCTTTACCGAAGATGACTCCGGGAACTCCGGCTTCATTCAAGGCGATTATGTCATCCACATTGCTCACTCCGCCACTAGCCATCAGGTAGAGATTCGGAAACTTCTCCAACATTTCTTTATACAAATCTATAGAAGGACCTTTCAGCATTCCATCACAACTAATATCAGTGCAAATGACTTTCTGAATACCTTTATTTATATAGTCTTCGAGAAATGGGAAAAGCTCGCAGGCGCTTTCGTCTTTCCAGCCGTTTACGGCAATCTTATGTTCCTTGACATCTGCTCCGAGGATTATTTTCTCACTGCCATATACTTCCAGCCAATGGCAGAACAGCTCCGGATCTTTCACGGCAACGCTTCCGCCTGTCACCATCTGAGCACCGCTTTCAAAAGCTATTTTCAAATCTTCGTCACTCTTTACTCCACCGCCGAAATCTACTACTAAAGAGGTACGCGTAGCAATCTGCTCCAATACCCGATGATTGACTACGTGGTGAGAAGCGGCTCCATCCAGATCTACCACATGAAGCCTGCGAACCCCGTTCGCTTCAAACTCCCTGGCTACTTCCACCGGATTTTCGTTATAGACCTTCTTACTATCGTAATCTCCCTGAGAAAGGCGTACACATTTCCCGTCAATAATATCAATGGCTGGAATAATTTCTATCATCTGTTTATATACAATTTGATCATTTACGATTTACTATTTTAGCTGTTCACTCCATCTTCTTATACCTGTCCTTTTCTTCTTCTCCGAAAAGCCGGAAATAGTTTATTATAAACGATGACCGAGTTTATTATAAACTATAGCGGAGTTTATTATAAACTGTTGCAACGTTTATTAGAGATCCAGAAAGTTCCTCAGAATCCTTTCACCTGTCTTCCCGCTTTTCTCCGGATGGAACTGGGTGGCATAAAAGTTATCTTTATGCAATGCCGCGCTGAACGGATGGATATAATCGGTTTCAGCAGCAGTGAAGTCACAAACCGGCACATAGAAACTGTGTACAAAGTAGACAAACTCTTCTTCGGTGAATCCTTCGAACAGTTTGCTGTTTGTCTTACCAATCGTATTCCAGCCCATATGCGGCACTTTATCTTCATGCTTCTGCGGAACAAAACGTTTCACGTCTACATCAAAGATATTCAGGCAGTCCACCTCACCTTCTTCGGAATGCCGGCACATCAACTGCATACCGAGGCAAATTCCGAACACAGGCTGACGCAGATTCTTGATCAGCTCGTCGAGCCCTGTTGCTTTCAGGTGATTCATGGTAGTTCCCGCCTCTCCTACTCCGGGGAAAATCACTTTATCGGCAGATTGAAGTATTTCTTTATCGGCAGTAATCACTGCTTCTACTCCCAACCGCTTCAGAGCATAGTCCACAGAACGGATATTCCCGGCATTGTATTTTACAACTGCTACTTTCATCAGCTAAATATTACTGTTTTATTTTTATAAGCCAAAATCTTACGTTCGATATGCTTTTGTACCGCACGCGAAAGAACAATTTTTTCCAGGTCCTTTCCTTTATTTACAAGATCTTCTATAGAGTCCTTATGTGTAATGCGTACTACATCCTGCTCGATGATCGGACCTGCATCCAGCTCAGTCGTCACATAATGGCTGGTCGCACCGATAATTTTCACTCCACGCTGGAATGCGGCATGATAAGGTTTTGCCCCCACAAATGCCGGTAGGAAGGAATGATGGATGTTGATAATCTTATTCGGATACGCATTGATCATCTGTTCGGAAATCACTTGCATATAACGTGCCAACACGATGAATGTAATTTTATGTTTGGCAAGCAATTCCATTTCTTTGCGTTCCTGTTCTTCCTTGGTCTCCTTGGTGATGGGGAACAAATAGAAAGGAATACCGAAACGCTCTGCCACGTGCTGCAAATCCGGATGGTTGCTTATAATAAGAGGTATCTCCACATTCCACTCTCCTGCCGTGTAGCGAGCCAACATATCGAACAGGCAATGAGACATTTTAGAAACGAATATAGCCATACGCGGTTTCACATCCGAGAAATAAAGACGGAAATCCATTTCATACTTCTGCCCATATAGCGTTCTGAAATAATCTTCAATCTTTTCCTGCGGAACCAGAAAATCTTTCAATTCCCATTCTATACGCATGAAGAAGATGTTCTCCACATGGTCTACATACTGATCCAGATAGATAATATTTCCTTTGTTTACCGTAATAAAGTCTGTCACTTCCGCGAGGATTCCCGGTTTGTCGGGACAGTGCAATAACAGTTTGGCTGTAGTCATCATTCTTTTTACTAATTTACTATTCCGGGCGGAAATTCTTCCACCTATCTAATTTTAGTGCGCAAAAATAACGATTTATTGCAAAACTACGAATTATTCAAGCAGAAAGTTGATATAAAAACGGTGATTTCTTACAGATAGAAAGATATCCAAGACTATTTCCAAAGAAGAAGATGACAAACTTCAGGATAGTGACACTATCGCCTCCGGATAATGACACTATCCCATCGTGATAGTGTCACTATGACGACCGGATAGTGTCACCATCCTGACTGAAGAAAAAACTAATATTTTTTTTCATTATAAAAGTACTCAAAATGAGACACTAAGCTTTTTTCTTGCTTTTTATTGGAAAAAAGTTTCATCAAAACATTTGCAGATTTACAAAAAACAACTACCTTTGCACCCGCAATCGAGAGAGATGCAGATTAACAAAATGAAATTCTGGTTCGGTAGTTCAGTTGGTTAGAATACATGCCTGTCACGCATGGGGTCGCGGGTTCGAGTCCCGTCCGGACCGCTTCTTTTAAGTAAGAAGCAAAGAGAAATAAAATGAATTAGTCTTTAATATTTGGTGCGTTAGTTCAGTTGGTTAGAATACATGCCTGTCACGCATGGGGTCACGGGTTCGAGTCCCGTACGCACCGCTTCTTAAGAAAGTAAAAAAGTCTTTGATTACATTGATAATCAAAGACTTTTTTTTTATGCATTACACGAAACCAAGATCGCTAACAGCTACAGTCTACGACTAAGACTGACGGATATCTTAAACATTCTGTTACCCGCCATCGGACATCAGACCTATAAAGTCATATATAAAAAAGATAATAATTCACTGCATCATCTGGGTTATTCAATTTTAAATAGCACCTTTGCATACATAAAGAAAATAGAATGATATATGAAAGAAGTAATTTTTGTATTATTAAATGAGTTCGCCGACTGGGAAGGCGCATTTATAGCTGCCTGCCTAAATCAGGGTGTTATGCCCGGAAGTCCTGTTCCTTATAAAGTGAAAACCTTGTCTATAACCAAAGAGCCTGTCTCTTCAATAGGGGGATTCAGAGTATTGCCTGATTATGATTTGAAAGATATGCCGGAAGATTATGCAGGTCTGATATTAATTGGCGGCATGAGCTGGTTTTCACCAGAAGCTGAATTAATAGTCCCGCTGGTAGAAAAAGCTATCAAAGATAAGAAAGTGGTTGGCGGAATATGCAATGCTTCCGTTTTCCTTGCTATGCATGGATTTCTCAATAACGTAAAGCATACGAGTAATACAATCGATTATCTGAAACAACATGTCGGAGAGAGATATACAGGTGATTCGAACTACGTTGATCAGCAAGCTGTAAGAGATGGAAAGATCATAACCGCTAACGGAACCGGACAACTGGAATTTTGCAGGGAAATACTATATGCATTAGAAGCTGATACAGCCGAAGCAATAGAAAAAAGTTATCTGTTTTATAAAAACGGATTCTGTCCGGAGTAATAAAAGCAAGGTTAAGTTTAACAATTACCGGATAACTAACATTAGATATAAAAATAGCCTCATACCCAAATAGACAAAACATACGGAGAACATCGGGATAATAAAGTTCCATTTTTCGCTACGTTCCAATATTCCGAATCGTCAGAAGAGATTAATCTTTCCTGACGATTCTTTTCTAAACATCTTCCGCCTACATATTCCCTCTATTATAAATTAATCAGAAAGTTAACCATTTCAGGGTCATAATGGGAGAAGAACAGACTTTCTTTTTTATCGAGTCCGGCAATCTCTTCCATATCCTTTGCAGACAAGGTGAAGTCAAATACATCGAAGTTTTCTATCATGCGTTCCTTGCGAGTCGATTTCGGGATAACGATGATATCACGCTGAATAAGAAAGCGCAGAGCTACCTGTGCAACCGATTTTCCATACCGTTCTCCAATTGCTTTCAATACCTCATTAGAGAAAAAATTATTGCGTCCTTCCGCAAATGGTCCCCATGACATGACCTTCGTACCGTATTTCTTCATAATCTCCTGCGGTTTCACTTGCTGGTTGAAGACGTGTGTTTCAACTTGATTCACCGCCGGTTTAATCTCACAAAATTCCGCCAGGTCGATAAAACGATCCGGATAGAAATTGCTGACGCCAATGGCACGAGCTTTTCCGTCCTTGTAAGCCTCTTCCATGGCACGGTATGTACCATAGTAATCATTGAAAGGCTGATGAATAAGCAGCAAATCAACATAATCACTTTGGAGCTTACGCAAGGATTCGTCAATAGAAACTTTTGCTTTTTCGTATCCACCGTTCGAAATCCATACTTTCGTGGTGATAAACAGTTCTTCACGTGGTACCCCGCATTTCCTGACTGCATTACCCACTCCTTCTTCATTATAATATGCCTGTGCTGTATCAATAGAACGATAACCGACACTAATAGCATCCAGCACACAGCGCTCACACTCTTTAGGAGTCACCTGATATACACCATAGCCTAAAATCGGCATTTCAACACCGTTGTTCAATCTTATTGTTTCCATAAATGTACTTTTAATTATTATATTCAATACCTATATACCTATCAATAACAAGATCGATAGTCGAATTGATCTTATTGCAGTACAAAATTAAGGAAGAAACATACATCTGACGGTAGATAAATTACGGGTTGTTCAACCATTATTACTGATTCTATTCAACAGTGAAACTTTCCGACTTAAAGTTACTGTAAAACCTTCCGGAAATCGCTGTAAATTTTAAAACACAATAATCGGGGTCTGTCACTCCTTCGGGATAATACATCGTATCCCCTTCCTGCCATATCATCTCCTTACTGGCAGGATCGGTCAGCACTTCCATAGTACCGCGCAGCATCACCCCTCTAAAGAACCGCGTATCACAAAAGTAAATACAGGCATGATTGTTCTCACGATATTGGGACACACGCATTGACGAAGTATTTGTAGTCAGATAAATCGTCTTTATCCCTTCCCTCTTTCGGGGTTGTAACATAGCTTTCATATTAGGAAATCCTTCACTGTCTATGGAACCGATAAAGGCCGTTTTCAGCTTATCAATCATGTTCCCTACTGTTTTTTCCGCATCTCTCATCGTTCAATAATTTTAATTGGTTATTATCTGATGCGAAAGTAGGGATATAGAAGACAATCAGTGCAACAGAAAGAAAGGGAGAAATATCACTTTTTACGGTTTATGCGTTCTTCGATAAAGTAATGGCGTTGTTCCAGTATATTGCCGGAAGCTACGGATAAAATAAGAGACAGTTGAGAAATGAAGTTCAAACGCAATATCCGATATAGGGAAATCTGTATAAGTAAGCAGTCTCTTAGCCTCATCCATTACTTTATTCCGGATATATTGCTTCGCACTAATCCCTTTTGTAGAGGTTACAATCTCATTCAGATAATTCGGGGTAATACAAAGTTTATCCGCATAATATTGAACAGAATGCTGCTCTTTCAGATGGCTCTCAACCAACTTCATAAATTTGTCAATATGGATATTACCAACCTCTTTGGATGTAGTTTCTTCTTCCATATTCACTTTCTTATATTCCCGGTCCAACAACATCAGGACTTCATAAAGTAATGCCCTTAATACATACACATCATTCTGTCTGTACGAATCAATCTCCGTTTTAATATTGTGCAATATCTGAAGGATACGCATATAAAGTTCATCCGGCAACTGTAATTTGGATGATGTCTTTCCCGACTGGAAGAATGAAAGATGCTGCACAAAGAGAGAATCCTTAAAAAGAGAAGATAAAAACTCATCTTCAAAGATCAAAGCATAACCATTGACTATGTGGCGGGTATCCCAGTTCCGAATCTCTCCCGGTTTAGAGAAAAACACATCACGGGAAGCCGCCTCGTTAGTCTGATTATCTATCGAAAACTTGCCCTCCCCTTCTGTGACAAACGTGATATCATAGTAAGTCAGCGTGTGGACAGAACTCTGAGAGAGGAACTTCTTTACGTATTTCAGTTCGACGACATCTATCAAAAGTTCACTTCCATACTTATTCTTATAGAAAGTATATCGGGGAATCAGATTTTTCATTTCAATTACAAAAATAATATTCCTTATCAAATGATCCAAAGACTTTCCGGTTTTGAGAAGCACCGGGGTAAGAATAGACTATTCAACAAGGAATATCTTCAAATATAGAGAATGAGACATTTCTTATTTACAGCTTCCGGCCAGATATCCCAGACTTGTCACATCGGCCCCTAAATAATAAGTAATGTACTTCAAAGGGACTCTGTACAGAATATCGGGAATTTCTGATAATAAAGAAAGGTATCTTTCCCTGATCGTCAGTTTACGTGCATTCACACTCATTTCCTCTTTAAGGTAAAACTGATATTCCATCATCTGACGAATCAGATTGGAAAACGTGATGGACGTTGCACACAATTCCTCGATCTCATCTTCGCTGATGTAATAGGCCACACACCTTGTCAGTGTTTTGACAGAATGCTTACTTGTATTGTAGCACAATATAGCGTCACCTTCGGACAGGAATCTGACGGTTTTGTCCTCTCCCTGCTGGGTAGTAAATGTATGCAGGATACCGGAAACGATAATGTACAAGCTCTGCTCGGGCATTGTAGCAGAAGCAATCGTTTCTCCTTTATCCAGATACACTCTTTCCATACGAGCCAACAGCTCTTTCACTTCCTTTTCTTCAACCTGATACTCAAAACAGAGTTTCTTCAAATAAGCTTCCATACAAATTGATTTTAGTTAATATATCCACTTAAAAACACCTAATTCGACATAGCAGGCATCATGGTGCCTTTCAAATAAACTTTCTTCCGGGTATATCTTAAATACCAAATACAGATTAACAATGAAACCACTGTTGAAACAGGCGGTGCAAAACCCATGATAAACAGGGAAGAACTGTCTATCTGACTAAACCAGTACGACAACGGAATCCGGAACAGGAAAGTCGCTATCAGACTGTGAATCATCGGGAATAATGAATTTCCCTGTCCGCTGAAGTAAGAGTTTATGCAGAACACAAAACTTACAACGATACAGTCGATACTATATCCCCGCAGATACTCCGCCGCCATTGATACCACCGCAGCATCTTTGGTAAAGAACGCGGTAAGCGTTTCCGGCAGGAATTGTGAATACACACAAACCGATACACCGAAAACAAGTGCAATTCCTATCCCCGAAGCCAGACAGCGGTTCATCCGTTGTATAAGTCCGGCTCCGTAGTTCTGTGCCGTCATCGTCGCTACTGCCGATGAGATTGCCATCGGAGGCAGCATGGCAAACACTATAATCTTCTCTACGACACCCAAAGAAGCCGATGCGATCACTCCCATCTGATTGACTATAACGGTGATGATCAGAAACGAGATATTGATCAGCGCATCCTGCAACGCAATAGGCGCTCCCAATGTCATGACTTTCTTGGCCAGGTTCCGGTTCAACCGGATATCTTTCCGGGTAAACTCAAAATGAAATCCGTGCCGATATAAGAACCAAAGAGAGATCACGAAGCTGACTCCCTGTGCCGTTATGGTGGCAACTGCCGCTCCTGTGGCTCCCAAATGGAAATATCCTACCAATATAAAATCGAGTACAATATTAATCACACACGCCAGCGCTACAAAATAAAGCGGCGTCTTGGAGTCTCCCAACCCGCGCAAAATACCGCATACGACGTTATATCCTACTATAAACAATATCCCGGCCGAACATACAAGGATGTAACTTTTCGTATCCGCCATCGCCTCTATCGGCGTATGCATCAACTCTGCTATCCGACCATGAAAAAACACCATGACCAAAGTAAGCAGCACCCCGATTATTGAAAACAACCATACAGACGAACCGATGGTGAAAGCTACTTTCTTGTCATCCTTTGCTCCGGTAGCTATGGCAATCAGAACGGTTGTTCCTGTCGTAATGCCAAGAATAATCCCAGTGATTGTCTGCATCACCTGACTGCCGATGGCCACAGCCGCCACACTTGCAGAATCATCGTATTGTCCTACCACAAAAAGGTCGGCCCCACCATAAAGTGCCTGAAGCACATTGGCAATCAGAAAAGGAACCGCAAATTGCAGTAATACTTTCGGAACACTCCCTTGTGTCAAATTTAACTCTTTCATAGTTTTTCAATACTTACTCCTCTTATCTTACTTGTTACAAAATAAAAAAGTGCCGGACAAGCTGAATGATTCACACCATTCATCTTATCCAGCACTATAATTATCTATTATAGCACCCTCCGATGAGGATTTTCTATGCCTGTCTCTATTTTTGGGGTGCAAATATGGGCTTTGTTTTCATAACTACCAAATTATAATCGATAATTATTTTTTTATGATACCATAAGGTATCAATGTGATACCAATTTCAGACCGACAATGGAGCAAATCAATGTGAAGATGAAGAAAAGTCTGCCCCAGCTTGCCGGCTCTTTAAAGAAAAAGATACCGATCAGCACCGTACCGGCGGCACCGATACCGGTCCATATAGCATAAGCCGTACCAACGGGCAATGCTTTGGTAACCCTTATCAGAAGGAGCATACTGACACACAGGGATATCAGCAGCCCTAATGACCACATATATTTCTCTGCTCCTACTACTCTGTTTATTTTTCCCAAACAGAAAGTAAAGACCAATTCAAGGCATCCTGCCAAAATCAAAAGAATCCAATTCATAACACTTCCTTTTTTTGATTGCAAAGGTCATGAATTTCCGGCGCCCTTCATTTTACATTTGTAAAAAAGGGATTTTACAAAGTTTAAAAAATCATCTTATCTTCGCACGAATTCTGCTTAGATTGACCTGTGAGATGCCTAAATAGGAAGCTATAATACCCAATGGCACACGTTGAAGTATATCGGAATATTCGGATATCAGTTCCTGATACCTCTCCAATGAAGTTTTGAATTGCCTTGATATAAACAGCTTTTCCGATTTGATGTATTCTCTCTCGGCAAACTTCCGTCCCCAGTTGGCTATATGTATATCTTCCAGATAGAGATTGTGCAGTTTATCGACACTGAGTTCATACAGGACACTATCTTCCAAAAGTTCAATATTCTCATATCCTGCCCGATTATCATAAAGAGTTTGCAAAGGGAAGATTGCATCCCCTTCTTTCCCGAACCAGAAGGTAACCTTCTTATCCGACTGATGAGTATAGGCATGCAGCATCCCTTTCTTCATCAGATAGAACTTAGAGCTTTTATGGTTTGCCCGGAACAGATGGAAGCCTTTAGGATAGGCTACTTCGGGAGCATCGCTCAGTAAAGCCTCTTTTGAAGCATCCGGCAACTTGTAAATCGAGTCTATGATATCATTTATATCCATAAGCTGTTTTATTTCAATCGTTTTGCTACCCTTTTCAGCATAGAACGGATGATGACTTTATGAAAAGGACGAATAAAGAAGAAGTACAACCGGCCCAGTCGGTTATTGAACTTTACAACGGTCGTGATTGTAAACGTCTGCCCACCGGACTCCTTCTCTCCACACCATAAGGCAGCATAAAACGTCAGGTGTTTATCGGGCATACCGAAAACAATCTCCTGTGCATTCTGCTCACATATCGTATCGGCAAAGCGCATACCAACTTCCAGACCTAACGGTTTGACTATCGTATTCCTTAACTTCATCAGCCCATTCACCCACGCCGGAGAGTGGTTAAAAGCCATATCAAAGAACTCGTCGGAAGTGATTGCTTTTTCACTGACCACATTCCTTGAAAAAGAATCGCAATAATCTGCCGGAAGATAGCCGGCTATCAAACTGTCCTGGGGTATATTCTGCTCTTTCATCATCTTCAGCCATACCTTAATAGTATGGTTTGCCAAAAGTAGTCACTTTAGATAGACAAACAATGACTTTGCCCGATTTTCTGCTATTATCTCCTGCCCGTCCGACAGATATTACTATTACTTATTCACAAACTGAAGGTCATAAATGAATATATACAGCAAGGGCTACCCTTTCACGGAGCAGCCCTCACCATTCTATTTACATCTCTTGTTTTTAGTCTTCAATCGTACATATACTTACACGGTTCCAATCCGGTTCGGTAAACATGTCACCTACGCCCTGACCTTCGGCAGTGATACGAGAAGCATTGATTTTGTATTTATTGACCAAGATAGTCTTTACGGCTTCCGCACGCGCAGCAGCAATTCTTGCATTGACTTCGACGCTGCCTTCCGGAGAAGCATACCCCTTGATCACTACTTTTGCATCAGCATATTTCTTCAGATAAGAAGCTACGCGTTCCACATTCGGCAACTGTGAAGCGTCAACCGATGATTTACCCTGTCTGAAAGTAATGATAGATTCAGGAACACGGGCAGTTTTCACTACAGTCTCCACCGGAACGACCTTGGTACGGCATTCTTCCAGTTCTTGCTGCAATCCGCTGATTCTCTGATTAGCACTGTTGAGTTCACCGTCCTTATTGTTCACCTGTCCGCGGAGGGCATTGATAGAAGCATTCAGATCGTCGATTTCTCCCTGGTTGTAAACTCTTACTTTAGTGAAGTAACGGTTTCCTGTACTACTCTTGAAGTGGTAAGTCAGTCCGGCAGTCAGTTCAAATGCTGCATTATTAGCATTGAAACGGCTTTTTGCCTGGTTGAAATCCCCTTGCATATCATATACGATGGCAGGTTTCAGTCCCAATGTCCAGGCCTTGCTTTCGCCTAGATTAAAGTTCAGATTCAATCCGAAACGAGTGGACCATGAGTTTTGGTCGCCATCACCATTCACATAATAATGTAGCCAGCCCGCTCCAGCTACAGCCTCTACCTCAAACAAACGAGGAGTGCCATTATAACCTGCAAATAAGTTCATCAAGTTTACTTTACCCAACAGACTAATGTCTGAAGCATCAAAAGCCGTTTTACTTGAAGTAGTATTAATATATCCCATTCCCTGCAATCCTAAACCAAAAATAGGAGTCAATTGTTTTGAAACCCCAATTCCAAATCCGGGGCGTGCATTCTTAAAGAAAGCGCTGTGAGTAAGAGGAGTGATTGCACCGGCATTTACCTCTACAGACCAATTATCTGTAAGTTTTGTACCTTCTACAACGGATTGAGCATTTGCTGTAAATGCACCCAATACCATAGCTAATAAAATAATAGATTTCTTCATAATCATACGTTTTAAATTGTAATGTTCCATTTGCTAAATCATTAGAAATGTTTTATCTGCTCATGCCTAATTTTTTAGTTTATAATTTATTTTGTTATTCACTTTAAACAACATACTATATCAAATATTAGTTCACGACCATCTATCTGAATTAACAACTATTTGATATTTAAAAGTCTCATAGAACCTATGATCAACAACAGCATCTCCATTCGAACAAATAATTAAATCCATTCGTTAAGACAATAAAAACAAGAAAAATGAATACCTTATCTACAAGTAAACAAAAACTATCCTTAGCCTTTAAAATAATAAAAGATACGGTTCAAGGATTTGTTGATGACAATGTAATGAGACTGAGTGCATCTTTGGCATACGCTACCCTATTTTCTATCATTCCATTATTTTCTCTATTAATTACTATTGGAGTCTTTCTTCAGATTGATCTAACTGATCAATTATATACCCAGATAGAACCAGTCGTAGGTCCAAAAGTTGTCGAGGCGCTCCGATCCATCATCGAGAACGCGACAGAAGCAGACGTATCTTCTTTTGCAACAATTATTAGCGTTGGAGTTACTATATTTAGTGCAACTACTGTCTTTGCAGAAATTCAGAGTTCACTGAATACTATTTGGGGCATAAAGGCAGTCCCCCGGAAAAGTTGGCTTAAATATATTAAAAACCGATTACTCTCTTTTTCTGTTATCCTCGTATTTGCTTTCATTTTATTGATCACATTTACCATTACTAACCTTATCACAGATTTGAGTAACAGATATATTGCCAACAATCCGGATGTAGCCGAATCATTAGTAAAAGTTATAGGCATATTTGTTAACATAGTAGTAACAACTATCATATTCACACTAATCTTTAAAATACTACCCGATGCAAAGATTAAAAGTAAAGACGTATTTATCGGAGCACTCGTAACTACTGTACTATTATTGGCAGGTCAGTGGGGAATATCGTTCTATATAGCTATTGCAAACATTGAAACAGTTTACGGAGCTGCGGCATTCATGGCTATTTTCATCATATGGATTTACTACTCTGCCATTATCATATATACAGGTGCAGAATTTACCAAGGCTTGGGCAAATGAGCTGGGAGGAAAGATTTTCCCTGACGAATATGCGGTGGCAACTAAAATAATAGAGATACACGAAGAAAAGCAATCGCTTACATAGGGTGGGTAGTGTCACTAAGTTCCGGCAACCGAATACAGCCGGACTTAGTGACAAACGATTAATCAGCTACTTACCTCCGGGCATCGGCAGAAAGTGTATAGATTTCACTTTTTACATCATTTTCTCTTCTATGCTGTTTAGCACGCACCATTTTCCGTAATTTCTTTGTTTTAGATTCTGGCGAGAGATGATAAATAAGCGCTCCTATTGCTGAACCTAGTGTCAGCCTGATCCATAAATTAAAACTACCGGTTTTCATAATTAATTGTGTTAACGGTTAAACATATAAAATAATGTCGTTTCCACTCTCTCTGATTGTTTATGACAAAAAGGGGAGAACAGCTATCATTTACACCGTCCTCCCACTTTTGAACAACAAACACCTAGCTATTTTTTTGCTTTATCCGAGAAAGTATGAACTTTGTTTCTTACATCATCTGCTTTTTCTGCTATATGAAAGGTTCCGTCCGCTACCTTATCGGCCACTTCAACCCCAGCATCCAATACTTTATCATTCACCGTATCAATCATGTTTATGCCTTCACCAGTTACTTTCTGAAAGGCATGATTTACTTTTTCTTTCATCTTCTTGCCCTTAGGAGAACACCAAAAATGATAAACAAGCGCTCCAACTACCGAGCCTACTCCCAGCCCAATAATTAAATTAGATTTTCCTCTTTCCATAATCAAGTTTTAGTTTAAATTATTAATAAATCAAAGTTCTTCACCCTTCGTTCGGATGCCTTCTGAATAAAGATACAATCCATAAAAGCAATACTGCACCTACAACCGAAGTAATAAGACTACCCAAAATGCCACCAGTAGCAATACCCAGCAGTCCGAATACCCAGCCTCCCAAGAGACCACCAATGATACCTACAAGAAGGTTAATCAGGAGACCGAAACCTCCTCCTCTCATAATCTTCCCGGCTATAAAACCGGAAACGATTCCAATAATAATGTACCAAATTACACTCATAATGTTTAAAATTTAGGTTTATATTTACATTTCAAAAAAGGTTCATATTTTTCTCAAACCAAAACAGCATTTTCTATTTAGTTTATAAACCAAAGAATAAGCTATCCAAACATCTCGCTAATTTAGATCCTGTTTTTCATTCAACTATTAATAATGTCATTCATTTAAAAATAAACACCATTCAGTATCATTTAGTTCTATTTTAGCACTTGCGTTTAACACATATTTCGTTTTATATCACACTTTCATAACTTTCAGAATATGATCCAACTAAATTATTACGATTTTAAGAATGATTATATTCTTCTGACAAACTTCTATTACAAGCAAGATGTTTTACTAAATATAAGACTTTTAAAATATATAAATATGGAAAATAATGACAATCTATTTCTTCTTAATCATCCTGACTATGATGATATACACAGAATGTGTTCGGATGCATATACTAAAGGGCGTATGGTAGAAAGGTCACTCGCTATTGAAGCATACAGATTACGTTGTAGTAATCTGTTTGGCAACAGATGTATGAGTCGGACAATCTTCGGAGCCCTTTCCAAAAAAACATGTGATGGGAATTGCTGGTATTTAAACCAATTCAAGTTGGAGCTATACAAACTGGAAACCTAAATAAAAAGAGTTCTCTCTGTATCTTTTTTCACATTCTCGATACGGATGTTAACCTTGTCTTGAGTATTTTTATCCCCGCAAGATGTCATTACCAAGGTAATAGCACATGCCATCACCCATGCTATAAATAATAATTATCTTATATATTCCCGATTAAATTGTTATATTTAGGTAAGAACTTAAATTCCCGGTAAAAGATATCTTCGAATTCTTCGACCGGGAATAATATAAAAGATTCATTTAAGAAATGGTAATCTTATTTCTTATCCGACTTTTTACCAAAAGATGTAGATTTCTGGTAGTCACACCATGTCAAATCCTTATCAGGAGTTGCCGACAGAACCTGGCTGCTACGTTCTTTCGCTAGCTTTTGGTCCATTGCACGTACTTGCTTTTCGGTACGCTCGGTACCTTCCGGCTTTCTGTCCACCAATCCATTCGTATTTCTTACTTCTTGCAATGGATCATCAATATATTGCCATTCTTCTTTCAGTCTCGTGCTCTCACCTTCGTTCCAAGGACCACGGGAATCTCCACCCTTTGACAAGTTAAAATAAAGATTACTATATTTAGGTGAAGTTTGTAAAGTACCGGGAGGGAAGTTGGGCTGGATAGTTGACAGTGCAGCTTCAAACTGTTGAAAATGAGTAATCTCACGAGTCATAAGGAAAGTAAGGGTTTCTTTGACAAATGGATCCTCTGTAAACGAAAGTAGATTTTCATATCCTATTTTGGCACGACACTCATTAGCCATATTAGACTGAAGGTCCACCGTCAATTCCGCATTGGCAGATACATATGTAGCACACCAAGGATTCCCGTTACTATCTGTCAGCATAGGACTGCCGGGAGCAACAACTACACATTGGGGATTGGTAAATGCCTGATGGATATATTCCTCTTTTGCAGATTTACCTTCCATTAATTTGCTAATCTCCATCGTTTCAACAGCATCCTTCATTTTACCGTTTACCGGACCGAGAAGCATTTGTATGGTAGCTCCTACTATTTCGAGATGCGTCAATTCTTCCGTAGCGATATCCATAAGCATATCATACTTATCAGGAAACGGATTATGACAACTAAAAGCCTGTACAAAATACTGCATGGCTGAGGTTAATTCACCGTTAGCACCGCCGAATGCTTCGAGCAATATACGGGCAAAACGCGGATCCGGTTTGGATACGCGGGCATTGAATTGCAAATCTTTTACATGATAAAACATAATTGATTCATTTTAAAGTTAATAATTCAGGTTGGTTGAGATGTACATCTATATTTTAATAGGCCGGACAGCACCAAAAAGCTGTCCGGCACACATCAAGAATCAAAATTTATAACCATAACCCAACATGATGACGACATTATCATCGTTGGCAAACATGAATTTCGCCTCTGCATTTAAATAACTACGTTCTGATAAAGGTAACGTAATACCGCCTCCGAGATTGAAAGCAAACTTTGTAGTATTGCTTCTATCTAATTCGGTAGTCACACCGTCAACTTCCACTTTCTGTTTTCCATAGAAATTATTCTGCATGCCTATTCCCGCAAGCGGATAGACAGAGAATCCTTGCCCGTCTTTACTGAAATTGAAAACATAATGAAAGTTTACATTTACATCCAATCCCGTCACTTTATCTTTCGGAAAGAAAAATGTGAGATCAGGCGCAATCCGAAGATTGTCAGCTATCACATAACGTCCCTGTGCCTGCAAACCGAACCTTTCATAATTGGTTTGATATCCAAGACTTCCCATCAACGAACCTTCTCCCTTTTTTGTCTGGGCATTCATTCCTAAAGCTGCAAGTGCAACCATTACTGATAATAATAACTTTTTCATAATTCAGGTATTAAGTTAATAATCTATTTAATTGAAAAGAGAACTTCTAAGTCATTAATCTTCGATAGTACAGATACTTACACGATTCCAATCCGGTTCAGTGAACATATCGCCTACTCCTTGGCCTTCGGCCGTTATGCGGTCTATATTAATCTTATATTTCTTGACTAAAATATTCTTCACAGCCTCGGCACGCGCTTTTGCTATTCTATCATTTACTTCTATACTACCTTCTGGAGAAGCATATCCTTTGATAACGACTCTTGTATCAGGATGTTTCTTCATATAAGAAGCTACACGTTCCACATTCGGAAGTTGCGAAGCATCTACCACCGAGCGGCCTTGTCTAAAGGTAATGATAGATTCCGGAACCCTGCTTGTCTTTACCACAGCAGCGGGAACAGTCTTTGTGCGGCAATCTTCCAGATCACGCTGCAATTCACTGATTCTTTGGACAGCATTATTCAGTTCACTGTTTTTATTATTCACTTCACCGCGTAGGGCATTGATAGAAGAATTCAGATCATCAATTTCTGCCTGATTATAAACTTTCACTTTGGTAAAGTAATGGTTTCCGTTACTTGTTTTGAAATGATAAGTCAGCCCGGCTGTTATTTCAAAAGCCGCACTATTGACATTAAAACGGCTTTTTGCTCTATTAAAATCACCTTGCATATCGTACACGATAGCTGGTTGAAGTCCAAGGGTCCAGGCCTTACTTTCTCCAAGGTTAAAATTAAAATTCATTCCAAAACGGGTGGACCAGGAATTCTGGTCTCCATCGCCGCTTGCATAATAATGTAACCAACCCATTCCGGCCACAGCTTCTATTTCAAAGACACGCGGAGTACCCAAATAGCTTCCAAACAAATTCATCAGATTGACCTTTCCCAATAAACTTACATCAGAAACATCAAAAGCTGTCTTACTCCGGGTAGTATTAACATACCCCATACCTTGAAATCCCAAACCGAAATTAGGTGTTAACTGTTTAGAGAACCCTACTCCAAAAGCAGGGCGCATACTCTTGAAAAAAGCACTGTGAGTGAGAGGTGTAATCGCACCAGCATTGATTCCTACAGACCAGTTATCTGTAAATTTAGTACTTTCTACCACCGATTGAGCATTTGCAGTAAATATACCTAATGCACAAGCTAATAAAATAATAGTTCTTTTCATAATTAAAAATATTTATGTGAAGTTTTGTTTGCTATTCACTCAAAAAAACATATCCTATAAAAAAATAGTTCGTAGTTTTAGTTTTGCATTAACATCTATTTTACAGTCTTAAAATCTAAAAAACAGCACATATATGAAATAACGACCATCTAACTTGTTTCTTATGCAAAATATGCAAGAAAGCCTAATGATAGATACAGAAAACGGCAGGATTTTTATTTTAGAAGTATTCAAAGAATAGTTATATTAAGCTTTATCCTTCAATAGGAAACAATTTTAGTTCAAATTCATTTAGAATGGTTACAAAAAGGAATATAATCTATTCAAATTAACAGTTCCTTTCCTTTCATAAAATAAAGTAAACCAGGGAATCTATACAGACAAAATAGAAATTCATTCACTCCTTTTAAAGGTTTAGTAGCTTCCTCACCGACCAACATTCCGTTTCTTTTAAAGGAACGAAGTGTTCCTTTAAAAGAAACAGACACAAACACTGCTAGTTATTATGCATAAATAATCAATTTCTTTGTACTAGCAGAGCTTTAAACTAGATATTTATTCATAATTTTATGCAGTACTCTCTCTATCTGACTTTAAAAGATATCTGATTCGCCCAATAAAAATCTTAAAAACAGAACATAGTTAATATATATAAATCCCCCCATCCAACAGTTCGGTCAGTATATATATCACGCATGTATTTCCTTATTTTAAATTCATTTATCTTCCGGAATCACTTCATTCAAACAAGCTATGGCATTGAGAGTGCGCGGATAGCCGATGTAAGGCAAGAGCTGCGTCACGACAGCCAGCAAGGTATCTTTACTATTACCTACATTGACATTTCCCTGTATGTGCCCTTTCACCTGTGATTCACAGCCTCCCAAGGAAACAAGGATGGAGAACGTCAGCAGTTCCCGTGTCTTCACGTCCAGTCCACCGCGTGTCTGGTAGTCTCCGAAACAGTTGGCGGAGAGGTAATGCTGGATATGCTTTTGGTTTTCGGGAGCGTTTTTATGCATTTGGTCTATCCGTTCGCCGAAAATGGATTTCTGCAACGCCAGTCCTTTGTCGAAACGGGTTTCGGCAGAAACGACCGCTTGTCCCTCTAAAGGAAGACGTACACCGTGGGCAAGCAGCACCTCATTAGTGATGCCGACAAAGTCCATCACTTTAGCCATGCCTGCATAGGCTACTGCCTGGTAAAGGATTTCCTTTATTTCTATCGGAGTAATACCTGCATTGAGAGCGCTTTCAAGCATCACCCGGTATTCGGTCTGTGCCTGTGAAGCAATATTGGATGCCAATGTTATCATAAGGCGGGTTTTAGTATCCAGGTTGCCGTATTGCTGCACCTCCTTTGTGAAATTGCCGAATATTGCATCCAGTTCGGGGTCGGTGGCGCTTAATCCGGTTCCTCCGTTATCTTTCGTAGCTTCGGCATACTGCCGGTCGTCTACCCGTTCCAGCCAAATATTCTTGTTGGTCTGCGGATTACAGCCGATAGCCAGATGCGAAAACCAACTATCGGGGGCAGCACCGTGCCAATGTTCTATGTCCGGTGCTATTTCAACCACATCACCGGGGAGCAGTCGACGTGCCGCTTTGCCACGTTCCTGATAATATCCCACACCTCCGACAGCAATGAGGATTTGTCCGCCCGTATGGCTGTGCCAGTTATTTCGGCAGCCGGGTTCAAAAGTAACGTTGGACATGGGTACATTCAAGTCTTTGTTACCGGTCAGCGGTGCCAGCCAGGATTCTCCTGTAAAATATTGCTTGAATCCCGTATTTTCCTTTCCTAACGGAAATGCGCTGATGTTCTGAGGTACTTCTTCTTTTTTCATACTCTGTGCATTTATAGATTGCATCGGGATTTGCAGAAATCCGATGACTGTTACAAAAATAAAATATAATTCTCTCATACTGTGACGTCTATGGTTTACTATTTAAGAACTCTCCGATAATGCAAAGTTAGCTGTTCTGATCCAACTCTTTATAATACAAATTACGGATATAAAAAACAAAATTACGGATTTATAGTACTGCCTGTCATTTACTTCATCTTTAGTCCGGGAATGAGTGGCGTAGCATCAATCATGATTGTCGTTCGAATTTCACTGCCACATTGCCCGGAACGTTCAATGCATCTATTCCGTCACCGTCAATGCGGCCAATCTTTATCAAGTCATTGCTTTGCGACCCGCTTTTACAGAAGATCGCCACATTATTCCACGGCACATAGATTGTAATATCACCGGGCACAGGCGCACAGCCACGGGTCACTCCTGCCGTAGTCAGTGCAGGCGACGGATAGAAAATTTTCTCTGTGATATTATTATAATCATTCAGCGTCACTTCAAACGGCAGACGTGAAAGAAAGTCCTGCGCTGCGGCATTGTTTTCCATCGTAGCAGTAATGGTACGGTTACCGACTGTAATCTTCACATTCGTAGAAGTAGACGGATGATTGTTTTCCCGACTCGCACCGAGTGTTTCGAGCCATGTCCGTATCCGGTTTCCCATCTGCGAAAGTGTCGAAGAAGTCAGAAGCAATGTTTCGGTGAAAGTGGCACCAGAGCAAAGCGTTCGCGCCTCGTCAACTGATGCAGAGATGCCGCTGCTGCCACTGCTGGCAAAAAGAGCGATACGCTTACCTGCAAGTTTCGAAGCATGATTATGCAGGAACGTCTGCATCGGCGTGGCCATGCTACCATACCAAATCGGATAGCCGACAAACACGATATCATAGTTGCCGAAATCTTCAACCGAAGTTTTAATCGCCGGATAATTCCCCTGACGGATAGCAGCCAGTTCTTCCTGTGCACGGTTGAGCATCCCATTATAATCGCTTTCATAAGGTGTTTGCGGTTCCACTTCCAGGATATCGCAATCGAGTGTTTGCTGAATCTGTTGCGCCATACGCTCCGTGCTGCCGGTGCGCGAACAGTAAAGTACCAGATATCGCCCGTTACCGCCCGGAATGGGGTTTGTCGGGTCTGTAGAATCATCCTCGTCTCCACCATCGGAATTTCCCGGTTGTCCCGGCTGTTCCGGAAGAATCGGATCAGCGTTTGAGCCGTCGCAAGCCGCCATCGGCATCATCGTCAGCATCATCAATGGAATTAATAGAATCTTTTTCATATTACTATCTCTTTTCAATGTTAAATTACCGGTTACAAAGTTACGGGGAATGGACCAGCCCGGATGTAGACGATTTACGGATATTTATACCCCAATCATGGATTTTGATGGGAGAGTAAAAATTTTAAAGAGAAAAGAATTATATTTGTAACGCATTAAAAAACAGATTGTGATATGGAAGAGAATACTAAAGAAATGATTGTAATAGACAACGTTGACCGTTACAACAAAATCTTCGGGCTTGAAACCAGACATCCGTTAGTCAGCATCATCGATCTGGCCAAATCCACTACGTGGCCCACACGTGCGTGGTTTCGTTACGAAGTGTATGCACTATACTTGAAAAATGTAAAATGTGGTGATATTAAATACGGACGACAATATTACGACTACCAAGACGGAACCATCGTCTGTTTTGCTCCCGGACAAATCACCGACCTGGAAATGCTGCCAAATATCCAGCCCAACGCGCATGGTATTCTTTTTCATCCCGACCTTATACGTGGCACTGCGCTCGGACAAGAAATAAAAAAATACTCCTTCTTCTCCTACGAAACCAACGAAGCACTCCACATTTCCGAAGAAGAACGGCAAACTGTGATGGACTGCCTGCAAAAAATCACCATCGAACTGGAACATTCCATCGACAAGCACAGCCGCCGACTGATCTGCGCCAACATAGGATTACTGCTCGACTATTGTATGCGCTTTTACGAACGCCAGTTCGACACACGAAACGGAGTAGACAAAGACATCATTGTCCGCTTCGAACATCTGCTCAACGAATATTTCGAAGGAGATGCCCCGCAAAATCAAGGGTTGCCATCGGTCAAGTACTTCGCTGATAAAGTATTCCTTTCCGCTAACTACTTCAGTGACATGGTACGTAAACAGACCGGTAAAACCGTCTCTGAATATATTCAGGATAAAATGATCGGATTAGTGAAGGAGCAGCTGTTGTCTACGGACAAGACTACCAGCCAGATTGCTTACGAAATCGGATTCCAATATCCGCAGCACCTTAGCCGGATGTTCAAACGGGTTGTCGGGATGACTCCCAATAAATTTCGTCTGCAATCCTGAAACGCTATCTTGGTTAGGTGAATGAGGTAATAGGCGATGATAACGCCCGCCTCATTCTGTTCAGTCCTTCTATCAGCCGTTGCCGCGGACAAGCGATATTGATGCGGACAAATCCTTCACCAGCTTCTCCATACAGATTGCCTTCATTCACCCAAAGTTTTTCCTTCTCCAGCAGAGTTTTCACTATATTCTCCGACGATTGTTTCAAAGCCGAGCAATCTACCCATACCAAGTAGGTGCCTTCTAATGGCATCACCGGAAATTCGGGAAGATATTTATCAAAGTAAGCCCTTAAACAATGGTAGTTGGCAAACAGGTATTGGTTAAGTTCTTCCAGCCATTCCGCACCGTCATTGTAGGCAGCTATCAAGGCTTCTACACCAAACGGGTTTACATCACAGACTTCATTTATATTGATTGCTTTGTTTATTTTCATACGGATATCAGCGTCGGCAGAAACAATATTGGCAATCTGAAGCCCCGCCAGATTAAAGGCTTTACTAGGCGAGGTGCAAGTAACGGAATGCATCAGAAACTCTTCTGAGACAGATGCAAAAGGGATATAAGTATGTCCCGGAAAGACAAGTTCGCAATGAATCTCGTCTGCTACTACCCATACATTATTCCGAAGGCAGATTTCCCCCAAGCGAGTCAGTTCCTGCTTTGTCCAGACTCTTCCGGCAGGATTGTGCGGATTACACAATAGCAGAACTTTTACACTCGGGTCAGCCGCCTTCCGTTCCAAATCGATGAAGTCCATCTGATAAGTTCCGTCCATGTAAATCAATGGATTGGCGGCAACCTCGCATCCGTTATTGCGGATGGAGGAGAAAAAGCAGTTATAGACAGGTGTCTGCACGATTACTTTATCTCCGGGAGTTGTCAGCGCCTTGATGACAGCTGACAGGGCCGGTACTACTCCAGTCGTATAAATAATCCATTCTTTTTCAATCTGCCAGCCATGACGTCCGGCAAACCATCCTGTTATCGCCTCATAGTAAGCATCGGGCACACGCACATATCCGAAGATACCATGTTCCACCCGCCTTTTCAACGCTTCCACCACAGAGGGAGCTGTACGGAAATCCATATCAGCTACCCACATTGGTAATACATCCGCATCTCCGGCAGAATCCCATTTATAGGAATTTGTACCTCTGCGCGGAACAATTTCATCGAAGTTGTACTTCATATATTTCAATCAAAACAAGTCAGTCCGTCCCAAAGTTTCAATTCGCAGTTTCCCGGAGCTTTGAGGTTCTCGTCCAAGATGATTGTCCCGAAACTTTCGGCAACAATGTTTCCCGTACGGGGATTCTTCACGCTGTGAACCGGGCCTTTAATCGTTGCCTTCACACTACTGTGTTCGAAAGCAAGATCGGCATCATCCGCCATCGTGCAATTTTCCATTATCAGGTCGTGTGCGTAGCAAAGCGGTTGTGTACCCGAAATTTTGCAGTTCACCAAACGTAAGTTTTTAGAATGCCATCCCAGATATTCTCCATCCAGCACAGAATCGTAGACTGTCACATTCTCCGTATTCCAAAATGCATCCTTCGAATGGATTTCAGCATGACGGATTTCTACGTTCTTGCAATATTGGAAGGAGTAATTGCCATTCAATACAAAATTCTTGATGCGGATATCTTCTCCGTGTATAAAGAGATAGTCTCCTTTATCTATCTTCACATTGTTCAGTTCCACATTCCGGCAATACCAGAGTGTTTCCAAAGCATTGGGCAACTGTACATTTTCGAGTTCGACTCCGTCCATTTCGCGAAACATCTTCGGTGCTTCCACTAATGTATCCTTCATCTTCAGATTTCTGGAGTACCAGAGTGCGGCACGTGCTCCTTCGGTAAAAAGGCAATTTTTAACTACAAAACCATCATTGTGCCAAAACGGATATTTTCCCTCGAAACGACAGTTTACCGCTTCTATATCACTGCACTCTTTCAATGCCGATTCGCCAGCATGAATGGTTACTTCTTCCAGATAAAGCCCGTGGGATGCGAACAAAGGACGTTCGCCTTCGTAATGTGTATTTTTAATTTGTTTCATGATTCGATTGTCTTTTATTTAAATAGTTATCTGTTTTTCCTGTTCATGCTTATTTTTTCAGATATTCCTTAAAAAAGGATTCCAATTTATCGAATGGTATAAGACCTACACGGTCGTAAAGGTCTACATGACCTGCACCGGGTACAATGTACAGTTCTTTGGGCTCAGCAGCCAGTCGGTAGGCATCTTCACTAAATTCGCGTGAGTGGGCATTTTCTCCGGTTATGAAAAGCATAGGACGGGGCGAAATAGTCTCAATATCTGCGAAAGGATAGAAATTCATGAATTTCACATTGCTCGAAAGCGTAGGATGTGTGGTAGTCATCGGGGTTGCTCCTTCGGGAGTAAACTCTCCCCTCTGAGTGCGGTAGAACTCATAAAATTCGCGTTCTATCGGACCGGAGTTTTCTGTCACTTCGTGTACAGTGCCACCGGTATATTTAGTTTCTCCGCCCAAAAACTCTGCATAGCGCTGTTCTGCTGCCTCAGCCATGATTTGTTTCCGTTGTTCCAGAGTCAGCGCATGTTTCAGTCCGTTACGACTGGCTGTACCCATATTGTACATGCTGATGGTTGCAATCGCTTTCAGACGAGGTTCTATCTTGGCCGCACTGATAGCGAAACTTCCGCTGCCACAAATTCCGATTACACCAATATTATTCCGGTCAACGAACGGACGTGTACCCAGAAAATCTACTGCGGCACTGAAATCCTCCGCATATACCTCCGGCAAAACAGCATTGCGCGGCTCACCTTCACTTGCACCCCAAAAAGACAAGTCGATGGACAGCGTTACAAAACCACGCTCCGCCATTTTGGTAGCGTACAGGTTCGCACTCTGTTCCTTGACCGCTCCCATCGGATGTCCGACAATAATGGCAGGATATTTCTCTCCCTCTTTCATGGTCTTCGGCAAAAACAGGTTGCCGGCTACTTTCATTTTATACTGGTTAGAAAAAGAAACCTTTTCTACCTTTACCCAATCACTTTTATAAAAATTATCCGCATCAGCCTGTGCGAAAGAAAAACTGGTTCCAAGCATCATAATAAATACAACGGTTAATAATAATATTCGTTTCATATCTCTTACATTTAATTATTAATGAATTGATTGTCTACTTTCTACATTGCAAAAATACGGTGAAATAAAGAGAGTGTTTGTAGATGAATTACTGACATTATTACCCCAATTACGGATTATCGGTTTTATCTTTTTGCCGCACATAAGAGTATATACTATTATATATAATGATTACGCGTGCGTGATACCTTATCCAAAGTATATTCAGGAGAAAAGAATCAAGCTTGCAAAAGAGCACATGGTTGATATAGAGGAAGTCATATTTTATGTTTTATCAAGCCCATTTTTAGCGGAACTGTAATATAGGTAAAAGAATCCGTAATTCATATACAAACAGATTTCAAATCCGGCAGTATCTTTGCAGTGAAATAAAAATATAGGTATAAACATAAAAAAACAATTTGATATGTATTTAGAAAATATTTACTCTCCCGCAGACGTAAAGAAGTTATCGTTTCAGGAACTGAATGATTTAAGTCACGAAATCCGTGCATCCCTCTTACAAAAACTGAGTGAACATGGCGGGCACTTCGGCCCTAACTTCGGAATGGTAGAAGCGACCATTGCCCTGCACTATGTTTTCAATTCACCGAAAGATAAAATTGTATATGATGTATCACATCAGAGTTACGTACATAAGATGCTGACCGGACGTAAAGATGCTTTTCTCCATCCTGCTGAATATGACCATGTATCCGGCTACTCAGAACCACAGGAAAGTGAACATGATTTCTTTGTGATCGGTCATACTTCTACTTCGATCAGCTTGGCAAGCGGACTGGCAAAAGGACGTGACCTGACAGGTGGCAACGAAAATATCATCGCTGTAATAGGCGACGGTTCACTAAGCGGAGGCGAAGCCTTCGAGGGACTGGACTACGTAGCAGAACTCGGAACTAACATGATTATTATTGTCAATGACAACCAGATGTCCATTGCCGAAAATCACGGAGGTTTATACAAGAATCTGAAAGATTTGCGCGACAGTAACGGTCAATGTGAATGCAACTTCTTCAAAGCGATGGGGCTGGACTATATGTACGTGAATGACGGCAACCATGTGGAAGCACTGATCGAGGCTTTCTCCAAAGTTAAAGATATACAGCATCCGATAGTAGTCCACATCAATACATTAAAAGGCAAAGGTTACGAGCCTGCAGAACAGGACAAGGAGACCTATCACTGGCGTACTCCGTTTGATCTAGAAACCGGAGAATCAAAAATGAACGACGACGCAGAAGATTATAGTGAAGTAACCACTCAATATCTGCTGAAAAAGATGAAAGAAGACAAGCGTGTAGTTACTATTACTTCGGGCACCCCCGCTGTTCTAGGCTTCACTCCCGACCGTCGTCAGGAAGCAGGCAAGCAGTTTGTAGATGTCGGTATTGCCGAAGAGCATGCAGTGGCACTTGCTTCCGGTATCGCAGCCAATGGCGGAAAACCGGTTTACGGAGTGTACAGCACCTTTATACAACGCTCTTACGACCAGCTATCGCAAGATCTCTGCATCAATAATAATCCGGCAGTTCTGTTGGTATTCTGGGGGACGTTATCCGGTATGAATGATGTAACCCACCTCTGTTTCTTCGATATTCCACTTATCAGCAATATCCCCAATATGGTCTATCTGGCACCTACCTGTAAAGAGGAATATCTAGCCATGCTGGAATGGAGCATCCGCCAAAATGAGCATCCGGTGGCTATCCGTGTACCTGCCACAGATGTAATCAGTTGCGGTGAACCGGTGGAATCCGACTATAGCAATCTCAATCGTTATAAAGTCGCCCACCGCGGCTCCAAAGTAGCAATTCTTGCATTAGGCTCCTTCTTCGGATTAGGGCAATCGGTTCTGTCATTGCTGAAAGATAAAGCCAACATTGATGCCACCCTTATCAATCCCCGCTACATCACAGGTGTAGACAGCGAACTGATGGACGAACTGAAAGCCGACCACGAATTAGTGATTACACTGGAAGACGGAGTTCTGGATGGTGGTTTCGGTGAAAAGATTGCCCGTTACTATGGCGCTACAGATATAAAAGTGCTCAACTATGGAGCTAAAAAAGAATTTGTAGACCGTTATGATATACAGGAACTGCTTCGTGCCAACCATCTGACGGATGAACAGATCGTAGAAGATATCCTATCACTCATTGGCTGATAAGTCAAAACCAGTTCATTATATATTTCATGTAGGTTGATGTATCCGTTCGTTATGGGATCACATCAACCTGCATTCATTTTCACTTAAATCCATAATCCCTTCCGATAATTGAGAGGAGTCTGCCCCATATTTCTCTTGAAAAACTTACAGAAACCGGCAGCATCGCTAAAGCCCAACTGAGAAGCAATATCCCCTACCGTAGATTTAGTGGAACTCAGCAAGGTTCGGGCTTCCATGATCAATAACTCATTAATAATCGTATTCACACTTTTTCCCGTTCCGGCACGAACGATACGCGCAAGGTACTGCTCACTGATGGCCAGCTTATCCGCATAGAAACTAACGAAATGCTCTTCTCTGAAGTTTCGGGTAACAAGCGCATGAAATTCCTGTAAAACATGGTCTTTACGACTGACCTCCTTTTTTATGATGGTCTTTCGGGAAAGAAAATCGGCTATATCCAAAAATAAGGCATTGCAAGCCGCCTGTATTCGCCGGAAAAGAAACTGATGTTTTATATTCAGCAAACGCATCAACACTTCCAGTTCATTACGAATGATTTGAGCTTCGTATGCTGTCAGCTGTATGGTATATTGCTTATTCTGCCTCATCGTTGCCAACAGAATAGCCGTTATCTGGGTAAGATAAGAGTCATCTGTCCGCATGGACTCGGAAATGGAGAGGGTGATAAACTTAATATCCGGACTCGAATAAAGATGGTCGGTGAGATAATTCGCTCCATGAACAAGCAACATATCAGGCTCTATCACAATAAATTCCCCATTCAACAAAATCTCGGAACGGCCTTCAAGAACGAGTATCATATAAAGTTCACGATTAAAGTAACGTTCGTTTTCCGGATAGCTCCTGTCCTTATATTCACTCATAAAGCAGACTACCTCCTCTTTATAATGAGGAATTTCCGGATGTTCCTTTAATAACTGCCTATTATCAAAAATACGAGATTTTACCATTTATACCTCCTTCTTTTCGACGTAAAAGTACAATTTGTTTCGGATATGACAAAAACTGTGTGGAATCGGATAACTTATATCAGACAAAAAAACGGGACCTTTGCATATTCTTCTTTATAGAATGAAGAACAATACGATTATATAAGATAGATAAGATATGGGAATGAAAGACGTTTTTAAAAGGTATTTGGTATTTGTTATCGAATTGTATTTTCTGGCTGCCGGAATAGTGTTGATTGTACGTTCCGCATTAGGAACCACACCTATATCCAGCATCAATTATGTGTTAAGCCTGAACAGCCCTTTATCATTAGGAACTTGTACGTTTCTGATCAATATGCTGCTTATTCTGGGACAGTTCTGGATCATCAGAAAAAATAAGACCCGACAGGACACCATTGAAATACTCCTTCAATTGCCGTTCTCTTTTATCTTTTCAGCATTCATTGATTTTAATATGGCACTCACCAGTAATCTGCATCCCGACAATTACGGGATATCAATAGCCTTATTACTCACAGGATGCATGATACAATCCATAGGAGTCGTACTCGAACTCAAACCCAAAGTAGCAATGATGAGTGCAGAGGCTTTCGTAAAATACGCCTCCCGCCGTTATAACAAAGAGTTCGGAAAGTTCAAAGTCTGTTTTGATGTTACGCTGGTCACTCTGGCAGTCATACTCTCTCTCCTGCTTTCGCAATGCATCGAAGGTGTTCGCGAGGGGTCTCTTATCGCCGCCTGCATCACCGGATATATCGTCAGCTTCCTGAATCAGAAAATAATGACAAGGAAGACTCTCTACAAATTATTACCTGTATTGAAATAAGTTTTCTCCAGCTCACTACCAGCAACGTTTCCATCTGCCTGACTATATAGTAATGCTTAAAAATAAGTTGGTACTTCGAGGGATGTTTGGATACATCACAGTGAGTACATTAGATGTAGTGCGCTATATCTGTTTAAAGCCATCTGTTGTTTGTATGTTAAGTCACTGTATCCCATACGTTATCCTATATACATCATTGTGTTATCTCACCGACATCTTCATCGTTCCACCCGGGTAGACTGATCATTGCACTGGAGTGAACTGAACTGTTCACCCGGGTAATAAGTACTGTTCACCCGAGTGGAACAATGAAGATGCCGGTGAAATAAAACACGAACACCTATTGTTAAACACACTAAGTCAGAGTATGTGACAGGCAAAGAAGCGGTAAATCGCATCTCATGGAAGGTACTTTGTCACGAGAAGGACGGGCATTGAGGAAAAAAGTGAGAGACAGCTCAAAAAACAATGTAGGTATGTCAAAAGTCAAAAGTAACTAAACTCTCCTCCTTCGGGAAGGAGGAGAGTTTAGTTACTTTTGACACACCTTCATTCGGTATGCCACTGATTGCAAGAAGTTTAAATAGAGTAGAGTGAGACTAAAATTATTTTTTCTAAAGGAGGAAAGGATGTCTATTTCTTCCGGCTATCTATTTCTTTAAGCAATTCATCCACAGCCATTTTGAGTTGCGTGTCCTCTCCTTTCACTACAGTTTCCGGGCTGTTGGCAACCTTGATATCAGGTTCCAACTGAGTATTTTCCAGATAACTGCCATCCGGTAGACGATAACCGATGATAGGAATCCCAAATACCAATGAAGGATCCTGCAAAGTTTCCCAAGACACACTTGTCATAGTTCCCGGAACAGGCATACCTACCAGTTTTCCAATATTCTGATGCTTGTACACCCACGGGGTACCATGCGCATTCGAATAATTGGCTTCACACTGCAACATAATAGAAGGCTTGTTCCAACGACGACTTGGCATATCACAGGCTTCACGTCCGCGTACCACCTGAGTGAAATATTTCTGACCGCTGAAAAGTATTTCAATATCTTCATGCAGACGACCGCCTCCGTTAAAACGGGTATCGATCACAATTCCGTCACAGTTATTGTATTTTCCCAGAATATCCGAGTAAACAGTACGGAAACTTCCATCTCCCATAGATTGAATATGAACGTATCCCAAACGACCGCCAGACCATTTCTCCACATCCTCAGCACGTTGTTTTACCCAACGTTTATATAATAAGCCATTAAGTTGTCCGCTTGTGACAGGTTTTACCACTTCTTCCCAACGTTCCTTATTCTGCGGGTTGTACAGCGAAACCAGTGTTTTCTTCCCTGCCTTATTATTCAAAAGATCAGTGATGTCCTTATCCGGAGTTATTTCTTCCCCGTTGATTTTTTCTATAATACACCCTGCCTTTACTTTGGTACGGGAATGATCGAACGGACCTTTCTCTACAATTTCAGCAATCTGCATACCCTTTCCCTGATAATTCCAGTCAAACAATAAGCCCAGATTAGAGGTTACATCTCCATTGCCCCTCGGAGAATAGCGTCCTCCGGTATGCGAAACATTCAGTTCACCTAACCATTCGCTCAATAATTCTGCAAAGTCATAGTTATTATCAATATGCGGCAGAAATTTACGATAGGCAGCTGTCATGGCATTCCAGTCCACTCCATGCATATTAAGATTATAGAAGCGTTTTTGATGCTGTTTATATACATGATCGAACATCGCCTCACGTTCGGCTGCCAAATCCATTTTCATTTCAGCCTGATAACTGATAGGTTTCAGAGCATCCGACTTCGCGTCCATTTTCTGCATATTTCTGCTTCCCAGCAAGAAGATATCTCCTTTTTTATCCAGCATCAGTGATGACCAGCCGGAATTAAGTTTATGGAGACGCTTCGTGCCTTTTTCACGAAGATTCATTTTCCAAAGGTCATACCCCTCTTCGAAAGCTGAAAAGTAATACAGATTTTCTCCATCTTTGGAAAGAATAGCACTACCTAAATCAGAAGAGTTAGGAGTCAGGCGTACAATACGGTCCTCAATACCGCTGAGTTCTACAACAATATCTTTCTTGTCTGCCTTGTCCTTTTCGGTATCCTCCTTATCTCCTTCTTTGTCTGCCTTATCTTTTTTAGACTGACTTCCGTCCTTTTTCTTATCACCGTCTTTCTCCTTTGCTTTCTTCTGCTCCTTTTCAAATTCTTTGAGCAGTTCGAAGTCCTCTTTACTCAAACGGTAACGGTCGTAAGCATCCTGATTCAAGAATACCAGCATCACATCCTGTTGTGATCCCCAGGAAGCATGGGCACGCATACCATAACGCTCGGTCTGGAACAGAATGGCATTTCCATCCAGTACCCAACGTGGAGAGCCGCTAATATAACCGCTGTTAGTCAGATTAGTGATAGTACCTCCCTGTGCACTGACAATACCGATATCCGAATAGGGATCATGACGATTGCCGATAAACTCAAGCGTAAACCACTTGCCATCGGGCGACCATTCGTAATCGAATCCGCCTCCTGTATTGTACCATGTAGAACCGTCTGTCACCTGACGTACTTTTTGGGTTTTCAGGTCGAGTACCATCAACCGGTTACGGTCTTCGATAAAAGCCAGTTCCTTACCATCCGGAGAGTATTGCGGGTAAGCACGTTCTACGGTTTTGGAGGGGAGCAATACTTCCTCTTCAATAAGAGTGGCGTTAGGGAAATTCGCCTCTTCTTTACGAGCTATCTTAGCGGTATAAAGTTGCCAGTTGCCGGTCCGCTCGCTGGCATAAACCAGTGTACGGTTGTCGGGAGCAAAAGATACACCGGATTCCTTTGCCGGAGTATTTGTTATTTGCTTGGTTGTAGCATAATCGGTTGAAGTTACAAAAACATCACCTCGCACAATAAAAGCCACCTGCTTACCATCCGGAGACACAGAAGCAGAAGTCGCACCCTGAGAAAATCTGAGAGTAGCAATCTCTTTTTCATCATCACGCACAAGATCAACATTTACTTTCTTCGGGCGGGCATTGGGGTCTTGTGTATAAAGTTCTCCGTCATACGTATAGCACAAAGTTCCTTTATCGCTGATTGACAAGAAACGTACCGGATGCGTGCGGAAAGTGGTGATGGCTTTCACTTCCTGCGGAGTGTTCAGGGTAAAGTTATATACATTAAATGAACCGCCATTGCGCTCACTTAGAAAATAGACCGAATTACCATCCGGTGCATATACCGGATTACGGTCTTCTCCTTCCCGATTGGTCAGATTGGCATGTTTCCCGGTCGAAACATCGTATAGCCAAATGTCTCTTGTTATAGATGAGGTATGGTGTTTTCTCCATTCATCTTCAAAACCTTTACGGTCCTGATAAAGGAAGTTTTTTCCCGATTTATCAAAGCAAACCCATTCGGCAGGAGTAGCCAGCACTTGTTCGGTACGTCCTCCGGTAACCGGAACTTTATATAATTCCGTCATGGCTCCGGTAGGAAAAAGGGCACTTTCCGCAGGGTCCTGAATGGAGGCGGAGAAAAGTACAAATTTACCATCCGGAGTGAAAGCCGAAGGAATCTCCGAGGCAGAATGATAAGTCAACCGACGTGCAGTTCCTCCATCGGCAGACATGATAAAGAGATCGAAGTTCCCATTCCGGTCGCTGGCAAACGCGATTTGTTTACCATCTGGCGACCAAACAGGATTAGCCTCATAAGAAGCTTGTGTTGTTAATTGGGTAGCGGTTCCCCCTTGAACGGGGACTTTGTAAATGTCGCCTTTATAACAAAAGACGATTTCCTTTCCATCCGGTGAGATACGTGCATCACGCATCCACAAAGGGGTAATAGCATAGCTGGATAATGCAGTCAGTACCAGCGCTAAAGAAGTTATAAGTTTCTTCATATCAAATTATTATATATTTTGTTCTTAAATACTTGTCTCTATTTGTTTTCCTGTATAGTTATAGAATATCCTGTCGCCAAAATCTTTATAAAAAGAAGCATATTTATCTACTCCCGTACAATGGCAGACACCTATCTTTTGAGGTAAATATTCGTGCAAATAATCAGCAATAACCTGATATTTGGATTCTTCTGCATTATGAATATGAAAGCCTCCTAAAAGCAGATTGCAGGGAAGTTTTGAAAATGCCGTTCGTACTGTCCGCAATATATTTGTAATGCCCCGGTGAGAACAGGCACTTAAAACGACAAGCCCTCCTGAATTAACCAGCACCATAACCAACTCATCCTGAAAAGTATCCGGTATTTTACAACCATCGTCCTTCTGAACCCAAAATCGTTCAAAGTGAGTATCCTCACTATTGATAATATCGACAGCAGGCAGAAGAAATACTCCGGAAACCAGTTCAGTCTGCCCATCAATAAAATAGAAACGGGACAGGTCGATTGAATGGATATGCTTCATCCCGTTTTCACGTTCATCCTTGAACTTGGGAAAGAAAACTTCACGTTTACAGACAATTGTCGCTTTCGTATTCAATTCCATAAAATAACGTAGCCCACCTGTATGATCACTATGCCCGTGAGATAATACCAGATAATCTACTTTCTGAAGATCGATATGTAACAAACGAGCGTTACGGATAAATAAATCGGAAGCTCCCGCATCAAAAAGTAATCTGTTTTCCGGTGTCTCAATATAGAGGGAAAGCCCATGTTCTGCCTGCAATTTACGTCCATAGACACAATTTTCTACAAGAGTCGTTATTTTATAGTTCATGTGGTTTGGTTCTTAATCAAATAATACGAAATAAAAAGTTCTGCTACAAAATTATAATAATTCTACGGCAGAACAAGTAATCAATCAATTTAAATCGACTGTAAGGGTAAAAGATTTTGTTTCAGGCTTCTATTGCCGAATTATTCATTTTGTAGTTTGAATACAAATAATTACTTTTACATCCATATCAAACCCTTTAAATAAAGAATCAAAATGGAGAAAGAAACAAAAGGTAAAGCAAATACAGTTCAGATACAGTACTATCAATCTCCATGCGGGACATTGATACTCGGTTCTTTCGAGAACAAGCTCTGTATGTGTGACTGGGTGGTGAGTGAAGAACGCAGAGCAGCAATCGATAAACGAATACAAAAAGCGTTAAATGCTCAGTACGCAATAGAAAACTCTGAAGTGATAACGCAAACGATCAGTCAGCTAGATGAGTATTTTTCCCGTCAAAGGACTACGTTTGATATTCCTCTGCTTCTTATCGGGACAGAGTTTCAAAAGAGTGTATGGAATGAATTATTAAACATTCCCTACGGAACAACGATATCTTATGCTCAATTATCACAGAGACTGGATAATCCTAAAGCTATCCGTGCAGTAGCCTCTTCGAATGGAGCAAATTCGATTTCAATACTTATTCCTTGTCACAGGGTGATTGGCAGCGATCATAAACTAACCGGATATGCCGGTGGTCTTGTAGCTAAAAAGACTTTATTGGAGCTGGAATCGAACGAAAGAAGATTATTGTAACAGAATCGTTAAACTAAACTTCTCTCATTAAATCCAGACAAAAAGATAGTGTCACTATCCCATTACTATAGTGTCACTATCATACTGCTTTAGTGTCACTATCCTACAGGTATAGCGTCACTATATACTCAGCATAGTGACACCATCCTGAAAGGTTGTTATATATGACGGGAAATGTTTACCTAAAGCGAACGTTTACACCATTTTTCCCATCTCATAGGCTTCCTGCATATAGGGAGTATCTTTTATTTCTCCTACCTTCCAGGCACCTATTCCATAAATCACTCCTTTTTCCTGCGGATTTTCCAGACAATCGAGGAAGCCACGGAAACCATCAATCGTACGTTCCATCATCCCCTTATCATTCTCCGCCGCTGCAATAATGAAATAAAATTCCTTATTCGTTATTTCCGTATAACGTGCACAACAACGGTCAATCATAATCTTCATCTGTCCGCACATCGTATAGAAATAAACAGGTGTTGCCATTACGATGACATCAGTAGCAATCATTTTCTCTACAATTCCTGCGGCATCATCTTTCTGGGGGCAGGGTTTGCCATACATGCTGCAAACACTACATCCCGTACAAGGATGAATTGCTTTCTCTTTCAGAAAAATCTTTTCTACTTCATTGCCTGTTTCGAGGACACCTTTCATAAATTCGTCACAAAGCATATCAGAATTACCGCCCTTTCGCGGACTGGACGAAATAATCAGAACTTTTTTAGCCATAACTTTATTACTTTTATTTTTTGAATTTCATTAATCAGCTTTTTCACTCTGCAAAAATAGACAATTTATCATATAGCAAATGTAGATAAATTACAGAGATGTGTACCCTAATTACTGATTCAAACATTTTCTGCCATTTTTACTTTTTATCAATATCCTTTTCATCTCATCCATAATCGGTCTTTCGGCGGCACAAACATAAAAAAAGATTTTCTCTGCCCATATATAATTCATATCTTTGCCCATGATACGAACAACATAATGCAATGAAAAAAATACAACTGACCAACGCACATAAAGAAAAATTATTTCAAATCCCTTTATTTCGGGATTTACCTCTGAACATTAAGGAATCTCTGTTGGATAAACTGGATTTCGTTATCTATGCAGCGGATAAAAAAGAAATAGTTGTTACGCAAGGTACACCTTGCAACAAACTATATGTGTTATTGGAAGGAAAACTACGCACGGATATCATTGACGGATTGGGGAACGAAGTGATGATTGAGTATATCATCGCACCACGTACCTTTGCCACCCCTCACCTTTTCAATTCAAACAATACGTTGCCAGCTACTTTTACTGCTTTGGAAGACAGCGTGGTACTCATGGCAACCAAAGATTCCACTTTTAAAGTCATCAGTCAGGACCCGCAGGTGTTGCACAATTTTCTTTGCATCGCCGGAAATTGCAATATATGTACCGTATCACGTTTGAAACCTCTGTCGCGCAAGACTGTACGCGAAAGGTTTATTGTTTACTTATTCGAACATAAGAAAAAAGATTCTCTGATTGTAGAGATCATGCATACCCAGTCACAGCTTGCCGAGTACCTGAATGTATCACGTCCTGCTTTATCCAAAGAAATCAATAAGATAATCAAGGAAGGACTGATCACAATGGAAGGAAAAAAGATCGAGATTCTGAATAAAATGGCGCTGGAGAAATACTTATAATAAAAAGAAAGTGGCACAGCCTAAATTTAATGCTGTGCCACTTTTTATATTCTATCAACGGTTTAATCTGAATCCTAGCTAGGTTTCAATTACCATTTTGTAAAAAACACTTTCGGGTTGATATTGACAGATACCCATCCCCAGTCTTGCCAGCTCTTATGATTTCCGCCTTTCACAGCATCCATCGTCTTCGTTCCAAGCATAAAAGAATAACCGGCAGAGAGTTTCACATCTTTCATTACGGACCAATTGATCTGATAGTCAACTTCCGAACCGAGTGACTTCTTCAAATCTTCTTTAAAATCTACTTCAGTAGCAGTAGCAAAATAATGATAATTGAGTTCCATATCTACCTTGGCAGATGCACGGAAACGAGCCCCAAGACGACCATCTATTAATCCGGGAGCAAATCCTTTGTTGAATGCAGAAGCGTAGAAATAATCCATGCTGCCATAGAATTTATGATGCGTCCCATAAAGAGGGTCAAAAGCCTTAAATTTACTACTACCTTCTTCATTTCCGCTCAAATAATCAAAACTTACAACCATTCCCCATGTCTTATTGAACGCATAAGCTGCCGTAGCACTTGCCATAAAAGCGGAAACGCTCTCTGCATTCTTATTTTTACCTGTTTGATAATAGAAAGCACCATCCAGGTTCCAGCCACTATTTTTATATGTAAGATAAGTTCCCATCGTTTGCAAATAGCGAGTGTGAGAATCTTGTGTAAGCTGATTCCCCGTCTCCAGCCCTAAATTCATAAACAGTAAAGAAGCCCCGAACGGAGTCTTATCTGCTTTATAGTGATACCACACAGTCTGCATATTCTTGTAAGGCTGACCAATAGAAGAATTGTAATAAGTACCACCTGCCGTTTTTTCATCATTCTGGTTGAAAGCCAGAATAGCATGTATTTCATTATTCTTATTGGCATATCCCAGTTTCAACGCATCATGATAACGGCCTGCCACATTCCAGTCCAGTCCGCCCAAAATACGTTCATCATCATAAACTAACGTCTGACGACCTAACTGTACAAAGAAGCCTTTTCCAAAATCCAGCTTTGCCCATGCCTCATTCAAGATAAAGCGACCATTCTTGTCAATCTGCGGATCTTGCCCCCATACTCCAACATGCTGTGCCGACATCTTGATTTCAAGGTCCGAGCGCTTGTAGTCCAGTGACAAACGGGCACGGTTATTAATGAATGATGCAGCCTTCTGCCCTTCATTGCGAGGGACTATAGCACCGTTTCGATACTCCGCACGAGGTCTGATTTGCATAGACATCGAAAATTCATTTTCCTTCTCCGTAGTTTGTGTGTATGCCATGCTTGGCAATAGCATAAGAACGAATGACCAATAAAATGTTTTCATTGATATTTCAATTTAAGTTATAAGTATGTACACTAACTCCTTGTGCCGATGGAAGGTAATTGATTCCATACCAACACATTTGTAATAAGACAAATGATACTAACAGAATGACTAATGCCAGACGACTCTTCAACGGTCTGCCCAGCCTGAAATGGATATATACCAGATAGGAGAACCAAGTAGCTGCCGCCCATGTCTCTTTCGGGTCCCAAGCCCAGTAGTGCCCCCACGCTTCTTTCGCCCAGATAGCTCCCGTCAGCATTCCCAATGTCATAAATGCCAAGCCCACATAAGTCAGGTTATCGCATAAGTCCATCTCTTTCCGTTCAATATCTTTCTTTTTGAACCAAAGCAGATAGACAGCCATGACCACCGCAGCTCCCAACATCGCATAAGCAAACATATACACTATGACATGAGGGGCAAACCACGGACTTTGCAAAGCAGGCATCAGCGTTTTATTGTGAATCTCCGGTTTAAAGATATTGATACAGATAAATACCAGTGAGAGAATGCAACTGAAACTAAGAATCCATTTATATTTCCAACGCACGTACGTTATCAAACCCGCCAATGGAAGGAAGAAAGAATACCACAGACGTGTCTCTCCCATCGTCCGCATCGGAGGACGTTCCAGAGAAATCCACATACCGAGGATAAAACTGAAAAAGATGACCAGCCCCAACAAGGTAAATCCATAAGCCCATACCAGCTTCTTTCCTTTCCAGGCAGCAAACGCGCCCAAGCTCCAGCAAATCAATGCGGCTATCGCAAACCATATAAAATGTTCCCAACTCATTCCTTGTCCTCCTCTTTCCTCTTTTGTGCATTGACAAACAGACAAATTGCTCCGAGCATCATCATGATAATCCCTGCATATACTACAGGCAACCACGGATCGCGAACCAGCTCAAAGACACTGATATCGCTCCAGCGACCTTTCGACTCATCATAGCTAAGCTGATAAATTTTCCATCCTGCTATCTCCATCGGACGATTTACTTCAATCGTACTCTCCGTTATCGTTCCTTCCTGTGTGTAGACTTTTACTTCCGAAGCAAAACGTTGCGGTTCCCGTTCCGGCATCACCAGACTCGTCAGAGAGTCGAGACGCAACGCCTTATAAGGAAAGAGAAAACTACCACAGCTCACCCAGCCTTCTTTCGTCTGTTTGTTCTTTCGGTTGACGGCCTTCAGATGCACTGCATATGTCGCTCCCATCGAATGGAAATCTGTAAATTTCAGTGTGTCTTCTGTAGCTACGGAAGCAGCCATCGGAATAGACTGTTCGACAAACAAGTCCCAATCCAGCAGACTGCCCTCGGAAACTCCGTCTTCAAGCAGGAAATGCACAGGAGACTTTTCGGGAAGTACTCCCCCCGTTTCATTGTCAATCAGCATCAGTTTCGGAGGATATTCATCAATCGTAAAATCCTTCAGTTCGATAGCCAACGGAAGTTCTATCAATTTTCCTTTATCATCGGTAGCCCTCCATTCTGCGTTTCCCATTCGGGTAGTCATCTTCAAGCGTTGCATATCAGCATTTCCCAAAGTAGCCGTAATCAATGCCACGAACAATCCTACGTGATTGAGAAGAAAGGATAGTCTGCCAATCCTGAATGGAAAGCTGGCACGGAGTATAGTCAATCCCAATGCAGTGACCATCCAAAAGTAAAGCAGGACGAAAGGCCAGGACGAAATCATCTGCGAAAATCCCAGTATATCATTGGAAGCATGACCGGAAGGAGCCTGCCGGATAAGTCCCATTATCACCGTCATGCCGACTACCCATATCAAGGAAGAAACGGCAGCGGAATAATGGCTCAACCATCCAAACAGATACACACGTTTACGAAGAAGGTGCATGGTTACCAGCGCAATGATATAAACCATTAACACAATCACATTGACCGGACAGGCAAACAGGCTCCAGTTGATGGCTCCCACTGCCATTTGCAACAAAATACCTATCACCAGTAATCCCGCACCAATCACCAGCCCTTCTTTATAACTCCACGGTTTGCTCCACATATATCCCTATTTTACTTTTGTGCCAGACGTCCGTTTGCCTTTGCCTTCTCCAGCCATGCCGGAACGGTCGTTTTCAGGAATTTCTCCTTAGCAGCTCTTTCAGCATCCATATCAAGACCGATATATTTCTGCGCTTTGGCCTTCGTTGAAATGTCCGGCATCGGAACGTCTTCCGTATACCCATGCTTCGCTAAAACTTTGGATACAGCCAGACGAGCCTGCATAGCACGGTCCAGACCATGAGAAAGAATTCTCTGAATCTCCTGCGGTGCATGGAAAGAACCTCCATGTGATGCCACACCGAAGTCCCAACGCCATTGTGCCTGACGAATCAATGCAAGCACATCTTTCATCTGATCTTCTGTAGCACCCTTATCCCAGGCAAATTTTGCTTCGATATGCGCCTTTGCCAGTTCCTGCTCCAGACGGTTACGGATTTCATTTGCCTTGCGCTGACGCTCGTACACATTGTTACGTAATGTTTCTTCACTCTCACGATGACAAGTCTGACAGGTGCGGTCAATCATTGCCAATGGGCTCTGAATGTGATGGTCACTGAATTTCACGCCCCCTTCACTCTTATAAGGCATATGACAATCGGCACAAGAAACGCCCCTTTGCCCGTGAATACCCATCTGAGCTATTTCATAGTCGGGATGCTGGGCTTTCAAGATCGGAGTACGGCTTAACTTATGAATGTAATCATAGAAACCTGCCTCATCATAATATGCTTCCATGTCTTCTACAGTGAAACCTTTATCCCACGGGAAAGTCAAATATTTACCGTCACCCTTAAAGTAATATTCTACGTGGCACTGCGCACAGACCAATGAACGCATTTCCTGTGGAGTAGCTTTTGTGATATCTTTTCCCTGACGCTGGAAAGCTTCAATCAATGCCGGACGGCTGATATGAAGATTCATTGTTTCCGGATCGTGGCAGTCGGAACAGCCGATCGGATTCACGATTTCATCACCAAAGGCAGCCCATTTGTTATTATAGAAAGAATCGACTCCCAATGCTTCCATCATGCGGGGAACATCCGGACTCTTACAAGTCCAGCAAGTAGAAGGCTGAGGGCCATCGTGCGGACCTGCAGGAGAACCGGTACGAAGTGACGCCGTAATATCCTCGATAGCATGCATATGTCCGCGCGGAGTGGAATAGTCTTTTGAAAATGCATATCCTGCCCACAGAATAACCATTTCCGGACGTTTTTCCAAAGCATCAACAGCGACATTGCCATTAAACTCGCTTTCAAAATCAGTCTTTGCCGTTTCCGTCCAAGTCTGATATTCGCGGGGAAAATCATCTTTAAACAGTTCGTTGCGTGCTTCAATACCTTTAATGACAGTTTTGCGGTTATTAAAGATACTGGCGACTTCCGCCCTCCTCTCCATCAACGCAGAAACACATAATCCTAAAACAAAAACAACGACCATTGAACCTCCGAACAACAGCCATCCTTGCCATGATTTTAATTTCTTTTCCATTGTATATCGGTTTTATTATTTTATTACGTAGTTATGTATATGCTTATTCCTTATTATTAACCATCTTCCGGAGCCATTCCGGTACAGGCGATTCGGGAAGAGGGACGATAGCTGCCGGAGTAGCGGACAACGAATTCTTACCACCATGAGGTACATCCCGATGACAGTCCCAGCAAGCCTTTCCTTCTCCCACCATAGACATCATATAATCTATCTTTCCTGTTTTTACAAACTCCGTATTCAGTTGTGTATGGCAACGAATACAATTGTTCATAATCACCTGCGAACTGGCCTCGTGGGCCTCTATCACTTGTGGCTCACTTTTGGTAAGGAAAGCTGCGACATGCTTCATACCATCCATTCCTTTGAATGTCCATTTCTTTACAATGTTCTCGTGAGGAACATGACAATCGTTACAGGTGGCATCCCGTGCATGTGAACTGTGAAACCATGTGGCATAATAAGGAGACATGATGTGACAATTCACACACGCTGCCGGATCATCGCCCAGATACGTATGTGCCCGAAGCATGTACATAAATAAAGCTCCTCCGCCTACAATAATACCGCCAATGATAACGGCTATTATCTTCGATCTGTACGAAGGAAAAATTCGGTTTATAAATGGTAACTTCATCATAGTGAAAAGTATTTTTCACAAAAGTAAAGCTTTGGAAACACAAAAGGTGTAATAACTATTACACCTTTTAAAGAAAATTATACGAACACTGATTAATAAGAGAAAAAAGATACTCCATCCCGCCCCCGTTTTGCATGGCAGGCTGGCTATTTTATTTATTCATCGTGATGATGATCGTCCCCTTCGGCGGTAGTGCTCAGTACAATATTGCGCGCAATGTAGGTTTCGTTTCCTGCGGCATCCGTGCAATAAACCATCAGATGATAATCGCCCGGAGTAGCATTCGCCGGAATTATAATATCGTGGTGATGGATGTGCGCCGTTTTCTTTCCGGAGATATCATAAGACCTGTTGAAACTGAAATCGACAGTGGCTTCGTCCGTAGCGGCAGCCCTGCTCTTTCCATGCGAATGGTGGTCGAAATTACTATGTATTTCAATCATATAAGACTTTAACATGACGTCGTCCGACAGATCCATTTCAAAATGTACTCCGTGCTCGTCGCCAATTTTCAGTTCTTGCCCTTCTTCCGGTTCACTTAGTTCAATCACCGGTTTGGTGGTATCGCTATCCGAATCGTCACAAGAAATAAATGCAAATACAGACATTGCCAGAAGGCTGATGATCGGGAGGTAAAGTTTTGTTTTCATTACAGTAATTTTTTAAATGGAATTTTGATTAATAATTGGAAGTTTCGTCCCGGTTCTGGAATTTCTACTTTCCTGTAAAAACTAAGATGATTGTAATATCTGGTATTGAAGATATTACGGGCGGTCAGGGTTATTTCTATCTCGTTAGCCCTGCCAACCGGAATATTCAGCGAGCCACCCAAATGAAACAGGTTGGCCCCCGGTGTGCGGTCCTCATTACGGTCTACACGGTTCTGACGGGCAATAAGTTGCCACTCCGCATAAAGCATGCAGTGTTTTCTTTGCCATGTCACCGTATTCCGCATACCAAACGGCGGAGAAAAACTTAACGGAATATGCTCGTCACAGTTGTAGGTGTAAACGTATTCTCCGGAGATACGGTAATTGAAGTGACGCAGAAAGTTAATGTCTATCGTAGCCTCCGTTCCGGCAAACAGTGCTTCGGCTCCCGTGTAGCGGTAAATCTGTCCGGCATGCGGCAGAACTGACCATTCGCCTGTGGGACGCAGAAAGATGTAGTTACTGAACCAACTGACAAAAGGAGACACGGAAACGGAAAATCCGTGATATCGCAGGTTGTAGGAAGCATCCATCTGCCATCCTTGCTCGGATTTCAGAGAAGCATCTCCCTGCTCGTGACGGAAAGTGCCGTGATGTACACCGTTAGCAGCCAGTTCATTGGCTCCGGGGAGGCGGAAGCTACGTCCGATGTTCACTTTCACCATGTGCTGAACGGAGGGTGTCCATACCAGTCCCAAAGAAAAGGAATAGTCACCGAAATGCTTTCGGACGGCATGACTGTTCCATTTATAGGACTCTACTTGTTCATCATCATATCCTTGCCTCCGAAGGTAATCCGCCAGATAAACATCCTCGTGCGGAGAGATGCCAATATAACCATAATCATATCGCACGCCTCCACTGACAGAGAGAATGTTATTAGGCTTATACGTCGTAAGCCAGAGCAATCCGGTACTAGAACGATGGTACTCCGGCAACAAAAATGAATAGCCGGAAATGTCGTTCTGCTGATGTTGCCTATCCCACCCCAACGTATGCTCCCATGAAGAAGAGCCAATAAAGCGGGCTTTTACCGAAGCACTGTATGTGTTCAGATCGAAAGCCAGTTCTTTGTCCGGGTCCTTCTCCGGCGCAGGCTGGGAGCCGTAATGAGTATGAAAAGCACTCCATTCCTCCCGATGGTTATTCTGAAATCCCAAATCACCGGACAGGATCAGTTTCTCCCAAGCATATTGCTGATGTGTGGTTACTTTCAGATGATTTACCTTGCTGTAAGGCAGTTCGATATTCCGGCTGTCTCCGTCATCTTCTACGCGCGATGCGTCGGGGACACCGTGTGCGCCCGGAAAGAACCCCGTCTTCTGATAGACATTACTGATGGAATAGTCTGCTCTATAGCCTTTTCGCTGATATTGGGTGAAAAGGCCGATATTGCGTTCCACTCCTGCCGTATTTTTCAGTTTACGCCCATAGACGGGCATTTTCTGAGTCAGGTAGACAATGGTATCCGTAGGGATGCGGTAATCACCGAAGTGCTGTTCGGAATAACGGATTTGCGCATACCAGGCATTCTTTTTAAGTCCCAGCATCAGCGAACCTGCCAGTGTTCCGTTGACGGATTTGCCCAATAGGGTGACATCGCCGAAGAGCATATTCGCAGAAGGTATGGGAGGAGAGGCTATATCAATCACTCCACCCATGGCATCACTGCCGTAAAGCAGTGAGGAAGGACCTTTCAAGACATTGACTGCTTCGATATTGAAGGCATCCAGTTCCAGTCCGTGGTCGGCTCCCCATTGCTGGCCTTCCTGCTTGATTCCGTTTTCCAATACGGCTATCCGGTTGAATCCCATCCCCCGAATCATCGGTTTGGAGAAGCCGGAGCCTATGTCCATAGCTTGTACTCCGGGAATGTTCTCCACTGCCTGCATGAAGTTTCCCGTAAAATGTTTGCGCAGAAAATCCTGTTCTATCACTTCAACCGTAAGTGCAGACTTCTTGGCTTGACGCTGTTGGTACGACTCGGTCACAACAACATCAGGCAAAAGCATACTCTTGATTGAATCGGACTTCTGTGCGTGGACGGGTAAGGTTACAAACAACCCTATTACGCCCGAAATAATTCCGATACGCATCAATTACAATCTTTTATATAATGTGTAAAATGAATGTGAGGACAAGTTACAATGAACCTGTCTTCCTAGAAAATATGAATATGTAATTATGCGGCAGGAGGCGCGCGTAGGTGATGCGAATAAGTTCGTTTGCAGACAACCTTATCCTGGTAAGTAATCGTCTCGTAAGGAACGAGCGTCAATATACAATGAAATTCTACCGGCTGAGGTTCTGTAAAGAGAGAAAGGGAGTATTTACATATCGCACAATCCTCGGCATGACTCCGGGAATGGTCGGCATGAGAGCATGACGTTTCATCTTCACTTCCATGATAGTGAAAGGTTTTCACTACAAAGAAGGGAATGAATGTCATGAATAACATCCATGCTATGTATGCTCTTATTTTTCTCTTGTGATACATTCTCCCCTATCGTTTTAACAGAACAGTAAGGCAAAGATACTCGTATGAAACAAAAGGTGCAAATTATCTGACTTAATATGTGTTATTAAAAGAATAGTAATAAACGACATTCAATTTTTATTCATTACTTTTGTTTCATAGCATAGTGACACAATATGTCTATAGAAAATAAAGAATCATCAAAAGATAACAGATTATGAGCGCAAATGACAAATTAACCATTCTTTGGACGACTGACAACAAAGATACCGTTTTTAATATGTTGGCAATGTATGCCTTAAACTCTAAAAACAGAGGTTGGTGGAAACATATAAATATTATTCTTTGGGGAGCATCTGTGAAATTAGTAGCCAACGATACGCAAGTACAGACTGAAATATTAGAGATGTTACAATCAGGAATTACGATTGAGGCATGCCAAGATTGCTGTGAGAATTTCGGGGTAGCCTCTATCATCACAAATCTAGGTATAACTGTTAGATATATGGGAATCCCGCTAACCGAATATCTGAAAAACGGGGAAAAGATATTATCTATCTAAGCATGATGGAAATAAAACATAGAATACAGTTCGGATGCGATACAGACGAATTGGCAGACAAGGTCTTATCAGGAGAAAAAACAGCAACTTCTTCTTTATATGATTATTCTCTTATGAATCAAGAAGAAATTAAAGTCAATGAATGCGCTTCTATACTAGACTCACAGGGCAAAGAAAAATGTATTGTGAAAATTGAAAGAATAGAGATTGTAGATTTTCAAGATATAACAGAAGAATTTGCTGTCAACGAAGGAGACGGCTGTTTGGATAACTGGATAAAAATACATACAGAATATTATTCTTCATTATTGGAAAAGATAGATAAGAAACTGACAGGTAGAACAAAATTAGTGTGCGAGTGGTTTTCTGTAGTATCCTCTAATAATTAATCCATATATATTTTAATTCATTGTTTCATTCCTTCTGTTTCCACACATAAAAGACAGTTCTTCCTGCTCCCCTCTTACGAAGAGTTCCCTCCTTGATGAAAGCATTCAAATCATCAATTGCTTTCAATCGGGGGAGTCCGGTCAGTCTGCTATATTCTATACGCGTGATTCCTCCGTTTTTCTTCAGAAATTCCTGCAACATTTGGAGACGGTCTTCAATGGATATTTTAGCATTGTGAGTTTTTACTTTGGAGTTCTCAACTCGTTCAAGTTCTATCTCCCGCTTTATTTTCTTTTTAAACTCTTTGGAAGTACGTAAATGAACATTGTCAAAACGGATAGACTCAGCACGAATTTCTTTCTTAGTCATCACTTTATGGGTACACTTCAACGAAATGCAGAAATGTCCAAGTTCGCCCAGTTCCACGATGTATCCATCCGCCAAGGCTTCGGCCAGTTCATCAACTACAGCGCCAAGTACTCCTTCAATTATATTGTGCGGGAAAGGTTGGTGACGGGATACGCGTTCTATAAAATCTTTTTTCGAATAAGTTCCACTCGGAACAATGCGGGCATGAAGGGGTTGTTTCTCCCCTGTATCATTAGGGTCCGGAGTCTCATACAAATCATAAAATGCACTCATTAGTATATTTTTTATTAGTTGTTTATGTGTCTATCAGTTTATTCGCTAACATTTCAGTCCTCTTATACTAAACCTTAACTTTAGTTTAGCATAAAAATAATCGTCTGACAACTGTTTCTTTTTCGTCTGACAGTTGTTAGACGAAAAGATAACAGTTGTCAGACGAAAGTTCAACAGCTGTCAGACGAATAGCTCATCGCATACAAAGGTACAGTTTTATGTAATGCGAACTGTAATTCTTAGCAAGAAAAAAATTATTCAATAGCAAAACGCGCCGTCATCTCATACCGCAATTTAATAACGCGATATTGCTCAGTGGCAGCTGTCCCCATACTGACATTACTCTGTGCCTGATAAAGAGAATAAGGACTTACATAGCTCGAAGCCGGTTCGACAATACGAATGACCTCACCCAGTTTTTGTCCCATAGCTTCCACAAGATAAGATGCCTTTTCACGTGCTGCTTTCAATGCTTCTATCTTACCTTGTTTCCGATAGTTCGGCAAATCCTTGTGCTTCAGCTCCCCGATACGCATGGACTCGATGCCTTTCGTATCAATCTTCTTAATAACAGCATTTATCTTTTCGAAGTCAGTAAACCGGATGTCCAGTTGCTTACCTATCAGAAATTCTTTTCCTTTCTGACGCCAATAGTCTCCAATTTCCTGCACACGAATAGCCTCATCCGAAATTCCTGCCCTACTTAGCACCCGACGCAAATCTTTTTCAATCCATTCCAACAGAACTTTCGTTTTATAATCTTCCGGCTTGGAATTCGGCACAAATTCCTCTTTCCAATATTCCTTTATCTGAATCAAAAGATGAATCTCATCCGGCACAACTTCTATTTCGGAAGAACCGGTTACCTCAATATATCTTCTCTCACTCTCCTGAGCATCGGCAACAACACTCCATACACATAAAACAATAGCTAATAAAAACAACTTTCTCATATCTCTGAATTTATAATAGTACTTAGTTTCTGAATTCCCTGTCCCATATCAGACAAATGTAGTAATAAAAAATCAATCAATGCCTGTTTTTTCCATAAAGCTATCCACAAAGTCCATCATAACAAGCAAATGTTCTTTATCCATCAACAGGATATCTCCGTCCTTTACTTTATATTTCTGCGGCTCTTTACCGGAAAGAAGCGAAATCACTCCCTGTTCAAACAGACGCCTTAGCTGAGTGCTGGAAAGAAGAAAATTCCTTTTTAATAAAGACGACAATTTCAGATTAAATTCAAACTCATATTTGATTTGAATCTTTATGGTTGCATCGGGCACACGGATTATATCTTCTTTCGAGAAGTTATCCGTAACCTCATATTCTACACTATCATAATCCGTTTTCAAATGATTCCTGCCGGCAAGTTCGGCAGAAAAAACATATTTCCAGGCTGCTTTCCGATCGTTCATGGAAAAGCTATGAAACAGGACTTTATCTATCAAATCCGGTTTGGTACGTGACAGCAAAGTAATGTTGCATGTATTATCGCATTTCACACACCGATATATCAGCCAGACATCGATGTTCTTTTTCTGCGCATTCATTCTAAACTTATCACTACAGTAAAACCGGTCACTATCGCAATGACTGCATTTCTTAATTAATAAAGGAGAATTCTTTGCCTTTATCTCCCATGTAAATGTTGTATCCATAAAGCAAAGTTGGATATAAGCCATTTATAAAATTCACAAGATGTCACAAGATGGCGTGAAATTTATCTGTCGAGTTCATCCATCATCTTCTGTATTTTATCCTTCAACTTATCAAGAAATTGTGTCCTGCTCTTCTTCCGATTCCTAATTTCCAAGAAGATACGATAAAAGTCCCCAATCTCGATATTGAAAAGTATCTCGCAACAAAAAGCGATGTCTTTCAGACTGGTATTTCCATTATTAAAGCATTTGCCCGCATAGATCGCATAGATGAATTCAACCAAGGCGACTTTACTATCCGTCCATTGCAGCAACTTACTGTCTACTATGGAGGTGAATTTAAGATGCAGTTTGTCTGACAGCGAATCGATCTCGTCTGACACATATTCTATCAAATGACTATTCGCCAGAATCATTGCAACGCTTGAATCGTGTAAGGTGGTAAAAGAAGAATCCCTGTCCAGCAAATGACAATGAACATCGGAAAGAATATCATAATTCTCACGGATAAAATATTGATTATCAAGTTCGGTCTGACCGGCACGATAATAATCATAGAAGCTATTATTCAAAAATGACTTCTGTATATTTTCCAGCTCCATCTTTAAATATTTGCATTGAGCCGACAGGGATTTGCCGACACGGTTCTTTTCAATCTGATATAAACGGATATAAAACATCAGCAAGCCGGAAATCTGCGGTTTCCAGACTTTAAAGAACTGAATTTCTTCTTCAGGATTCTGAAATTGATATTCGGCAACTGCCCTTTTCAGCAAAGTAAGTGATGTCTGTATGACATTTATTATCTGCTTTATCCGCTCGAGAAGGGCAATCGGCTGTTGCTCAATCCTTTTAATTTCTTTTTCTATGTTCAGCTTACTATTTCTTACGAAATTTTCCATTCATTCTCAATGTACCCACAGCTTTCGAACCGTCAAAAGGAGTCTGACTAAAAGCCTGAATACCAAATTGCACTCGTCTTAAAAAAACGATGCTGTGAATAATAAAATTGATAAAATGAAAAACCGGTTCAAGTAGAAATACTCAAACGAAAGAAATTAGCCTGTGGTTTATGAGGCTAATATTAAGCTATAACAAATTTAAGAATGGTGCTCAAAATAGTTGCTTTTAGAATTCAGATGCAAATATAACCGATTTTTTATGATTATGTGAAGTTTATATGAAAATTTGAAAACAGCCTGCGGGAAGCTACAGAAAAATACTATCTTTGCCTTCGGTTCTTCACAAACACAGTGATGAAACCATTCTTTTTAATCACATAAATAATAAAAGAACTATGATCAGATTAAATGTTTTTGTTCGTGTAAACGAAACAAACCGCGAAAAAGCGATTGAGGCAGCAAAAGAACTGACTGCCTGCTCTTTGAAAGAAGAAGGATGCATTGCTTACGATACTTTTGAAAGCAGTACCCGCCGTGATGTTTTCATGATTTGCGAAACATGGCAGAATGCTGAAGTATTGGCAGCACACGAAAAAACCGCTCATTTTGCACAATACGTAGGTATCATTCAGGAATTAGCTGAAATGAAACTGGAAAAGTTTGAATTCTAAATGAATGCCAGATAGACGAAAAACACGTCTTCCAGCCTAAACATAAAAGAGAAAAACAGTCCTTACTTTGGGAATGTCTTTCTCTTTTTTCGTACACAAATGTACCGTTACCTGTCAATTTTATAATCGCTCCAGATCAAGATTAGTCAAGCTTTTTATGAATAAAGGTACCTTCAATCCAGTAGGTTGCGTGATTGGCGGTGAACTTTAGCAATACATAGCCCGGATCTGTAGGACCACCGGGAAAGTGTTCGATAAACCAGTCCTGCCAAAGTTCCTGCTTCAGTTTCTCGTCTGTCACGACTTCCACTTCTCCCATCAATGCCACACTGTCCCCCTTCTCCTGAAAACATAATCCTGCTTTCGGATTCGATAAAAAATCAATAGTCTTTAATGAATCCGCTCCGGTGGACATCCAGATAGTGGAAATTCCTTCTGCTGCAATTTTACTCATTGGCACAGGACGGGGATAGCCTTCCTTGTTCACAGAAGCAAGGGTGACAACTTCGCATTTCTGCAATAACTCCGCCGCTTTCTCTTTCATAGTTTTTGTTGACATAATCTTATTGTATTTATTTTATTTCGCCACAAAGATAACGGCACAGATGTCCGTTCTATTGTAAAAAATCGACTTTTACTAATCCGGTGCTAAGGTTCGATATAAGTCAGCGTTATATCCTCCGGAACTGTAAGCGAAAGGAATGATGAAGGTGTATTGCCCGACAATGTTTTGATTTCTTTTGAGAAATGTGCCAGGTCATAATATCCTGCGTCGATGGCGGTAGTCAGCAGGTTGACAAAGGTCGTGTTTCTCAGTAATTCTACTGCATTCTTGAATTTAACAATGCGGCTATATTCTTTAGGGGTGAATCCGGTGTTATATTTAAACTTCCGTTCAAAATGACGCTGGCACAGGCATACCTCATCCATCAGACTACGAACAGAACGCTTCCCTGCGGACTGATTGATTATATTCACCGCTGCGGCAACTTGGGTATCAACAGGCTGATAGTTATGTGCAAGATACGCCAGGAGATATTCTTCAACGACCTGAATCCGTCCCCGGACATCATTCTGCTCACATAACCTCTCGATAAAGGTACTGTCAAAAACCGCCTGCATTTCATTCGTACTGACTCTGTAATTCGCAAACTCATGCAAAGGCAACTTTGTAAATCCGGATAACCCACAAGGCAGAAAACGAACGCCAAACTGATGAACGAATTCGGCATAAGTGACAAGCTCCGAATATTTCGTCATCGGACCCACAAAGTAAGAACGATAAGGCTGCATGACCAGCGTTTCTTCTTTTACCTTACTCACTGCTTCTCCCAACGTAAAAATAAAATCGGTACAACCATCCGGCAAAATATGGATACGCATGCCATATTCCGGAGTTCCCTTAAATTCCCAATAATTATCGATATAGGGAGCGAGTAGACGAGAGGGCTGATATTCTGTGTACATCGGTCTATTTTATACGCAAATATAAAGAGAATAAATGCCAATTCATGTATTTTGCAAAAAATATCATGTACATTTGTGTTTCAAAAAACAGCAAAACGCATGAAGGACTTTGCAGCTATCGACTTTGAAACAGCCAACGGAAAGCGCACCAGCGTATGCAGCGTAGGGGTTGTCATCGTGAGGAACGGAAAAATCGTTAAGAAAATCTATCGTCTGATCCGTCCTTGCCCCAACTATTATACGCAATGGACAACAGCTGTTCACGGACTGACTTACGCAGATACGGAAGAAGCGGAAGATTTTCCTGATGTATGGGCAGAAATAAAACCGCTTATAGACGGTCTTCCCCTTGTTGCCCACAACAGTCCTTTTGATGAGGGCTGTCTGAAAGCTGTTCACGAGCTATACGAAATGACTTATCCCAATTATAAGTTTTATTGTACTTGCCGCACTTCACGGAAAGTGTTTGGAAAAGAGTTGCCCAATCATCAGCTACATACGGTGGCAGCCCGATGCGGATATGATTTAACCAATCATCACCATGCTCTCGCCGATGCTGAGGCTTGTGCACAAATAGCCTTGCTCATCATCCCCGAGCCTAAAAAGCCAAAAGTTGATTTGCACACCGGAAGCTTATTTTAATACGAAAGCTCCGTAAATGAGCAATATAAAAGACACTACCACTATTATTACTGTCAATAATAGCCGTAGTGTCTTTAAAATAGATTGCTAATTATGAATTCTGCTTATAGAATAGACTTTGCAATACCCATTTCCAAACCGCGAAGTTCTGCCAATCCACGCAGGCGGCCTAAGCAGGAATATCCCGGATTTGTCTTCTTCTTCAGATCATCAATCATCTGATGACCGTGGTCCGGACGCATAGCGATAGAACATTTACGACGTTGTTGCAGAAGAATCAAGCTCTTCATTACGTTGTACATATCTACATTTCCTTCCAGGTGGTTAGCTTCATAGAAGTTTCCTTCTTCGTCACGCTGCGTACTACGCAAGTGTACAAAGTTGACACGATCGCCAAAACGCTCCATCATACCTGCAAGGTCATTGTCAGCACGTACACCGAAAGAACCTGTACACAAGCAAAGACCGTTAGATTCGTTAGGAACGGCTTCAATCAGTTTTTTAAAGTCTTCTTCCGTACTTAGAATACGCGGTAAACCTAAAATTGTATAAGGAGGATCGTCCGGATGAATCACCAGCTTCACTCCTACCTCATCAGCCACAGGCGCAATTTCTTTCAGGAAGAAGATCAAGTTAGAACGAAGTTTCTCAGCATCGATATCATTATAACGATCCAATGCTTCCTGGAACTGTTCTACAGTGAAACTTTCTTCCGATCCCGGAAGTCCGGCAATCATATTACGAACCAACAATTTCTTATCGTCTTCACTCATTTGTTCGAAACGGGCTTTTGCCTTAGTTATTTCTTCCGGAGTATAGTCTTTCTCCGCATTCGGACGTTTCAGAATAAAGAGGTCGAAAGCAAGGAAAGCCGCTTTCTCAAAGCGAAGAGCCTTAGAACCGTCAGGCATTGTATAGGCAAGGTCCGTACGTGTCCAGTCTAATACAGGCATGAAGTTATAAGTAACTACCATTACACCACATTTGGCCAGATTACGGATGCTTTCCTTATAGTTTTCAATATATTTCAAGAAATCACCGGTCTGTGTCTTGATATGTTCGTGCACAGGTACACTTTCTACAACAGACCAAGTCAGGCCCACTTCTTCAATCATTTGCTTACGCTTCATGATTTCTTCTACTGTCCACACTTCGCCGTTCGGAATGTGATGAAGTGCGTTTACTATACCGGTAGCGCCTGCCTGTTTGATATCCCACAAGCTTACTGGGTCATTCGGACCATACCAGCGCCAAGTTTGTTCACATAGATACATAATATGATAAGTATTAAGTAATAGGTAATAAGTAATAGGTATTAAATGGAGAATGCGTCGAAACCTCCGTCGATAACAGCTACTGTACCTGTTACGAAGTTAGAAGCATCACTGATCAGATAATGAATAGTTCCGTAAAGATCTTCCGGTTCACCGAAACGATTGAACGGAGTATGAGCAAGAATTGTCTTGGAACGGTCAGTCAGAGAACCATCAGGATTTGTCAACAGCGCACGGTTCTGGTCAGTCAGGAAGAATCCCGGAGCGATAGCATTTACACGCAGACCGTTACCGAATTTCAAAGCCAGTTCGCCAGCCATATATTTAGTGAAGTTAGCAATAGCAGCTTTTGCAGCTCCGTAACCAACCACACGTGTCAACGGACGAAGAGCCGATTCGGAACAGAAGTTTACGATAGAACCTTTCTTCTGTTCTACCATGATTTCAGCAAATACCATTGTAGGCAATACCGTACCAAACAGATTCAGATCCACTACTTTTTTAAAGGCATCAATCTGCAAGTCAAAGAAAGTTTTGTCCGGAGCAATTGTTGCGCCTGCCATATTACCTCCGGCAGCGTTCAGCAATACGTCAATACGTCCATAGGCTTTCATGATCTCCACTTTGTTACCTTCCAGCACTTCTTTGTCCATTACGTCCGTATACAGGAACATAGCTTCATTTCCTTCAGCTTTGATACTTTCTACCAATGCCTTACCTGCTTCTTCGCTTCTATCGAGTACAACTACTTTAGCTCCTTCTTTAGCTAAGTATGCAGCGATACCCTTACCTAAGATTCCGGCTCCACCGGTGATAACAACAACTTTGTCCTTTACGTTAAATAATTCGTTCATGGTTCTTTTATTTATATGGTTTATAACTTATTGTTCAGATAATATTTCAGATTTTCTTTTAGAAGAATATCAATCGGCATCAGGTTCACCTTTTCGGGGTTCTGCTTGAACAGCAAATGATTGCACAATGATTTGATACCATCATATCCTTGTCGTTCGGGACGCTGTGCAACTAATGCAGTGATAACACCATCGAAGAGCAGTTGAGTATTCCTTTCGATAAGGTCGTAGCCAACCAATTTCACTCTTTGCATTCCTCTTGCTTTCAGGTAGTTTCCTAAGATGTAGCAAGTTGAATTAAAGATGATTCCTCCTTCTATAGTTGTATTCGCTTCAAAGATTTCGTCCAGCTTGATAAAATTGTAAACCGAATCATTGATTTTCAGTTCTACTTCATGCAAATTTCCGGTAAATCCTGTTTCTTTCAGATAGTGACAAAAGCCTTCTCTCCGGTTCTTTCCTTGATTTGAGTCGTTTTTTCCACTATGAATAATTCGTGCCATCAGAATATCCGAAGTCGAAGAAATCTTGTCTGTCAATAATCGCGCAGCAATCACTCCGGCATCATAAGACTCCGTTCCGAAATATGCCAACTGATGTTGCCCTTCAATATTGGAGTCAACATAAACATAGGGAATTTCATTCCTGTCAAGCTCTTGCGAAAGCCGTATAACAGAGTCGGTAAACAGTGTTGCAATCAATACCCCATCTACTTTTTCATCCAACAGGTTGCGGACAATATCATCAAATGTCTTATTATTGTATTGATCGAAAAAGAGTTTAGTGATCGTTATATTATAAGATTCCATCTCTGAAGCCGCCTTATCGATACCATCGGAAATAGCTTCCCAATATTCTCCGTGCGTAAAAGAAGGAGTAATTGCCACAAAATGATATTGTTTTTTAGATGCCAACGAACGCGCCATCAGATTCGGCTGATAATGAACCATCTCCAGAATAGTCTGAACTTTCTTCCTGTTCTCTTCAGATACCCGTCCACGATTGTGAATCACCCGATCTACCGTACCGACAGAGACTCCCGCCATCTTGGCGATGTCTACAATACGAATATTTGAGAATTCTTTGTCCATTTACTGATAAGTATCTTGTTTTTCGACGACAAATGTAAAATGAATTATTGAATTAAGCAAAAGTGTGTGCGCACACACGTTCTACTATAAAAATGCTATAAATATGATATTCAGACATTTAATAAAGGAAGACAAGTAATACGTATGTTGTTAAACATAAGAAAAATAATGGAAAAAGCCATCAAATATATGTTTGGGAGGTAATAAACACCATGTCAGAAAAGCTTTTTATCTGTGAAAAGAATAAAAAAGAGGGATATAAAAGGTAAAATGTGTACGGGCACACACTGATTTATTTATGCATAAGCAGATATGAGGGATAGTGACAGTATTTGGTTAAGGTAAATTTTCAAGAAGAAAGCTATTAGTATAAAAGAAAAGTGATAACCGGTTATTTTAAACCTGATTACCACTTTCAAGGATGATTATTTCTCCCATTTTTCTTTTGCTTTTCCAACTGCTTTATCAGCCTCTTCAGCTACTTTATCTGCGACTTTAGCTCCTGTTTCAACAGCTTTTAAGCCAAGATTCATCGCTTTTCTTTCAGCTTCGGCTGCTGCTATTTCAGCATCACGACCGATACGGTGAATAGCGTTATAAATATCACTTTCCAACTGTCTGGCTTTTGCTGTACGTGAAAGACGATAAGCTACTGCACCAAGGATTGAACCAATTCCAAGTCCAATCCAGAAATTCCCATGTCTACATTCCATAATTAAGTTCTGTTTTTAGATTAAAAATAAATTATATAAAATCTTTATTTAGATTTCGAGAATAAAGAAGCAATCCATAATACCAGAATAGCTCCTACGGTAGAAGTTATCAAACTTCCAATCAATCCCGAAGCCGCAAGTCCGAAAAGGGCAAATACCCAACCGCCCAGCACTCCTCCGAGAATACCAAGTAACAAATTTATAATAAGGCCAAAACCTCCGCCACGCATTATCTTACCTGCAAGAAAGCCGGCTATAATACCAATAATAATATACCAAATAAAGCCCATTTTATCCTCCTTTTTTATTTAACAACATCAGGTACCACGAATAGTTCAGTAAGTCAAAAATGAATTAACGACAATTTACACTCCAAACGCCACTATAAATTCACTAAAGAGATAATTTGAGCAACAGTCCGGCAAATATTTTTCTTAGCGACTTCCGGCTTCATGGCTGTTTCTAAAGACATGGGCGAAGGAATGATAGAAAAGAGACCTTGAAAACCTGCCTGATTCAGAATTTCCGTATCCTCTATGCTGCCTGCCACAACAATGACCGGTATCCCTTGTCGTTTCGCCTCTTCTAATATTCCGGAAGGTACTTTTCCCATTAAAGATTGACGGTCTGTTCTCCCCTCACCGGTTATGATCAGATCAGCACCTTTTATTTTCTCACTAAATTTCAATGTTTGGAGCAGTAAATCAATGCCGGGCTTTAGTTCAGCATTCAGAAAAGCAAGAAAAGCACCTCCCAAGCCTCCGGCAGCTCCTGCTCCGGGAACGTGAGTGATTTCTCTTCCGGTAGTTGAATGGATCAATCGGGAAAAAGACTGCATACCCGCATCTAATTTCTCTATCATTGCATCATCCGCCCCCTTCTGCCGGGCAAAAACATGCGCAGCGCCTTCCGGACCACAAAAGGGATTTCGTACATCACAGGCTATCGTGAAACGAGTATCTTCAAGTGCAGGGTGAACGGAAGAAAAATCAATAGCGGCAATTCGATGCAGGATTTCGCCTCCTTCTCCCAAGACTGCTCCATCCTTATTGAGAAATCGGGCTCCTAATGCTTGTAACATACCTACTCCGGCATCATTCGTAGCACTTCCTCCGATACCAATGACAAATTCCCGATATCCCTGTTCAATAGCGTGCAATATCAATTCACCGGTTCCATAAGTAGTGGTCAGCATCGGATTTCGTTCAGTTTCTGATAATAGCGGCAGACCATTCACGGTGGCCATCTCAATAAAAGCAACGCGTTTATCACCCGAAACTCCATAAGTGGTTTCTATCGGGCGCATCAAAGGATCATTCGCTATGATCTTCTGATAAGTGCCTCGTGTTGCTTCTACCAAGACAGTCAATATTCCCTCACCTCCGTCGGCTATCGGAAAACGAATGACTTCACAATCCGGACAAACCAGCTTTATGCCTTCTTCCACCGCCTTTTCCACCTCTGATGAGGAAAGACACCCTTTGAAAGAATCCATCGCTACTACTACTTTCTTCATTACTTATAGATTTAATAGTGACAAATATATTGAGAAACGGGAAGTTTACGTACCTTTGCAGTCATTTTTTCAGGAACATTTCAAAAGAATAGGTATTATGGTACAGAATCAGGAACAACCCGTAGGAAGAATTACGTTTTCTATCCTCATCGCATTAAGCCTTTCGCATTGTCTCAATGATCTTTTGCAGTCCGTTATATCGGCAGCCTATCCATTATTCAAAGACGATTTGGGACTCAACTTTGCACAGATCGGCCTTATCACACTGGTTTATCAACTCTCGGCTTCGGTATTCCAGCCAATCACCGGAATCATCTTCGATAAACATCCCGTTGCCTGGTCACTACCTATCGGAATGAGCTTTACAATGATAGGAATGATCAATCTGGCATTCTCCAACAATCTTTATTGGATGCTGATCTCTGTTTTTCTGATCGGAATCGGTTCTTCCGTCTTGCATCCGGAGGCATCGCGTATTACTTTTCTTGCTTCGGGTGGGAAACGGGGACTGGCACAATCGTTATTTCAGGTAGGAGGCAATTTAGGAGGTTCACTAGGTCCTTTATTGGTAGCTTTGCTGGTGGCTCCTTATGGCAGAGAGCATCTGGCCGTTTTTGCGCTTTTTGCTTTGGCTGCTATCGGTGTCATGTACCCGATCTGCAAATGGTACAAATCTTATCTCAACCGAATGAAAGAGCAAAAGGCTACAGTGAAAAAGGCTGTACATTTGCCTTTACCGATGGATAAGACTGCTTTATCTATCGGCATCCTACTGATATTAATCTTCTCAAAGTATATTTATATGGCAAGCCTTACCAGTTATTATACATTCTACTTGATTCATAAATTCAATGTAACTGTACAGGAATCTCAATTATACTTATTTATTTTTCTGGTAGCTACTGCTATCGGAACATTGCTCGGCGGTCCTATCGGCGACCGTGTAGGACGTAAATATGTGATTTGGGCTTCTATCTTAGGAGCTGCACCTTTTAGCTTACTGATGCCGCATGCCACTTTAGCATGGACCATCATTTTAAGTTTTTGTGTAGGGCTGATGCTTTCGTCTGCTTTTCCGGCTATCCTGCTTTATGCGCAAGAGCTGCTCCCTACCAAGTTAGGGTTGATTTCCGGTCTTTTCTTTGGTTTTGCCTTTGGAGTAGCAGGTATCGCTTCGGCTGTACTTGGCAATATGGCTGATAAATTTGGAATTGAGTCGGTTTATAACGTTTGCGCTTATATGCCGTTATTGGGATTAGTCACGTTCTTTTTGCCCAATTTAAAGAAACAGAAGATACAGGTATAAAAAAACGACCGGTATGCATCGTCACGACGTATACCGGTCTACAAGTTAAGGTCAAAGTCAAAAAATTAAGAGAGCTATTTATAAGTTAGGGTTTGCATTAATCTCTTTTTCAGGGATAGCATACAGATAATAAGAACTGTTCGCTGAGAACGCTTTACCATCCGGAAAATTAAGGAACCAATGTCCTAACGGATTTCTTTTCGCAAAACTGCCGCCTTCCTGCCAGCAATCCACTTCCGTTTTCTGCATATCCTCAGATAAAGCCATGCGTTCTACCGCCTTCTGATTACGGAGTACATCCGTTATACCGAATCCTTCTCCCCAAAGTTCGCGTCGGCGCTCCATCAGAATTTCGTCAATCACCTGCTCTTTTGTTTTCCCTGTCACATCATAATTACCTACGCCACGGGCAGTACGTAATGTATTCAATGGGGCAACAGCCTGATCCAGTGCTACTCCATCTCTGACCTTGGCTTCCGCTTCTATCAGATACATTTCTGCCGAACGCATCAGTACCAGATCTGCAGTATCATCCGAACGCATATGGAATTTCTTATAACCCAGATATCCTTCACGCATCCATTGGAAAAGAGGCAGACGGATGTCACCTTTAACAAAAGTATCCATCAAGTGCGGGTCGGCCATAAAGCTACTGTAAGCTCCGACATACGTTGCATCCAGATAGTAGAAATTATAACTTGCATCCGATTGCGAAAGTGTTTGAGGAGATCCCCAAATCCATTCCTTATTGGAAATATTATTAAAACCTTCGTACTCGGCAGTGGTAGTCATTAATGAATATCCTTTGCGTGCAGCTTCGGCAGCTTTGGCGGCCTCTCCCCATTGTCCTGTCAATAAGTAAGCACGTGCCATAAGACCGTTGACAACATCCGTATTCGGTTTGAATTTCTGCCCGTCTCCCTTGCGGACGTAGTTTGTCAGATAATCCTGTGCAAGATTCAAATCATCAAAGATCTGCTGATAAACTTGCGCCACTGTCGATTTGCCTTTCGGCTTGGTACCGCTTGTAGTCGGTTCCGTATATATAGGCACACAGGGAGCATCTTTATCTTTCAAATATGTAAACTGATAATGCTGTACCAAATGCAGATAACAAAAGGCACGCAAAGCCAATGCCTGTCCCTGTGCCTGCCGAAGTTCCTCGGAGTCACCCTTAATCGAAATGGCAGTGTTGCAGTTATCAATTGTCTTATAGATCAGATACCAGGCAAACGAAGTTCTTCCATCGGAAGGAATCGCCACATCATTAAACTGATAGGAAGAATTGAACCCATATTTCGGACGGGAGACAACATCGCTTGCCATCATATCATCCTGACATTGAAGTGCCCGATAACCAATATTGGCATACGTCGTGCCGTATTCAAACAGGTTATACCAAGCTCCGTTGAAGAGACGTTCTGCATTTCCGGCTACTGCTACCTGATCAGAGCTTACCGCATCCGTAGGTTCCGTATCCAGAAAGCTACTGCTACAACTTGTCGCCAGAAACAGTCCGGCAACAGCAGTAAGTATAGATTGAATTTTTATCTTTTTCATATATCGTGTAATTTTAGAAAGATAGATTGATACCTCCGGAAATAGTTCGCATAGCCGGATAACGGTAATAAGTGATACCCGTGATTCCCTGTTCAGGGTCAAGTCCCTGATTCCGGTGAATAGTGAACAGGTTATCGCCCTGCACAAACACCTGAACACTGCTCAATGCCAGTTTGCTGATCCACTGTTTCGGCAGATCGTAAGATAGCGTCAGGTTTTTCAGTCTCATATATGAATTGTTCTGCAAGAAACGGGTGGAAGCTGAGTTCCAGTTATTGGAAGTAGTGCTCAAAGCAGGCACGTCTGTATAACGGTTTTCCGGTGTCCATCTCTTCAATATCTCCGTAGACCAGTCACGGCCTTCCAAACTTCCGTTGTGCAGAATCATAGTAATATCACGGTTGTAGATATATCCGCCGATGCTATAAGCAAAGATGGCGGACAGATCGAACCCTTTCCATGAAAGCGATGTATTGAAACCACCATAAACTTTCGGGAGGGAAGATTTATTGACGTAATAATAATTTGCCGAAGCATAGTCGCTTGTTGTGACACGTTTTCCGGTCAAATTATCATTGGCATCTTTCTCATCCATATACCACAGCGGATTACCGTTGTCAGGGTCTACTCCCGCCCATTCTTTCATATAGAAGTCATAGACTGACCGTCCTACCTGCAATTTATTTACGCCACTTTGCGGCATATCCTTCAGCGGAAGTTCCGTCACCTTATTCTTATAATGCGTCAGGTTCATTCCGAGTTTCCATACCCATCCATTCTGATTGATAATGGTTCCGTTCAGCACCATCTCAATACCTGTATTCTTCAATGCGCCTACATTCTCATCAATAGAGCCATATCCTAAGGAAGGAGCGATCGGACGGGAATAAAGTAAGTCTTTGGAACGACGCGTAAAGAAGTCGAACGAACCGGAAAAACGGTTGTTAAACAGTGAGAAATCAACGCCGACGTTAAAGTTCAGGTTCGTCTCCCATTTCAGGTTCGGAGTAGCCATACGGTCGGAAACCAAGGCATTCTCTCCGAGATTGGAAACGATGGTATAAAGTCCCTTGCTTGCATAATAAGTACCCAGATTATCATTTCCCTGTGCACCGTAGCTCATCTTTAATGTCAGAGCAGAAAGCCAGTTGGCAGTGGAAGCCATAAAACTTTCACGGTCGATACGCCATGAAGTTCCCAAAGACCAGAAGTTCCCCCAGCGAGTCTCCGGTGCAAAACGAGAAGAACCATCACGACGAAAGGAAGCGGAGAAAAAGTATTTATTCTGATAGTCATAAAGCGCCTGGGTAAGATATCCCACCAAAGCATAATCGATACGATAACCGGAACCACCCGTCAACTGCGAGCCGACTACCAGTTCGGGCATATCGGGCTGTGCCATCTTCGTACGTGAAGCAGTCAGTTCATCATAACGGTACGAATAGGCTTCCATTCCGGCAAGCACATTAAAGTGATGATCACCGATGGTTTTATCATATGACGCGATGTTGTTCCATGTCCATGAAAAAGTACGTGAGTTCAAGCGGCTGGAACCACCTCCGTTTTCCAGAGCCGGACCGATTTTCGGATTCGTATAATCCAGCGTATTATAGTTGATCAGGTCGAAGTTGAAACTTGTTTTGAATTTCAGCCCTTCGATGATCGTAGCTTCGAGATAAGTACGACCGGAAAATTCATCTTTCATCCGTTCCGATTTATCCAAAGGCAAGGTAGCCGGCAAATTCCAGTTAGCCATAGAACCGGAAGGACGGTATGAGCCGAAATCGTAGATACGATCCCCATTATCATCCAGCTTGTAGCTGCCGTCCGTATTCATTTCATAAATAGGATAAAATCCGGGCATAGTACGTCCTGCCGTAATCACGTTGCTTGTTTTGGAATCCGAAGAAACCGGATAATTCTGCATGGAATGGGCAAAACTCAGGTTGATGCTTCCTTTCAGCCAGGAAGTCATTTCACTGGTCACGTTCGAACGAAGGTTGAAACGTTGATAGCCGGATTCGAGTGCAATACCTTTATCGTTCAGGTAGCCGGCAGAAAAGAAGTATTGATTAGCCTTTCCACCACCGGAAACACTCAGATTCAGTTCGGTACGAAGCGCTTGCTGCTCCATCGCGTCACTCCAGTCGGAGTTCCATAACGGACGAGCACCTGCTGCCAGCTTTCCGTCTGTCCCCACAGGTTGCGGATATTGTGTGCCGTAAGGATTCGGACCGCCTCCCATCAATTTTGTAACCAAGTCTTTGGAAGCCTGCGCGGCTGCGGTGGCAGGGGTATAATCAGAGCTCTTGGCGTACTGGTTACGAAGCGCTTCCCAGTAAAGTTCGAAATACTGATTGGTATTGACACGGTCATAATCGCGTACCGCACGACTGGAACCACCCAGTGTAGCTTTCACCTTGACAGTAGCTTTCGAGTCCTGCTGTCCTTGTTTCGTAGTAATGATAATCACACCGTTTGCACCACGCGAACCGTACAGAGCAGCAGATGCAGCATCTTTCAATACGGTCATGGAAGCGATGTCGTCAGGATTGATCGAGTTGACGCTGCCATCAAAAGGTACGCCATCAACCACATACAACGGGGCACTGGAGGCATTGATCGAACCGATACCACGAATACGGATTTCGGCATCCGTACCGGGCTGACCGCTGGAAGCACTGGCTTGCACACCGGATACCGTACCTTCAAGTACACGAGATACGCTGGAAGTCTGTAACTTCTCGATCTCTCCCGCCTTCATAGTCGAGGCAGCTCCGGTAAAACTATATTTCTTGGCAGTAGCATAAGCTACAACCATCACTTCTTCCAGTTCTTTGCTCTCCGATTCCATTGTGACATTGATCACATTCCGGTTGTTCACCGCTTGTTCCACTGTCCGCAATCCTACAAAGCGGAACACGATAGTCCCATTGGCAGGGGCTTCAATTGAATAGTTTCCATCGATATCGGTAATGGTGCCGGAAGAGGCCCCTTTCACTTGTACGGAAACACCGGGTAAAGGCTCTCCTTCAGAAGTCACAGTACCCGTTACGCGTTTCTCTTGTTGTGCTTCTGCATACACTACATTGCCGGCAGAAAGCAATAGAAACGCCACTAATAAACGTAAATAGATTCTCATAATTTTGTGGCTTAGGATTTATTTGCTTGTTCTAACTAACAGAATACATATCTCATTTGTTTAGGAAACGAAACATTTTTTTAGACGATTATTAGTATAAATCAACGAAAGGTAGTACATTCGTGAAACGAACAGCATCAATCATAACAACGAAAAATCACAGGATGAAGCAAATTGTTCTATCTCTTTTTCTGTTTCTGTCACTCTCCTTACAGGCCCAGGCTGAAAGGAGAGATACCCTTATGAGCGATAGTCTGCAAACTGATTCTGTGATACCGGCCAAACCAAGCGCTTTTAAGAGAGCGATCAGGAAGTTCATGAATTTCAGTGACTTCGACACCCTTTACATCAGTCCCAACCGGTATAATTACGCATTGATGACTACCCATTTCAGCAACTTTGAATATTATTCCGTTACCAGCAATCTGCCCCAACCGCAGAAGCTGAGTTTCTCTCCCAATCCGCATAACAAGATAGGATTGTACTTCGGCTGGCGATGGATCTTCCTGGGATGGTCTGTAGACGTGGACGACATTTACCGGAAGACCAACCGAAGGAACAAGGGAACAGAGTTCGATTTAAGTCTATACAGTTCCAAGCTGGGAGTGGACATCTTCTACCGTCGCACAGGTAACAACTATAAGATTCATAAGATCAACGGTTTCCCGGAAGATGTCCCCGCCAATTACTCCGAAAAGTTCAATGGAATAAAAGTAGATATCAAGGGATTGAACCTATACTATATCTTCAACAACCGCAAATTCTCCTACCCTGCCGCTTTCAGCCAGTCAACCAATCAGCGCAGGAATGCAGGTTCGTTTATCGCAGGCTTTTCCATTTCAAAACATAATCTTGAGTTCGACTATGCAGAACTTCCGGCTTTCATACTGGAAGCGATGAATCCTGCCATGAAAGTCAACAATATAAAATACACCAATGCCAATATCAGTTTCGGTTATGCCTATAACTGGGTATTTGCCCGCAACTGTCTGGCATGCCTGTCTCTCACTCCCGCCATAGCCTACAAAGCCTCCGATGTAGATGCAGAAACCCATGAAGGGAAGACATGGTACGGCAATTTTAACCTGGATTTTCTGATCCGTGCGGGAGTTGTCTATAATAACGGAAAATATTTCGTCGGCACTTCATTTGTCGGAAAGAATTATAATTACCACCGGAACAATTTCTCACTGGACAACGGGTTCGGAACACTACAGGTATACGTCGGATTCAATTTCAATTTACGCAAGGAGTATAGAAGAAAAAATACAAGATAAAGGGTGTGTATAAACGATACAAGGTAAGGGTTTATATTTGCAGTATATTATTGTATCGCTTGCTTATCCAAAGAATCTTTGTACATTTGCCCCGTTCTTAACTTCAAAAAACAAGAACCTGATGAAGAAACAACGCCACATACAGACCACACGTTCCCTTCTTTCCCGCTTCCGCTACTGGGGCAGGAAGAACTATGCCGCATTTGCGAGTATGGGACGTGAATTTCAGATCGGTCATCTGCATACCAATGTGGTAGATGTGGCTCTTCGCAAGCAGAATGCAAAAGTTACTATCCCTTATCATACATTTATGACACTTCAAGAAATCAAAGACCAAGTACTGGCAGGCTTCGACATATCGTCCGCCCAAGCCACTTGGCTGGCCAACATGGCCGACAGCGAGGCGCTTTATGCCGCCGCGCATGAGATTACCGTCACCTGTGCTTCGCACGAGTTCGATATGTGTTCCATCATCAACGCCAAGTCCGGCCGGTGTCCGGAGAACTGCAAATGGTGCGCACAATCCTCTCACTACAAGACTCAAGCCGAGATTTACGATCTCCTGCCCGCTGAAGAATGTCTCCGACAGGCAAAATACAACGAAAGTCAAGACGTCAACCGTTTCTCCCTTGTCACCAGCGGACGAAAACCTTCTCCCAAACAGATCAGTCAACTTTGCGATGCGGCCCGCCTTATGCGGAAACATTCGTCCATCCAACTTTGTGCATCCCTGGGATTACTCAACGAAGAAGAACTCCGCGCCCTACACACAGCCGGAATCACCCGCTATCACTGCAACCTCGAAACAGCTCCTTCCTATTTCCCCACACTCTGCTCCACACATACACAAGAGCAGAAGCTGGCCACTCTCGACGCCGCCCGCCGGGTAGGAATGGATATCTGCTGCGGTGGCATCATCGGCATGGGAGAAACAATGGAACAACGTATTGAATTTGCTTTCACTTTGGCGGAATTGAATGTACAGTCCATCCCCATCAACCTGCTAAGTCCGATCCCCGGAACTCCACTGGAAAATGAAAAGGCATTGAGCGAAGAAGAAATCCTGCGAACCATCGCCCTGTTCCGCTTCATCAATCCTACCGCTTTCCTGCGTTTCGCAGGAGGACGTTCGCAGCTCACTCCCGAAGCCATGCGCAAAGCCTTGTTTGTCGGCATCAATTCCGCCATCGTGGGTGATTTGCTGACCACACTCGGTTCCAAGGTTTCCGACGACAAGAAGATGATTCTGGAAGAAGGTTACCACTTCGCCGACTCCCAGTTTGACCGCGAGCATTTGTGGCATCCTTATACTTCTACTACCGATCCATTGCCTGTCTACAAAGTAAAGCGGGCGGACGGAGCAACGATCACACTCGAAGACGGGCGGACACTCATCGAGGGAATGTCGTCCTGGTGGTGTGCTGTGCACGGATACAATCATCCGGTATTGAATCAGGCGGCAAAAGACCAGTTAGACAAGATGTCCCATGTCATGTTCGGAGGACTGACTCATGATCCGGCCATCGAGTTAGGCAAACTGCTGTTGCCCTTGGTACCCCCGTCCATGCAAAAGATATTTTATGCGGATTCCGGTTCGGTGGCGGTAGAAGTTGCCTTGAAGATGGCCGTGCAATATTGGTATGCAGCCGGAAAGCCCGACAAGAACAATTTCGTAACCATCCGTTCCGGTTATCACGGTGACACTTGGAATGCCATGTCCGTATGCGATCCCGTTACCGGGATGCACAGTCTTTTCGGTTCATCGCTTCCTGTCCGATATTTCGTTCCGGCTCCCTCTTCGCGATTTGACGGAGAATGGAATCCGGACGACATCATCCCCCTGCGGGAAACGATAGAGAAACACTCCAAAGAACTGGCGGCGCTCATCCTCGAACCCATTGTTCAGGGAGCAGGCGGTATGTGGTTTTATCACCCGCAGTATCTGCGTGAAGCGGAAAAACTCTGCAAAGAACACGATATCCTCCTGATCTTCGACGAAATAGCCACAGGATTCGGACGCACCGGCAAACTCTTTGCCTGGGAACACGCCGGAGTGGAACCGGACATCATGTGCATCGGAAAGGCACTGACCGGAGGATACATGACACTGTCTGCAGTATTGGCAAGCAATCAGATAGCAGATACTATCTCCAATCATGCCCCAAAGGCTTTTATGCACGGTCCTACCTTTATGGGGAATCCGCTCGCGTGTGCGGTGGCGTGTGCTTCTGTCCGGTTGCTACTCGACTCCGGCTGGGCAGAGAATGTGAAACGAATCGAAGCTCAGTTAAAAGAAGAACTGGCTCCCGCCCGCAAGTTTCCGCAAGTAGCGGATGTACGGATATTAGGAGCCATAGGAGTCATTCAGACAGAACGTTCGGTGAGCATGGCATACATGCAACGCCGCTTCGTAGAAGAAGGTATCTGGGTACGTCCGTTCGGAAAACTGGTCTACCTGATGCCCCCGTTCATCATCTCTCCGGAGCAATTAAGCAAACTGACTTCCGGAGTACTTAAAATAGTCAGAGAGATGTAACTTAACTATCTTCTCAAAAAATGAATAGATTATGATTTTAGACTCTATCAATCAAGAACTTCTGACTTTAAAAGAGAAGAAGAATTACCGTTCCCTCCCACAGTTGATTCATGATGGAAGAGACGTGACAGTAGACGGACGACGGATGCTGAACTTATCATCCAATGATTATCTGGGGTTAGCCAATGAGGTGTCTTTAAGAGAAGCGTTCTTAAAGACCATCACTCCGGAAACCTTTCTGCCCACTTCCTCTTCCTCCCGCCTGCAGACAGGCAACTTCACTGCCTATCAGGAACTGGAACAGCAACTAGCCACTATGTTCGGAGCAGAAAGCGCCCTTCTGTTCAATAGCGGATACCACGCCAACACAGGGATACTTCCTGCCGTCAGTGATGCCCGTACATTGATCCTTGCGGACAAACTCGTACATGCCAGCCTGATAGACGGAATCAGATTATCATCTGCCAAATGTATCCGGTACCGGCACAATGACTTAGCCCAGCTCCGGCGTCTTCTTGAAGAAAACCACGGTATGTATGAGAAGATAATCATCGTTACCGAGAGTATCTTCAGCATGGACGGAGACGAAGCCGACCTGCAAGCGCTGGTACGATTGAAACACGATTACGCTAACCTTCTTCTCTATGTAGACGAAGCCCACGCTTTCGGAGCACGGGGCGAGAAAGGCTTAGGATGTGCCGAAGAACAAAACTGCATCAACGACATCGACTTTCTGGTAGGAACTTTCGGGAAGGCGGCAGCATCCGCCGGCGCATATATCATCTGCCGACAGACCATCCGGGAATATCTGATCAATAAGATGCGTACCTTTATCTTCACAACGGCCCTTCCTCCTGTCAATATCCAGTGGACCGCATGGGTACTGAAACACTTCGCTGATTTCCGGAGCAAAAGGGAGCATCTGCTGCAAATCAGCAGGAAACTGAAAGAAGCACTGACCGAGAAAGGATATAACTGTCCTTCCGTCAGCCACATCGTGCCGATGGTGGTTGGAGCAAGCGAAGATACCATCAGGAAGGCAGAAGAATTGCAACGCAAGGGATTCTATGCCCTGCCGGTACGCCCGCCTACAGTACCCGAAGGGACTTCCCGTATCCGCTTCTCATTGACAGCGGACATCACAGAAAAAGAAATCGATACACTTATAGAAATCATTAACGGATGAAGCAGACTTTTATTATCAGGAACAATGGAAAGCACCTTCTACTATTCTTCGCAGGATGGGGAATGGACGAAACGCCTTTCCGACATATCCATCCGGCGGAATGTGACTGGATGATTTGTTACGATTATCGTTCGCTGGAATTCGATACGACTTTAATACAGGCATATTCCAAGATTTCGCTGATCGCATGGTCAATGGGAGTCTGGGCGGCTTCGCAGGTAATGAAGCAATATCCCTCCCTGCCTGTTTCCCAAAGTACCGCCATCAACGGAACACTTTATCCGATACACGAAACGAAAGGAATTACGCCATCCGTTTTTGAAGGCACCCTGCAAGGACTGAACGCACAAACCCTACTGAAATTTCAGCGAAGAATGTGTGGTTCTGCTGCTGATTACAAGGCTTTTCAGACAATAGCTCCCAAACGTCCGGTTGAAGAACTGAAAGAAGAGCTTGCCGCCATCCGGCAGCAATACTTGTCATCCCTCCCTTCGGAGTTTGTCTGGCAAACAGCCATCATCGGAGATAACGATCGGATTTTCCTTCCGGACCATCAAGAGCAGGCATGGAGAAACAAGGCAGTCTCCCTCCTGCACGTCGAAGCTGCCCATTATCAGCAGGAGCTTTTTAATGAGGTAATCATGAACATTAAATAATCATTGATCAATGAATAAGACAATTATTGCAGAACGTTTCTCAAAAGCCATCTCCACCTATCCCCGTGAAGCAAATGTACAACGGCAGATAGCAAATAAAATGATCCGCCTGCTCCAGAAACATATTCCCTCTCCCTGTCCGAAAGTGATTGAGTTCGGATGCGGAACGGGCATTTACTCCCGAATGTTGCTCCGCACCCTTCGTCCGGAAGAGTTGCTTCTGAATGACTTATGTCCGGAGATGAGGTATTGCTGCGAAGATTTATTAAGAGAGAAACAAGTCTCTTTTCTTTCCGGAGATGCGGAGACGATTTCTTTTCCGGATAAAAGTACGTTGATTACTTCCTGTTCCGCTTTGCAATGGTTCGACTCGCCGGAGGAGTTCTTCAAAAGGTGTAATACATTGCTTCACAGTCAGGGATACTTTGCTTTCAGTACTTTTGGGAAAAAGAATATGAAAGAGATACGTGAGCTTACCGGAAAGGGACTACCCTATCGTTCAAGGGAAGAGCTTGAAGCAGCCCTGTCTCTTCACTTTGATATACTGTACTCAGAAGAAGAGCTGATCCCCCTTTCTTTCGAGGATCCGATGAAAGTGCTGTATCATCTGAAGCAGACGGGGGTGAATGGTTTGTCAGCGCAATCATCCCTCTATCCGAAGCATGAGAAACAGACTTGGACCCGTCGTGATTTGCAGCATTTTTGCGAACGTTACACACAAGAATTTACACAGGGCACTTCAGTGTCCCTGACATATCACCCTATTTATATCATAGCAAAAAAGAAAAAAGTATGAAACAGAATGTATATTTTGTAAGCGGTATCGATACCGATGCCGGCAAAAGTTACGCGACCGGCTACCTGGCACGCGAATGGAATAAAAACGGCAAAAGAACCATTACGCAGAAGTTTATCCAAACAGGAAATGTGGGGCATTCCGAAGATATAGACCTGCATCGGCGCATTATGGAAATCCCTTTCACCCAGGAAGATCAGGAAGGGCTGACCATGCCGGAGATCTTTTCTTATCCCGCCTCCCCCCATCTGGCTTCCCGACTGGATCATCGTCCCATTGATTTCGACAAGATCAAGCATGCTAGCGAAGTATTAAGCGAACGGTATGACTGTGTTCTGCTTGAAGGCGCGGGCGGTCTGATGGTTCCTCTGACTACGGAGCTCCTGACAATTGAATATATCGCACAGGAGAAATATCCGCTTATCTTCGTGACTTCCGGAAAGCTAGGCAGCATCAATCATACTCTTCTGAGTCTTGAAGCCATACAGAAACGGGACATTGTGCTGGATACAGTACTTTATAATCTCTATCCGACGGTAGAGGATAAAACAATTCAAGATGATACGATGGAGTTTATACGAACTTGGCTCGAAAAGTACTTTCCGGAAACAAAGTTCTTATTAGTTCCCGAAATAGGAAAGTGAGTATAATATAATCACTTGTAGTTACTACCCGCAACACTTCCCCAACGCCTCTTCCAATGCTGCTTTTGAAACCGGCTTCGTGACAAAGTCATTGCAGCCGGCTTCCAAAGCCTGCTCCTTGTCCGCTTCGAAAGCATAGGCGGTCAAGGCTATGACAGGAATCTCCTTCGAATAGGAACGAATGATGCGGGTAGCCTCCAGTCCACCCATACGAGGCATCTTGATATCCATCAGAATCAAATCCGGCTGGAACTGTTTATACATCTCCACCGCCTCAAAGCCATCTTTCGCCCATAGCAGGGTGTAATCTTTGCCGATCATATTCTTGATCAGTACAAAGTTGCTGTCCACATCTTCAGCCACCAGAATCTTCTTGATCTTCTGCATCCTCTTGATGGTGTGGCTGATGTATTTCGTTTCCGAAACCTCGGAAAATGCAATACGGTCATCCGAGCGTTCTTTATAAGGTATCGTAAAGAAGAAAGTCGATCCTTTGCCTACTTCCGAAGTGGCTCCGATCTCCCCTCCTATCTTCTCTATGATCATCCGGCAGATGGCAAGTCCGAGACCTGTCCCCTGCGCAAACGAGTTCAACTTGACAAAACGGTCGAAAATATGTCCCACCTTGTCGGGAGCTATTCCGATGCCTGTATCCTTCACATAAAAACGGATACATTGATTATCGACTTTAAAGCCAAAGCGGATTTCACCGGAAAGCGTGAATTTACCGGCATTGGTGAGGAAGTTGGTGATAACCTGCGCAATGCGATTCCGGTCTTCTTCAATAATCAGGTCATCGTCTTCATTGTCCAAGATAAGGGTCACTCCTTCCTGCACACGATCCTTATGAATCTGATAGATATTCCGGCATACTTCACCCAGGTTCATCGGCTGTCTGACGTATTCCAATGTACCGGCTTCTATCTTAGACAAATCCAAGATGTCATTAATCAGCTGCAACAGGATCTCTGAGTTCTGATTGATAATGCTCGAATAGAGTTTTTCTTCTTCAAGGGTTTCGGCAGAAGGCAACAAATTGGAGAAACCGACAATCGCATTCAGCGGCGTCCGGATTTCATGGCTCATATTGGCAAGAAAGGCGGTTTTTAATCTGTCGGATTGCTCTGCCTTGATGCGTGCCTTAATCAGTTCCTGTTCGATATTCTGAAAGTTAGTGATATCCCAGGAGATACCGATCAGAAGCGGTTCGCGCCCTTCCATCGGGACAAGCGCTTTCAGTGTCTGCACAATACGGGTCTCGCCGGTGGCCGCCACGTAGGTCTCCTGCATATCGATCCGTTCATGCGTCCGGATCAATTCCAAATCATCCCTGCGGAACCTTTCGGCATCTGCACGCTCCGGAAAGATCTCAAAGTCTGTTCGGCCGATTGCCCGAGAGGCAGGAATCTTGGAATGTTCGGCAAATGCCTTGTTCCAATACAGATATCTGAAATCGTCCTCGGGATCTTTCACATACAGATAGACAGGGATATTATTCAGAATACCGTCCAGCAGGAGATTCAATTCACGAAGTTCATCCCGCTTCTTTATTACATCGGTAATGTCCTGCGTAAAAAACCAGATAAGCTCCGTATCATCCTCCTGTGTAAGGTAGGTAGAGACTTGGTGTACTCTGTTTTTCTCCTCACCTTTGCGCACATACGCTGCACGGTATGAAAAGCTGCCGCCATTATCGCGTATATCTTTCAGTTTGGCTTCCCATAACTCCGGCGTGCGCATAGAGACGGGCAGGTCGTATATTTTCTGGGTACCCATCTGCTGGGTGACACCATACTCTTCCATAAATTGCTTGTTGGCATATACCAGCGTTCCGTCACTGGAAACGGCAAGAATGCTGTCACTGACTTTGTCGAGTACGCTTTTAAATATCTCCAGCTGTTGCTGGGTGGCCACTCTCTCCGTGATGTCACGACACATAATCAGAACGTATTCTTCATCCAACGGAAAAATCCGGTTCTCGTAGTAATGGTGAGAGCCATTGAAATCCATGTCGTGATGCGCTGCCGAAACAGTCCGCGTGGCGATCACTTTCTGCATATTGGCATGGATGTTCTGATAGGCTTCGGGAGGCACCATCTGGCGCATGTGCATTCCTTCAAAATCTTTGTTGGATATCCCGACATGATTGGTTTCTTCATTGGATACGACTTCAATTCCCACTTCGTCGTGGTTGAACACAGTCAGCATATCCGGTAAGGAATTTAATATTTTAACGGCATACCTTTCCTGAAAGCTGGTGGAGCTTTCTTCGGGTTGTTTATTCTGTTCCAGAGATCGAAGTTGTCGCTTCAGTTGCTCATTTTCTTTTCTAAGCAACTCCAATTCCTCTTTCAGTGCTTCTTTTGTTTGTTCGTTGTTCATAAGACATCCGGATATAAATACGTACTTATCTGCCAAAAGTAAAGAAAACTTTTGAGATAAGTACGTAAAACACCTTTATTTTTTTTGAGAATCATTCAATCACCATAATCCGGTCGTTCAAACCGACCTTCATACCGGCTTCGACAAAGACTTCTTTCACTACTCCATCGGTGACAGAACGAATCTCGTTTTCCATTTTCATGGCCACCAATACGCAAAGCGGGTCTCCACGCTTGACTTCGTCTCCCTTCTTCACATATATTTTCAGGATCACCCCCGGCATCGGAGCCTGTACCACCTGACGCCCTACGGCTTCCGTACCGGCACGGGCATTATGTATCTTTTCCATCTCTCCCTGTAGCTCTATCTGATAAAGCTCACCCTTATTCATAATGGTATAAGAATTATTGGAAGAAGGGGAAATCTGCACTCCATGCGAGTGATGATCAATGATGATCGAATGAATGGAGTCGCCTCCCATATTGTAATCGACCTCATATATTTTACCGTTGACCGCTATTTTCTTGATCGGTCCGTCTTCCAGAATCTCCACCTTATATTCACTGTCCGGCATATCCAGAAGCTTGGCATAATAAGTCGCTAACGATGTACCCATATCTTTCTAATTTTAATGAATGACCAACTTAACTTTCAATTTTCAACTCTCAACTCTCCACTTATTCAATAATTATTGGCAGTCATCTGCAACTTGCCATAATACTTCCAGAGAGATTCGCCCACTACAGGGAGCGTGGTGGCACGGGATGCAGCTTCTTTCTCCCTCTCGTAATGCCTTACGGCGGCAGCGATCACGGCAACAGTCGGATCAGTATTCTGACGACGCTTCAAGTCCTCCTTGTCAAAACGGGTATCGATAAAAGTCGTATCATATTTTCCTTCGAGGAAAGCGGCATTCTTCAACACACGCTGATGGAAAGGAATCGTCGTCTTGATGCCCAGAATCTTATACTCACGCAAGGCACGTGCCATGTTGGAGATGGCGGATTCACGGGTACGCCCCCAGCAGCAGAGCTTGGCAATCATCGGATCATAATGCAGTGAAACTTCGAATCCGGCATAGGCGGCACTGTCCAGACGGAGGTTACGGCCTTCGGGAGCTTCACGAACAGTTATCACTCCGGGAGAAGGCATAAAGTTATTCTCCGGATCTTCGGCGTAGATACGGCATTCGATGGCAGCTCCGCTGAATTTTATATCTTCCTGCTTATACGGCAACGGATTGCCCGCAGCCACCGTGATCATGTCACGCACCAGATCGACGCCGGTACATTCCTCCGTCACCGGATGTTCTACCTGCAAACGGGTATTCATTTCAAGGAAATAGAAGTTCTGGTCTTTATCCATCATGAACTCCAGCGTGCCGGCACTGTAATAACCGATCCGCTTGCAAGCCTCTACGGCTACTTTCAGCATCTTCTTACGGGTTTCGTCTTTCACAAACGGTGACGGAGACTCCTCGATTACCTTCTGATTACGTCGCTGAATGGAACATTCACGCTCGCCCAGATGAACCACATTGCCATATTTATCTCCCATAATCTGCACCTCGATATGGTGCGGATTCTCGATATATTTCTCTATATAGACCGCATCATTACCAAAAGAAGTACCCGCCTCGGACTGAGACAAACGAAGAGCCGTTTCCGCTTCTTCTTCGGAACGGACCAGACGCATCCCCTTTCCGCCTCCTCCGGCAAGCGCTTTCAACATAATAGGATAACCTACTTCCTTAGCAACCTTCTTCACTTCTTCGATCCCCTGTACGGGAGTTTCCGTTCCGGGAACGATGGGCAGCCCCGCTTCACGCATGATTTTGCGTGCCTCAGTCTTGATCCCCATCTTAGCAATAATATCGGCACCGGGCCCGATAAAGATCACTCCTTCTTCTTCGCAACGACGGGCAAAGTCAGCGTTCTCCGACAAGAACCCATATCCCGGATGAATGGCGGCTCCGGTCTTTTTGGCAATGGCCAGTATCAACTCCGGCTTCAAATAAGAAGTATCCTCCGGCGAATTGGAGATGCAATAAGCCTCCTCCGCATAGCGAACATGCAAAGCCCCCCTGTCTACATGCGTGTAAACAGCCACCGTCGAAATATCCATCACCCGACAAGTACGGAAGATGCGCATAGCTATCTCTCCACGATTAGCAACTAATATTTTCTTTATCATAATCTGTTTCTTTTAATTTATCACTCTCCATTTTCAACTTTCCATTTTCCATTTATTAAAGTGGAATGTTCGAGTGTTTCTTAGGCGGATTGGACTGACGTTTATTGGCCAGCATTTCGAAACTGCGTATCAGGCGCAAACGGGTAACGGCCGGATCGATCACTTCATCCACATAGCCCAGTTCCGCTGCGCGGTAAGGATTGGCAAACTTTTCACGATAATCGCTCTGAAGTTCCTTTCGCCTTTCTTCGGGAGTCTGTGACTTTTCGATCTCTTTCTTGAATAGGATATTTACGGCCCCGTCCGGTCCCATCACAGCGATTTCGGCAGTGGGGAAAGCCAGATTGACATCGCCACGGATATGCTTGGAACTCATCACATCATAAGCGCCTCCGTAAGCCTTACGGGTGATAACGGTCACTTTCGGCACGGTAGCTTCGCAGTAAGCGTAAAGCAGTTTCGCACCATTACGGATGATTCCGCCATATTCCTGATCTACTCCCGGAAGGAATCCCGGAACATCGACCAGAGTCAGCAAAGGTATATTGAAAGCATCGCAGAAGCGAACGAAACGGGCAGCCTTTATAGAGGCATTGATGTCCAGTGTTCCTGCCAGCACCAGCGGCTGATTGGCTACCACCCCTATCGTCTTTCCGTTCAGACGGATATATCCGGTAACGATGTTCGCGGCAAATTCTGCCTGAAGTTCAAAGAAGTTATTATCGTCGGCCACCGCTTCTATCATCTCCTTTATATTATAGGGCTGATTCGGATTGGTAGGCACCAAGTCGGACAGTTCGGGTGTCAGGCGGGTCGGCGAGTCGTTGGTGACAACGAAAGGAGGCTCTTCCATATTGTTGCCCGGCAGATAAGAAATAAGTTCGCGGATATAATTGATACATTCAATATCATTTTCGGCCGATAGATGCGCCACGCCGGACTTTGTCATGTGGATGCCCACTCCACCCAGATCTTCCTTGCTTACTTCTTCCTGTGTCACACTCTTGACTACGTCCGGTCCGGTGATAAACATATAGCCGGAGTTCTTGACCATCAGAATAAAATCGGTCAGTGCAGGAGAATAAACGGCACCACCGGCACACGGACCCATGATAGCACTGATCTGCGGAATGACTCCCGAAGCCATGGAATTGCGAAGGAAAATCTCCGCATATCCTGCCAAAGAACGGACACCTTCCTGAATGCGCGCACCACCGGAATCATTGAGTCCGATAATAGGCGCTCCCATCTGCATCGCCATGTCCATCACTTTGCAAATCTTCTTGGCGTGTGTCTCCGAAAGAGCCCCTCCGAATACGGTGAAGTCCTGTGCAAAAACATAGACCAGCCGTTTGCCAATCATTCCGTAACCAGTCACTACCCCGTCACCGGAGAATTTCTGTTTTTCCATACCAAAGTCAGTACACCGGTGGGTTACCAGTTTATCAAGTTCGATAAACGACCCTTTTTCCAGAAGTAAGTCAATGCGTTCACGGGCGGTCAGCTTGCCCACAGAGTGCTGTTTCTCAATACGGGCATCCCCGCCACCTTTTTCTGCTTTCCTGTTCAGTTCTTCCAGATTCTTGATAAGCTCTTTCATAGGCTGTTTGTATTAATGTTATGTGTAAAAATAGTCAGTAATAAATTAATTAGTTGTCATATTGATTACACAAAGGTATTTTTATATAGTAAACGTATCATTTGCCGAATTTGTTAGCATTTATGCCCTTAAACATCTTTATGGCGGATACGGGCAAGGAATCTTTTCTACGGGTTTACACAACAAAGTCACACAATCATGTGTTTATCGCATATCATTTTAATAAAACCTAGACCCTAACAAAAATGAGAACAATTAAACTTTTATTAGCAGCCGGTTTCCTGCTCGTATTGGGTACAAGTGCGTATGCGCAAGTACAACGGAATGAAACTTATTTACCCAAATTCGCCATCAAGACCAATGCCCTCTACTGGGCTACGAGCACTCCCAACCTGGGATTCGAAGTCGGACTGGCAAAGAAAATCACCCTCGATGTATCCGGCAACTACAATCCGTGGAAGTTTGGCAACGACCGCCAGATCAAGCACTGGCTCGTACAACCGGAATTGCGCTACTGGCTCTGCGAACGTTTCAACGGAAGTTTCTTCGGCCTGCACGGACACTACGGAGAAATGAATGTCAGCAACCTGAATATATTCGGAATGGGGCACGACCGCTATGACGGCAGTCTGTACGGAGCCGGCATCTCTTACGGATACCAGTGGATTATCAGCAAACGCTGGAGCATGGAAGCAACCGTCGGAGTCGGTTACGCCCGTCTGAAATATGATAAATATGCCCGCGGTGACGGAGGTGAAAAACTCGGGCACAACACTCGCAACTATTTCGGTCCGACCAAAATCGGCCTCAGCTTCATTTATGTCATCAAATAATCGAACTTTCTAAAACTTACAATGATGAAAAGAAAACTTATCTATCTATTTATAGCTCTTGCAGCCACCATACTTCCGGCTCATGCACAGAAATTTCTGAATGATGCGCTCACGCTTTCGAATGTATCCTTATGGCAACAAGGAAACTCGCTTTATGTCGGCATGACGGTCGACATGGCAAACCTAACCATCGGCTCGGCACGTAGTCTCAGCCTGATCCCCCTGCTGACGGACGGACAACATAATGTCCCGCTACAGGAGATTATCGTCAACGGCAAAAGACGCGAGAAAGCCTATCTACGTGGACTGGCGATCAGCAAACAGGAATCCACGGCTATCATCGTACCTTATAATAAAAGAGAAACGTTTAATTATACGCAGGTCATTCCTTATCAGCCATGGATGGCAAACGCATCCCTGCAACTGGTAGAGAACCTATGCGGATGCGGCAACTATCAGGAAATGAACGCGCAGGAACTGATAACGAACGATGTATCTACCGAAGCCAAACGACTGAGTGCCATGTCTCCTATCGTAGCCTACATCCAGCCTACAGTGGAAGTGGTGAAAAACCGCAGTGAGCAATACGAAGCTCATCTGGACTTCCCCGTCAACAAGTCTGTCATCCTTACCGACTTCATGAACAATCACTCCGAACTGGTGAATATTCATTCTATGTTTGATAAAATTCAGAATGACAAGAATCTGACCGTACAAAGCATCAGCATCGAAGGATTCGCTTCTCCCGAAGGGCCGCTGGCTTTCAACGAGCAACTCTCTAAAAAACGTGCGGAAGCTCTGAAAGATTATCTGGTCAAGAACGAAAAGGCATCTGCCAAACTGTATAAAGTGACTTTCGGTGGAGAGAACTGGGACGGACTGGTGAAAGCTCTCGAATCCTCTTCGATGAAGGATAAGGAAACCTTCCTGAATATCATCAAAAATACAACGAATGACGTGAAACGTAAACAGGAAATCATGAAAGTCGGCGGCGGCGCTCCTTATCGCACTATGCTGAAAGAGATTTATCCGGGACTGCGTAAAGTGAACTGCAAAATCGACTACACAGTGGTCAACTTCGATGTGGAACAAGGACGTATCATCATCCGTGAGAATCCGAAATATCTGAGTCTGAACGAGATGTATCAGGTAGCCAATAGTTATCCGAAAGGCAGCAAGGACTTTGTAGATGTATTTGATATTGCCGTACGTATGTATCCGACGGATGCTGTAGCCAATCTGAATGCAGCGGCTGTCGCCTTGTCACAGAAGGATATCAATACCGCATTGAAATATATGGAAAAAGCGGATCATACCACTGCCGAATTTCTGAATAATACAGGCGTGTATAACTTCTTAAACGGAGATATTCAACGTGCTACAGCAGCCTTTGAACAAGCTGCCAAATTAGGAAATGAAGCTGCTCAGGCAAACTTGAAACAGTTGCAACAGATCATGAATATGAAAATGAGCAAGTAATAGCAGAAGGGACGGAAGTCACTTAAAACGATTTTTCAGGCACGGATTACACGGATTTCACGGTTTGGGGTTACCTAACTCTTAAAACCGTGTTAATCTGTGAAATCCGTGCCTGAATATATTTTTGACACATTCACAAAAAGAAGTTGGATAAAATTAGAGTCACATATCCATCAAAACGACCTTTTGTTTTGTTATATTAAGTATTCACCAAAAGTTGACTATTTAAAATTTAGAATTATGACACTAATCCTTGCTATTATTCCGGTATTGCTATTAATTGTATTGATGGCGTTTTTCAAGATGTCCGGCGACAAGAGCAGTATTATCTCGTTGATTGTAACCATGCTGATCGCTCTTTTCGGTTTTGCCTTTTCTGTAGACAATCTGTTTTATTCCTTTTTATATGGAGCACTGAAAGCGGTCTCTCCTATTTTAATCATCATTCTGATGGCTATTTTCAGTTATAACGTATTACTGAAAACGGAAAAGATGGAGATTATCAAACAACAGTTCGCTTCCATCTCTACGGATAAAAGTATTCAGGTATTGCTGCTGACTTGGGGATTCGGAGGATTACTGGAAGCGATGGCAGGATTCGGAACGGCGGTTGCTATTCCGGCGGCGATTCTTATCAGTCTAGGATTCAAGCCGATATTTTCGGCGACTGTCAGTCTGATAGCCAACAGTGTCGCTACGGCTTTCGGTGCTATCGGAACTCCGGTATTGGTGTTGGCAAAGGAAACGAATCTGGATGTGCTACAACTCAGTACGAACGTTGTATTGCAATTATCGGTACTCATGTTTCTGATTCCGCTGGTCTTGCTTTTCCTCACCAATCCTAAACTGAAAGCACTCCCGAAGAATATATTTCTGGCCCTGCTGGTCGGAGGTGTTTCTTTGGTCGGACAATATCTGGCTGCCAGATATATGGGGGCAGAATCGCCTGCCATTATCGGAAGTATTCTTTCTATCATTGTCATCGTTCTCTATGGAAAACTGACCGCATCGAAAGAAGAAAAGGCTCGGAAAAGTACGCTGAAAACCAAAGATATACTGAATGCATGGAGCATCTATTTACTGATTTTGTTCCTGATCATCCTCACCAGTCCGCTTTTCCCGAGTTTGAGAAGTACATTGGAGAATAACTGGGTTACAAGAATCAGTCTGCCTGTCAATGCTACTACCGTAAACTATACAATCTCGTGGTTGACCCATGCAGGTGTACTACTCTTCCTCGGTACTTTTATCGGTGGGTTGATACAGGGTGCCAAAGTCAAAGAGCTGTTTATCGTTCTTTGGAATACGGTGAAGCAATTAAAGAAAACCTTTATTACCGTGATCTGTCTCGTGGGATTATCCACCATTATGGATACTTCGGGAATGATTGCTGTCATCGCTACGGCACTGGCTACTGCTACCGGAAGCTTGTATCCGCTGTTTGCTCCGGTCATCGGCTGCCTGGGGACATTTATTACAGGAAGTGATACCTCCTCCAACATCCTTTTCGGAAAGTTACAGGCAAGTGTGGCAGGACAGATTCATGTCAGTCCGGACTGGCTGTCAGCTGCAAATACGGTAGGTGCGACAGGCGGTAAGATTATTTCTCCGCAAAGTATCGCCATTGCGACTTCTGCTGGAAACCAGCAGGGAAAGGAAGGGGAAATACTGAAAGCTGCTATCCCGTATGCACTGGCATATGTGGTGATTACAGGAATTATCGTTTATATTTTCAGTTAACCACCCGAAAGAATAATAACAGGATAATGACACTATCGCCTTGATATAGTGACATTATCCTGCATACATAAAGGCGAACTAAAAAGTCGGTAGTAACCTCAAACTCTCCTCCTTCGGGAAGGAGGAGTCCCCGCAGGGGGAGGTGGTAGGTAAGCATATAACTTTGATTATCATCAATCTATGCATCCACCTACCACCCCGACTTTCAGCCACCCTTCCTTCCCGAAGGGAGGGGAATGGGAGATAGAACCGACTTTTTAGTCACTTTATATATTTTTTATTACTCACAGCTAAATCAGCGGTTCCCGAATCACCTTCACGGGATTCCCCCGTTGAAGATGATTATGATTACTCCAGTTTTCCTGCGCCTGAATCATCGCCTGTTCCATCGTCCATGACGAAAGTTTCACCAACAGGCGTTCCGTTGCCAGCTTCTTGTTCTGCCATTGTGAACGTTGGTCGGAAGCTACCACACTCATCCCGGACGGGATGTGAACGGCACGGACCGCGGACTCTGTCTTGTTGACATGCTGCCCGCCCGGACCGGAAGCCCGTAAGGTTTCATAGCGGAAATCTCTTTCTGTAGCCTCCTGACTCTCCGACAACACAAACGAATGCACACCGACAAACCAGTTTTTCCGCTTGTGATAAATGCGATACGGGCTTTGGGCAATCCATTGCACCGTTCCCTCCCATTCATCCGCCAGTTCTCCGCTCGCTGCGCCTTGAAGAGCAATGGTAGCCGAAAGCAGTGTCCGGTTGACCGGTCCCACTTCACGTTCTATCATTTCCATTTTCAGTCCGCTTGCCTGCGCCTGTCTTACTATTCTTTCGAGTACCAATGCCACCACCCGGCAACATTCCGCAGGTCCCCTGCCGGAAGTTATCTGTAAATAGACTTTCTCCTTCATCGCCTTATTCTTTATTCATTCGTACGATGCGAGGCATAAATCTACCCTGCACTTCCACCAAAGTCTCCTGTGTGTACATCACGCGGTCGATGTCTTTATATGCCAGAGGTATTTCCTCGATACTTCCGCCTATCAATGTCACGTCTGCCTGCGACAGCATCTTTTTCAAAGCCGACTGAGTGAAACTCTCCTTTGCTTTTTGCCGGGACATCGCTCTTCCGGCTCCATGAGAAGCAGAGCACAAGGATTCTTCCACCCCTTTGCCACAAACCAGATAACCTGCCGTAGCCATACTTCCGGGAATCAGACCCGCCTGTCCCTTTTGTGCAGGAGTTGCCCCTTTGCGATGCACAATCGCCATACGTCCCGGAGCTATCTCCTCTTTCCACGCAAAGTTGTGATGGTTGTTGACATTCGCAACAGGTTTCAGTCCCAATGCTTTAGATAGATTCAAGTGAATACGCTCGTGACAGGCACGGGCATAGTCTCCTGCCAGATTCATACTCATCCAATACTCCTGCCCTTCTTCGGAGTCCAGACTCAGCCACGCAAAATGCTGCGCCTCCCGAGGAAGTTTGCAGACTTCACGGGCCAACAGACTGTAATGTTTGGCAATAGCAGCACCCAAGCCACGTGAACCGGAATGAGACAGCAAAGCAACATAACTCCCCTCCGGAAGATTCAGCACATTATCCGCCTGCAAAGCAATTTCGCCGAACTCCACAAAGTGATTCCCACCTCCGGAGCTTCCGAGTTGCCGCACGGCCTTTCCCTGCAAATCCTTTAATAAAGGAGTCAACCGAAATTCTTCCCGATCCAGCACTTCATGCTCCTGTTCAAAGCCCAGGCCGCCATCCATTCCGAAATGTGTAAAGTCTTTCAAAGCCTCCTTTATCTGATAAGAATATCGTTTCAGGAAGTCTGCTTTCGCATCAAATACCGTCAGACTCATCCGGCAACCGATATCAACCCCGACAGCATACGGTATCACGGCATTATCAGTAGCCAGTACCCCACCGATAGGCAATCCATAACCGGCGTGCGCATCGGGCATCAACGCTCCGCCGACCGTTACAGGCAGGCGCATAGCCAAATTCATCTGTTGTTTGGCAAGAGTCTCGATAAACTTACCTCCATAGGTTTTATACATCAACGGATCTTCCCGTAAGTCGTAAGCTACGAACTCTTTCGCAAGAACAGTAGGCGACAGGCGTTCCGCCAGCTTACTCCATATTTCATTGTTTTTATAAGATTCGGGATGTTCGAGTATATTGCTCAAAGTCATTGCAATCTGTTCCTTCGTGTCATGTTTGCAATATTTGCCTACAATGTCTACTACCAGACTACGGGCTACATTATCCCGATATCCCAGTTTACTTAAATCTTTTAATCGTATTCCCATACTTTTTTTCTGTTCGCATACCACACCCCGTCCGCCTCAACAGCGGAAAGTAAGGTTATACACGGTATGCCAATGCTTCGGATACGGATACAAAACATCCATCCACAACATTGAAGTGAATAATTCGAAAAATAAAAATGTGATTGCAGGACTAATCAACTATTACCGCCAGCAGCAGAGTTGCGGTAAACGTAAAAAACAAAATGTCGCAAAGCCCCGTCTTCCCGACGAGACAACTTAGTCCTAATTTGAAAATATTATAGCTCCAACATAATTAATACCCTTTCCATCATTTTAAAGGGTGAATACTCATTTTATCGCGACAAAAGTAGTGCATATTTTTATTACTTCCAAAGATAAAAAGACATTTTTTAGCGTTAAAGGAGCAGTGATGGGAAATTTTGCCAAGTGTTCCAGTCAAATCGCTATTTCACGGGAAGCTATTTCGCCTTACCTTTGCAACATAGAAAACAAATAAACCGAAAAGATTTATGAAACTGATTAAAAGCATTATGAGCGCTTTCGCTATCGTACTGGCCACCACAGCTTGTGCGGGAAATGGCGGAGAAAATAAAAAGAGTAATGAACCAACAAAGGAGGACAATAAAATGGAAGTAGTATCATTAAATAAAGCAGAGTTTTTAAAGAAAGTATATGATTTTGAAGCCAATCCGAATGATTGGAAATTTGAAGGCAAACGTCCGGCAATCGTCGATTTCTATGCAACATGGTGCGGACCGTGTAAAGCGCTGCATCCTGTTCTGGAAGAACTGAGCAAAGAATACAGCGGTAAAGTGGACATCTATCAGATTGATGTGGACCAGGAAAAGGAACTGGCTGCCGCATTCGGTATCCGCAGTATCCCCACCCTGTTACTGATTCCGATGAAAGAAGAACCGAGAATCACGCAAGGGGCTTTGCCCAAAGACCAGTTGAAGAAAGCAATCGACGAATTTCTTTTGAAACAGAATAACGAAGCTAAATAAACTAATTTCGATTTTTTCTTGATATGCAACTACCCTCTATCAGCATTCTAATGACTGACAGAGGGCAGATTCTTTTATAAACTTTCCTTTATCTACCAATATTGCATCAGATTAAAGACTAACGGATATATATGACATAAAAAACATCGCAAGACCTGTCACCATCTTTGTTGTTTCATCACGAATCCTTCAAAGAAGTCATCCCGATAACTATTCCCGATAGCAATCTCATACGACTTGATAAATATATCATTATTGTCGAACGAATCGATATGGGCTGTATTGACTATATACGATTTATTGACCCGTAAAAAAGAGTCCTTCGGCAACAAGTCAAAGACCGCTTTCAGACTCATACGGGTGATGATGCGTTGTTCGCCCAACTGTAGAATTACATAATCTTTCAAGCCTTCTACAAAAAGGATATCAGAGAAGTTGACCTTGAAGTATCTGCATTCCGCCTTTACAAAGAAATACTCGGCAGCTACAATCGTCTCAATGGCTTCCTTTTCCTCCTGTAACAATAAAGAATGATAAGACTGCGCCTTCTCAACCGCCTTCTGAAAGCGCTCCGCCTCCACTGGCTTTATCAGATAATCTATTGCGTCCACTTCGTAGCTATCCAGTGCATACTCCGTATAGGCAGTGGTAAAGATTACCAATGTCCGTTTGGAAATGGTACGGGCAAACTCAATTCCCGTAATGCCGGGCATTTGAATATCCAGAAAGACAAGGTCTACTACGTGCTGCTCCATAAAGTCGGAAGCCGTGGCGGCACTGTTAAAACTTCCCACCAGCTGAAGGCATTCCGCCTCCTCTATCAGCAATTTCATAGCCTCACGTGCCAATGGTTCATCGTCTACAATAATACAATTCATAACGTTATACATAAAGTTACCATATACCGATTTTCATTCTCTATCTGCTCCAATTCATAACAATCGGGATATAACAATCCTAATCTACGCTGAATATTCGCAAGTCCGATCCCTCCTACCTTGTTGCTGACAGCAACCGCCGGCATCGTATTTTCACAACGGAACTCCAACTGATTCTCCTCTACCTTAAAAGAAAGGTGTACAGACGAAGGATGTTCGCTATCAAAACTATGCTTTACCGCATTCTCCACAAACGGGATAAACAATAACGGCTGAATCCAGATGGAGTCAATGTCCCCTTCCTGCTCCATTGTAAACTGAAAATGATCCCGGCGTATCTTTTCCAGATTCAGATAGTCGTTCAGAAAACGGATATCCGAGGCTAAAGCAACCCTTTCGCGCGAACTGTCATTTATCTGATACCGCAGCAAATCTTCCAGTTTGAAAAGAACTTTGGAAGCTTCTTCCGGATTCCGCTTTATCAGTACATTGGCGTTATTCAGCATATTGAACAGAAAGTGCGGATTAATCTGGCTCTTAAGGAACTTCAGTTCCGATTGCAAAGTGGTAGATTCCAGCTGATCAATGCGCAGATTATGACGCAGCCAATGAGTGAACAATGAAATAGCTGCCGAACCTGCGGTGACAAACCCCATAGTGAGTATCCCCGAAAAGGTATTGATGAAAGTAGCAAATCCATCGGGATTCCTGACAGGCAAAATAACTTCAAAAAGCATTCCCTGCGTAACTGAAAGGAAAAGGATGACCACTAAGTTGGTAACTATCGCAGCCAGAACATAACCACCCAAACGGTTCTTTAGCAGAAAAGAAGGAACCAGGACGTACAGATTGGTATATATCACCGCATTCATAGACAAAAAATATACAAGGCAGCCTCCAAAGCGTTTCAAGAAAGAGACCATCTGCAAAGGCTCGTACCAGAAGACATTGATGGTAATCAGCAGGACAACTATCTGCAAGAGGATATGTCTGTATATCCTGCAATGAGGACTTAGCAGAAAAGCGGTGACACTTTTGCCGTTCATGGTTCCGTCATCGGGATTCCTGTCAAGCGTATTTTTATCGTTTGTATTTATTTTCATTGTTCCCCTCCATTCAGTTCCAGTCTTACACCTTCTGTAGTCAAAGATATTCCGTAGCGCTCGCCATATAATAAGTCCAGCCTTTGTCTGATCCGTTCCAGTCCCCTGTTTACGAGATTAAGTTGCGGGCACATACAAGTGAATACAATCGTACCCTTCTCCGCTTTCAGATGAATGTCCAGAGAGACAGGAAGTGATATCTGCTGTTCGTGCGTCAACCCCATGATATGCTGCACGAAAGGAATGAAGAGCAAAGGAGGAACCAGCATCCTGTTCACCTCCCCTTCCGAAGTAAACTGATAACGGAATTGCGGAAGAGAGCTTTGCTCCAACATCAGATAGTTGGTAAGGAAGGTGATTTCACTGCTGAGCAATACTTTTCGCCGACTGCAATCATATAACTGATAGCGCAGCAACTGGCTCAGCTTCATCAACATCTTCGAAGCCTTTTCCGGCTTGGTCAATGTCAGTTCACCCGAATGATGCAACGTTTTGAAAAGAAGTTCGGGGCTGACCTGTTCTTTGAGCTGTTCCACTTCGGACAGTACGTGCGCCTTTTCCATCTGTGAAACACGCTGATTCTCAATCATCCATTCTTTCAGAAGCAAAGTCATCGTTCCTCCTATCATGCAAAGCGTTGACAGCATAAAAGAAGAAATGTAGTCCATCAGCATGGGAACCGAGAAATACGATCCCCGCGCATGAAGCTGCGGCCAATGGGAGTAAGCAAGGTATTCTATGACCATCTGTATCAGCAGCGCAATGACCATCGCCACAGACAGCACTGACAGATAAGCCATATAATGCCTTTTCAATAAATATTTCGGGAATAACCAGAAAAGATTCAGGCAGATAACACCGACGTATGTGAGCATATATATAAACGTGAACACATAAATCCATACGCCCAATATATCCCGATAGTCCATAAAAATGATGAACACCTGATTGAAGGAGATAGTGCCCAACACCATGACAAGTATCAGATACCGCATCCATCGGAATGCCGGACTTACGAGCAATCTATATAAAAAGGTCGATTCGTTGCCTGCTGCAGTTGTTTCAGTTGCCATATGCTTCATTGGGTACGAAGATAAAACATTTTCCGTTAAGGTCTCTATACCGGATATCTAAAATTCAAGCTTATAACTCACATTAGTCAGAACGGTAGAGCCGTCGGTTGCGTCTATCTTTCCGGTTTTCACGTTATACTCATGTCCGTAGTGCTCTTTCGTGCCCATAAAGTTCAAGCCCTTCACAGCAAATTCATGAGATACTTTTTTCTTGTTGATGCGATAGCTGACGGTATAATTGCCGATAAACATGGGCGAATACTGTTTGGAGAATGCCTTCCTTTCGTCGTACTGCACTTCCTTGTCCGGATGCTTCATGGTTGCTTCCATATCAATCGGGGAATAGCGGTCGCCGCCCTGCAAGGTCAGTTTCAGGTTGATGCTAAAAATATTCTGTTTGTTGCGTCCCAGCATCCATTCTTTGCCGATCAGTCCGTTGATGACATAGTTGCGGTTGAACTTCGTGTTGTACCATACACCGTCTCCGCCACGGTAACGGGAGTCGAACAACGAACCGGAGATCATGTAATAAAGTCCTTTTTCCAGAAAGCGTTCGAGGGTTATGTCAATCCCGATATTCCGGCCTCTTCCTTTGTTGACAAGCGCATCTTCTACATAAAAGTCGGAGCGGTTGAGTACGGAATAGGAACTGTCCGCCATTACCGGTACATCGTGCAGAAACTGTACATAAGGTTCTATTTTCAGATTCATGCGGTCCGAAATCTTATAGCCGAAAGACAACATGATGTGCTGCGCCTTGGTGAAGTCGAGGTTCTTGTTGACGGATTGATTTCCCGTGCTCTTCGTTTTCACAAAGTAGACGTCCATTTTCTCCATTCGGCTGTATATGCCGTAAGCTAAAGCAAAGGTCGCTTTCGGGGTAGCTTGCCATTTCAGTCCGGCACGGGGTTCGACAGACCATTTATTATTCAGCGTCAGGTATTGTCCATAGATACCGGCGTTGAGAGCCCAACGGTCGCTCAGTCCGACAGAAGAACTATTGTAAGCAGAAATCAGACTCGTATTGCCATCTCCCTTCGATACCGTTTCCAGCAGCTGAGCTTCGTATGGAGCTATGGCAAGGTTCATGTCATAAAACATGGCAGTATAAGTAAATCCTGTCTTATTGGTAAAGCGGTTGCTGAATTTACGGTTGAAGGTGCTGGTCAGTATCAGGTTGGTATGCCTTGATTCAAGGTCCATATAAGGAGTCGATTCCAACGCATGATTGAACATGGAAGCGCCTCCGTCCAACTGCGAGTAGGTAGCGGCAACGGTTGTTTTCAGTGATGCGTCACTATTGAAAAAGTAACGGTGACTGATACCTCCGGCGGCCATATACTGCTTGTCACGTGATTCGCTGCGGTCGCCCAGATATTCCCATTTCTCAGGATTCCTCTCCATGTCACTCTTAAATTTGTCTATCAGGCTGGTTCCCCATACCGAGAAAGTCCCGGCCATCTTTGTGGGAAAGTTTAGTTTGAAGTTCAGGTCCTGATAGTCCATCGTTCCACCGTCAAGATTCAGTAGTCCTGTGGTAGAGTAACGATAATTGAAGATATACGAGGCTTTATGCTTCTTGCTCAAAGGACCTTCGGAAGCAACGTCAATTCCCATGATTCCCACTTGAATCGTGTTTTCGTTCTTTTGATTGTTACCGTTGCGCAGCTTCATGTCGAACACGCCGGACACTGCATTTCCATATTCAGCCGGAAAAGCTCCGGTGAAGAAATCGGAATTTCCGAGTACCTGTGAGCTAAGGGAAGAAAGGATTCCTCCACCCAATGTGGCAATATCCGCAAAGTGATTCGGATTCGGGATTTCTACATCCTCCAGCCTCCATTGCAACAGATGGGGTGCATTGCTATGAATCGAAATGCCATTCGAAGAGACGCTGGGCGCCACTCCGGCAAAAGCGGAAACCAGACGTGCAGGGTCGTCGAATCCGCCTGCATAACGGCTCGCTTCTTCCACGCTCAGCATACGTGCTCCGGTAGTTGCCATCTTATTCATCGCTTCTTCTTTGTTCGTCCGCGCACGGACCACTACTTCACTCAGTTCGTTGACGCTTTCTTTCAAAGGTATTTCCAAATAGACCTCCTTTGCGGAAGTCACCAGTATTTCTCTGAAAATGCCGGGTTCATATCCCATGAACGCTGCCTCTATCGTATGTCTCCCGACGGGAACCTGCGGAATGGTGAAACGTCCCAGACTGTCGGTTGTCGTCCCCATCCCCTCTTTATCTGACAATCTTACTGTCGCATACGGTATAGGATATTTGGAATCTCCGTCAACAACCACCCCACGAATGGTCTGGACCGGACGCCCTTTCCGCTCCGATGTTTGCCCGAAAGCAAAGGCTGATACACACAAACCGATCAACAGCAATATCCATCCTCCATAACGGTACAGTTTCCGTGTGAGTTCTTCGCAAAGAACTCTTTCAAAAGTTTTAAGTACTACTCCGCATTCATCTGCCGGAATCCCCGAACGGTTTGCTACTTCCCCTAACAACATAGTTTTATTCATCTTCATGACTTATTCTGTTTTTTATTTCGACACGAAGATAAGGGATACTGCATTGCTGGTCTTTCAAATGAGACGAACACGCCTCATTTGTAGACAAGATGTGGAATTGGTAAGATAAATATCCTTTCAGTCTGTATGTAATTACGGTCTTTAGTGCCTGTGTAAATATCCTCTTTTTAAGAAAAGGTCATTTTTTCAGTGAATGGCTAATATATACATATTATAACGATGTCCGTCATGTAAATAAAATAAAATGGACGCTAGATTGTTTTTCATTAATAGTTTCATAACTTTGTCAGTAGCATATATAGAATTGAAAAATAGAATTCAGTAAACGCACCTTATAGGTATCAGTTACTGGAATAACCACTACTCGTTGAGTGTGGTTATTTATTCATTACCAATAAACAAATAATTGAAATGTTAGATTTTAGCAATACAATGAATAATCATCACTTCGCTTTGAATGATGTTGAATTGAGAATATTACAACCCGTCTTTTCGCAGTTTCATGCAAAGACAGGATTGAGTATTGATGAATATGGAGATATAAGATTGATACCTCAAAATCTTGAATTACTTATTAATTTGGCAAATGATTATATAAAGACGTCGGAGAAACAATCAATGAAAATTATAATAGAGTTTGTTAAGAATTTGCGTCCTATGATAATAGATAAAAACACAATTTGGGTAAGTGGAGATTGAAATATTGGTAACAAACGAATGAACTGCCCTAACGGTCAGTTATTCACAAACCCATTAGCAGTAATCCAAAACAAACAAATGTATGGAAAAGTATGATATAAATAAGGTATACACCCAATATAAAGAGTTTATAGCAAGCTATATAGACTTGAAAGCATTAGCAAGCAAGATAATAGAACAAAGGCAGCTATCTCCCGTCATGAATGATACTAAATGGCTGGAACTGCAAACTGCAATTTTGTCTATACCGGAGTTTGAACCGGCATATAATATTCAATTGTTGACAGACAATATCACATACTCTCCAATATTTGAACAAGTACCAACATATTTGGGAAGTTGGGAATTTATATATGAAAACTATGAATATAGTTTGCCACCATTCTTTAAGATTGAATGGATTGCTATTCAGCCTTTATATGCCGTTCGCAGAGGGAGGTTAGTGGAACCTGAAATCATAGATAAATCAAGTATGTTACTAGACATTCTCCATAAATTCCATATACCTTTTGAGAAAGCCGATGAACATACATTTGTAATTTACGGATATAAGTAACCAATAAACCGATAACAAGCGAATCAATGGCCAGGACGAAAACATAATAATAAATGATATGGAAGAATATGAAGAGAAAGTAGTAGCAGTCAGGTTATCAGATAATACAGTATTTGATCTAACTATAAACATCATAGAAGATGATTCATTTATCATGTCTGTTTCATTAGACAATCATCTGTTTGAAGTACAGGAAGAGGATATATTCCCGACATTTCAAAAGTTACGAGATATACTATTGTCAAAAGGTATTGGAATGAAATGTTATGGTGCTATGAGAAATGCACATCAATCGGGAATGATGAGTACCTCCAATAAGGTATATATCCTGACTCTTGGAAAACCTGCATTAAAAAAAGATATCGCAACGATATTTGATTATGCAGAGATTCAAGAATTTCCGAATACTCGTGAGCAAGAAGAATTCTCTCAAAAATGGCTCAATTCTTTTTTAAACAGAGAGACTTACTAAATACGTCGAGTAAGTTGTAATATGTAATTACTATTAATCAATTAAATGAAAAAAGGTACGAATAAAACAGATAATTATTTCGAACGTGTAAAACAAAGGTTACATCCTCCCAAATACAGATATTATTTCTTCGATTATCTGTATTTTAAGGGTGAACAATGGAGCAAGAAAGCCTTCAGATGCTCCGGTGCATTCATTTTACTGGAGTATTGGATAATGATCGTAGCTTTTCCGGCATTTGGATTAACGAGTGTAACCCATCACTTTGGAGACAATGCGGTCATATTTTATCAAGTACTGATTCTTTTATTGCCTTACATTTTCATATTTTTCCGTTACCGTAAAGACAGAAAAAGAGCTATTATCAATCATTACCGACACTCGAAAAGTAGTGGAGTGACTATGGCCTTCATCATTGTCCTCCCATTTATCTTGTTCTTTTTTGAATTATGGCTATTCGACAAACTAGAATGGATAGATTGCAAATTATGGTAATCAGCATTAAACAAAGGATATATAGTTAGGATAAAATCAAGGAAACTTGTGGACGACTTTGCTAAACTCTAGCATCAAGATTACATAAAAGTATTCGTCTGACTATAGTTGAACTTTCGTCTGACAGTTGTTAGACGAAAAAGAAACAGCTGTCAGACGAAAGTTCAACTATAGTCAGACGAATAATCTTTCGCATATTGCGGGACAAAGAATTGCGTAGCGATCCTTAAATTTCAGTAAGTAGCGAGCTAGATCATCCGTAGAATACTAAAGCCGAAAACCGGTCTTGTCTTCATCGGTTATTTCCCGAATAACTTTACAGGGAACACCTGCGGCAATTACATTCTCCGGAGTGCTCTTTGTCACCACACTGCCCGCACCGATTACTGAATTTCTCCCGACAGTAACCCCACCCATTATATGAACGCCGGCACCTACCCACACATTATCTTCAATGACAATCGGATGGGCATAGCATCCGCCCATAAGACGTTCCTGCGGATCGAGCGCATGATTGGCCGTACATAAACCGACACGGGGCCCTAATAATACATTGTCACCTATCGTAATGAGATTTCCGTCCAACATGATGCAATCAAAATTGGCGAAGAAATTATTGCCGATACTGATATTGAATCCAAACTCACACCGGAAATTCGGTTCAAAATGAACACTACTGCCAATACGCCTCAATAGTTTACGCAACAATGCCTCCCGAACTTCTTTAGGCTTTCCATAAGTGGAATTATAATCATTGGTCAGGAAAACAGCTTGTTCTCTTCTTTGAACCAGTTCTACAGACAAGTCATTATACATTTTTCCCGAAAGCATTCTTTCACGCAATTCTTTATTCTCCATATATATTATGATGTTATTTAATAAGCAGAACATACTTGCAAATATACAGAATTAGTCAGATAAAACAGGCAACCTATTGGTTTTCAAAAATACTTTTATAACTTTGGCAATATTAAATATAAACAATACAATAAACGTATGAATCTAGTTTCACTCAGAGACTCACCTCAGTATCTGGAAAGAGCTATCGCCTATTTCCAAAGCAAGTGGGGTAACGAGAACACGAAAATGGTGTATGACAATTGTTTCAGACATTCTCTGAATTCCGAAAATCCCATTCCGCAATGGTACCTTTTAATGAATGGTGATGAAATAATAGGATGTGCTGGACTTACCAGCAACGATTTTAACTCTCGCGCGGATTTATATCCTTGGTTGGTTGCCTTATTCATTGAAGAAAAGTATAGGGGAAATCATTACGCCAATCTTTTAATAGAACAAGCCAAGAAGGATACACTGAAATTCGGATTCTCAAAATTATATTTAAGCACCAGTCATACTTCGTATTATGAACGCTTGGGCTTCACATATATCGGAGATTGCTGGCATCCTTGGGGAGAAAGCTCCCGTGTATATGAGATTATCTTAAAATAATCAGATGAATATCTTGTAAGAAACACCTGCGGCAATCACATTCTCCGGAATGTTTCTTGTAATCGATTGTTGTTTACCTTTCCGGACATTGACAGGTATTTTTTATGATATTGCAATATATACCTGCCAATATGCGGAATTAGTCAGACAGAAGAGACAGCCTTGCCAGCAAATAACAAACGGTAGATTCCGAACCTTGGTTCAGATTGATGTTTTTCTCCTCCAATCCGTCATAACAACCTCCAGTAGCCGGATTGTAAACAATCTGATGCAAATGATTATTGCCCAGAAACCAATTGAAAGCATCTTTTTGCATTTGGAGATACTTTTCTTCTTTGAAAGCCAGATAAAATGTTTTCAGCGCAATAACCATTCCTGCCACATCTACGGGTTGTTCACCAAATCCATGACTGGCCTTCCCTTTATGCATCCACCCCTGATTGGAAATCACCTGAATGCGATTTCCTACAAAGACCTTTTTCAATAAGAATTCAAAAGATTCATGAGCAATTTCTTTATACTCGTCCCTGCCAATAGCCAAATGAGCCAGCAACATTGCTTCCGGTAAAATAGCATTATCATAGGTGAGATACGCCTCAAACCATCTCCATTTTCCGTCCGCCGTGTGACGATACAACTGGGCAAGCTTATTGGCCAGCAGCCAAATGCAAGCATCTGTCTGCGCCGAAGGACACTCTTGCCTATAATAATAAAAACCCTTAAGCATAAAAGCAATGCTGCGGGGAGAATCTATCCGGTCGAACAATTGAAATGTCCGCTTGAAAACAGTCTCTGCCTCCTCCTTCCACGGAGCAGGAAAATGAGCGGCACAGGAGATAAAATATCCCAAAGCACAGATAGCCCGCCCGTTGCTATCATCCAGTCCCACTTCCTGATTTTGTGAAGTAAAAACCCCATCTTTGTCTACATAATTCATAAAAGAGCCATCCGACTGTTGACAATAACGGATAAAATTCAGATAGGTTTTGATATACCGTTCTTTCACCTTTCCCTGCTTCATAGCAACAAGCTGACACATCGACATCAGCGCACGTGCCGTATCATCCAGCGTATACCCCGTAGAACTATCCGGACGATTACCTTTTGAAAACTGGATAATCCCCCATTGCCGGCTCATGCGCCGGATATGGTAAGTATCTATGGGAGGCAAAGAGTAAACCAGCTCTTCCTCTACCTTGCCCACCTTCTGAAAGAGATACGCATAAGCAATAGCCACATTTTCCCAAGCCGTAGCCGCCGTCTTCTGCAAACCGACCAGCTTCATCTCAACCCGCAGCTTTTCATCGGCAAGCAAGCGATTGGCAGCTTCCGACAGTTGAACCGAATTTTTAAAATCAAAGATAATACCGGAGTCATCGCTCAACAATTCCAATGCGTGCGGAATAGGAGTAGCTATAATCGGGCACCCACAGCTTACAGCATATACAAATGTCCCGCTTACCGCCTGATGCGGGTCACTCGAAGTGAATAGATATACATCTGTCAACTGCAAATACTCCAGCAAAACAGGAAGTTCAAGATACTGATTGATAAAAAGCACATAGTCTTCCATACCCAACTCCTTGATCTTCGCCTCCAGAAAATTGCGGTATTTCTCTCCTTCTACCCTCAAGACTCCCGGATGTGTTTTTCCGATAATAAGAAATATCACGGAAGGATTCGCTTCTACAATGGCCGGCAAAGCATCCAGAGTCGTCTCAATACTCTTCCCGGGACTAAGCAAACCGAAAGTGGAAAGAACTCTCCTACCCGAAAGCTGATAAAAGTCTTTCAGTTTGTTCTTATCCCTGAACGATACCAGATGAGTGCCATGAGGAATCACCATGACTTTATCTTCATCAGCATGATAATCTCCCAACAAGATACGCCTGGAGTTTTGTGTCATCACTACCAGTTGCGTACAGGCAGACACCATTCTGCGTACTGTTCCGTACATTGCCAAAGTTGGTTGCGAAAGTACAGTATGAAAAACAAGTATCACAGGCTTACGGAGCTGTTCCAGCATTTGCAGAAAGGCTTCTTCCTGCTCCGCATACAAACCGAACTCATGTTGCACAAGTACTATTTCCACTTCGGGATTCTCATTCAACTGTCTGGTCAAAGCAGCAAATTCCGAAACATCCGAAGTATTGAGAACATATTCCACATCTTCCGTATAGGTATGTTTTTCCGTATCGGACTCTACTGCACCTATCTTGATGGAGTAAGATTCTCCGAACTTTGACAGGATAGCCCGGACCAAGTCCTGGGCAAAAGTGGCTATGCCACATTCACGAGGAGGATAAGTAGTAATACATATAACTTTTCTCATTTGATTTGTTTTATTAATTCATCCAGTAACTCTGTCAGTTGCACTGACACGCAGGCCACGTATTTGTCGGCTGCTCCATAATAGATATAGAGAGTGTCTCCAAACAAGGCAGTGCCCGTAGGAAAACAAACCCTATTGACTACACCGGACAGTTCATATTCTGTCGCGGGAGTGAACAACGGATAAGGCAAACGAGCTATTTCAATAGCTGGATTATCTATATCCAACAAAGCCGCACAAGCGGAATATACATAGCCGGAAGGCGTATCATAAACACTGTGGTAAATCAGTAGCCAACCTACCCCTGTCTCTATCGGAGGGCATCCGGCACCAATGTAACTCGATTCATGATCGTGATAAGGTGCCAACAGGATACGTTTCGCAAAATTCTGATAATATCTTTTCCAGAACTCCTTTGTCAGCATATCAAGACGTTCTACTGCTACGTATTGAATATCGGGGCGGATACGATGCATGAAGTAAAACTTCCCATTAATTTTACGAGGAAAGAATACCACATTCTTATCCATCATGTAAAGTGGATGCCCTTTTTCGTTTGTCGCTTCACGCTTATTACCGGAACGGAAATATTTGCTGATAATAGCTTGTTGGGTACGAAGGAGTTCACGAAACTGCGGATAGGTAATCTGGGAAGTAATAATGCCTTTCTTCTCAAAATGCTTCAAATCGGTAGAAAGTGCCAAAGCCCCTACGGCACTATACCCATCATAAGCGGTATAGGTGAGATAATAGATGCCTTCTATTTTCACAATTCGCGGGTCCTCCACGCCTTGACTCTCATAATCAAAATCAGGAGCTATCAAAGGAACCGTATGCCTCTCTACTACAGTCAGCGGTCCTTCCAGACGGCAGTAGCCTATAGTTGAATGATTTCCTTCCCTAACTGCACGATAAAACATGTGCACCGTATTTCCTTCGGCCATCACCGCCGGATTCATCACACCTTCGTTTTCAAACTCAAGTGAAGTACCTTCCAATATAACACCTTCTCTTTTTACATGCACCATTATGCTTTGGGTATTATACTCATTCCTCTGTCACTCTTACTCTGTTTCTCTCTCTGATAATCAGTCAACACTTTTGTCTTTTTGTCCGATTTTTCTTTCTTCGCTTCTTTTTTTCTCTCTTTACCTTTCATAATACATTGTTTTTTAGGATAGTTTATATACGGGGATAAAATAGACGGGATTTCCTTTCCTGCAAGTTACGGTATTAATCCTCTAAAGCACGATAAATCTCTGATTATTATTCTTTTATAACAGTACAATACATTTATGGCAGCGAATGGAGCGCTATGCGCTGCATAGCGGATTCAGAATGAAGCTGTTCCTGATTTTAAGTTCCAGCATTAATTTGCAGCATTTTAAAGGGCATAAAAAAAGGCTATCTATCCCAGACAGCCAATCTTTTTGTTAACCTTAAATCTAATACTATGAAAAACACACTACAAAGATACGGACTTTCCGCATATCTCCAAATTATAGGAGCAAAGCAGGGCATCTTATAACATGGTTTAATAAAAGCTGCAGACTCGTTAACATTTAACATAATTCCTCCGGATATTAACGAATACCCGAAGGAGTGATCTAAAAGCTATTCATATCTTAACGAACGAGCAGGTTTGCTCATTATTATTTTCATTGTCTGAAAGGCCACCGTCACGAATGAAATGAACAACATCAACAATACGGGCACAATAAAGAACCAGGCTTCTAAATCCGTCCGGAAAGCATAATGACTCAACCAGGCGTTCATACTGAACCAAGCTACCGGAAGAGCAATCACAACCGCTATCAGAATCAGCAGGAAAAATCCTTTGACCAACTGATAGAAAAGATTCCAGCGGGAAGCTCCCAAGACTTTACGTATACCCATCTCTTTCGTACGGGTGGAACAGGAAAACATCACCAATACCCAAAGTCCCAGACAGGATATGAATATCGCTAATCCGGTGAAAGAACCTATCATCACCCCGAATACTTCATCCTGACGATACTGATGGTCGAAGAACTGATCGAGGAAAAAATAATCGAAACTGGAATCAGCAAAGTACCGATTCCATATTTCCTGTACCTGCGATACCAGTTCGCGGGGATTGCCGGAAGTCATTACGATAGAAATATAGCGTTGTGGCAACCAGTCTATCTTATCTTTATGAATCAGCATAATAGGAGTATAATTCTTACTCAACGCCTGCTGATGATAATCTTTGACCACTCCGATAATCTGCATCGGAGCATCGGTACATTCTACTGTTACCAACTCTCCTATCGCCTCATCATTGGAAGCAAAGCCCAGATTGCGTACGGCCGTCTCATTAATCACCAGTTTATCTACATCGTCTCCGTACTCTTCTGAAAAGCCCCGTCCGGCTATCACTTGCAAACCATATGCCTCTATATAATCCGGATCGCAGGCCAGCATCTCATAAAGCCGGTTCTGCTTCAAAGCGTCATTGGTACGGCGATTGGAAAGGAAAGTAGCCACCTCCTCGCCCGGCACAGCACCGGAAGCTGCGACACTATGCACCAGTGGCAACCGCATTATCGCTTTCTTCATCGCTTCCAGTTTCACATTTAGCCCGTCTGTACGTCCGGGAAATTTAATGACTAATGTCTGGTCGGTTTTCACCCCTAATGATTGGCTGCGCATAAAATTCAGCTGTGCAAACACGATCAATGTTCCACAAAGCAGTATCATAGAGGCCGTATATTGAATGATAACCAACACCTGACGAGTCCGTTCTCCGGACTTGCTATGCAAAAACTTTCCTTTCAACAGGGTAATCGGTTTACGGTTCAGCAAAGCCAATGCCGGATAATATCCGGAAAGGAATATCCCTGCGATAAAAACAAGGACCAGCAGCACCCACCAATAATCCATCAGCCAAACGGAGAAAGTGACCGTACGTCCCACCAGTTGATTAAAGTACGGAAGAATCAGCTCTATCAGCCCTACCGCCAATATAAAAGCAATCAGATTCATAACCAGCGCTTCGAACAGGAACTGATGAATCAACTGCTTGCGGAAAGCACCCACTACCCGACGCACTCCGACTTCCCTGGCACGCTCCATCGAACGGGCTACTGTCAGATTGATATAGTTTATCCAGGCAATAGCCAGAATGGCAATGGCTGCAAAGACAAGTGCAATCATAGCAGAACGATTTCCTTTTGTCTCCATTTCATAACCCAATTGCGGAGTGAGATGTATATCTGCCAGAGGAACCAAATCGACTCCCCATGTTTTGTTTTTCAACGCTTCCTCCGTCTTGTACTTTTCCGCCATGACGGGAAACTCTCTTTCTATTTCCGCTTCCCTCTCCGGCGAATCGAGCAGAACATACGTATATGCTTCGTGCTTATACCAGTATTCATGTATAAACTTGGGCAAAGATGTATACGAAATCAGGAAGTTATAATGTATGTGGGAATTGGAAGGCATTTCCTCCATGACTCCGGTCACTTCACACGATATCTTATAATAGGGACCGGTAAAGATAAGAATCTTTCCGATAGGGTCTTCCTCTTTGAAATATTTGCGGGCAATGCGCTCGGTGATTACAACTTGTCCCGGCATCGAAAGGCTGGTCTTTTTATCACCTTTCAGAAGCTCGAAATCGAAAAGACGGAAAAAGCCCGGATCGGCATAAGCTATCTGGTTTTCCCGCAGCGTCAACTCACCATACTTCACAATCTGTTCTGGTTGGAGCAGAGAGCCGATTCGGGTATAATCTTCAATTCCCGCAAGATTCTCTTTCATTGCCGAACCGTATCCGAAGGAGCTGCTTGCCCAGTTGTCGGTCATCACCTCCCCTTCGCGGAATGTACTTTGCACACGATAAATATGGGGATATTTCGTGTGCATCTTGTCAAAACTGAACTCGAAAGTTACATACGTCAGGATCAGCAACGCCGATGCCATGCCGATCGCCAGTCCAAACACATTAATGAAGCTGAACTTTTTCCGCTTCATCAGATTCCGATAGGCACTATTCCAATAATTTCCTATCATACTGCTTCGTTTTTAGAGGACGTACTTTTTTCAAACGGACGGTTGATGTTTTCAGATACAATCTGTCCGTCCAACAACCGGATAATCCGATGCGCATACGTCGCATCCCTTTGCGAGTGGGTGACAATGATAATCGTAGTCCCCTGGCGGTTCAGTTCGCTCAACAGCTCCATCACTTCCACGCCATTCACCGAATCCAGATTTCCGGTCGGTTCGTCAGCCAGCAACAACTTACAGTCCGTCACTACCGCACGGGCGATGGCCACACGTTGCTGTTGTCCGCCCGACAACTGTTGAGGATAATGGTTGGCACGATGTAGCAGATTTACTTTCTCCAGCACTTTGTTCACCTTCTCTTTGCGTTGGGCAGCCTTAATCCCCATATAGACAAGCGGGAGTTCCACATTTTCGTATACCGTCAGTTCGTCAATCAGGTTGAAACTCTGGAAGATAAAGCCCAGATTATTCTTCCGAAGGGCAGTCAGCTGGTTCTCGTTCATTTTATCCACCTGTTTCCCTTCAAAGAAATAAGAGCCGGAAGTGGGAGAATCCAACGTGCCCAGAATATTCAGCAACGTTGACTTGCCGCATCCGGAAGGTCCCATTATAGCGACAAATTCTCCTTGTTCTACGTGTAAGGTGACTTCGTTCAATGCTTTCGTCTGTACCTCTTCCGTAGTGAAAAGCATAGACAGTTTTTCTGTTTTAATCATGGTGATTCTTTTTATTTATTTTAGTATTAGTTTCTCATTGTCTCCGAACAACTCATAACCGGATATGATTACTTTCTCACCCGAAGACAAACCTTCCGTCACCTCATAATACTGTGGATTCTGGCGCCCGATCTTCACAGGACGCCGCGTGGCAAATTTACCACTTTCATCGACAATATACATCCACCGCCCTCCGGTAATTTGAAAGAATCCGCCACGGGGAACAAGGATCGCTTGTGCCGGGTCTCCTAACTGAAGGTTGATATGATAAGTTTGTCCGGCACGTATATTCTCCGGCCGCTCCGAAATGAAAGCCAGATCAGTACGGAACTGCCCTTCTTTCACTTCCGGATAAGGTTTGGTTACTTCCAGTTTATAGGTTCCTCCGTCACGGGTAAAGTCGGCGGGAAGTCCGGGAAGTACACGCTCCACATAATGCTCGTCTATCTGTGCCTGTACTTTGAGGTCCGGAGTAATAATCTGCCCGATATGTTCTCCTGCGGAAATGGACTGTCCGACCTGCGCGTTCAAGTTTCCTACCTGTCCGTCAATCGGAGCTTTAATCTTCAGGTTTTCCAAGCGCTCACGGACCAACGTAAGACTGCGTTTCATGTTGCGTATGTTCTCGTCCAGACTGCTGATCTGGCTTTCACGGAAAATATTGTCCTGACGGATACGTTCGTCAATGACCGCCAGTTGTTCTTTGGCAGCTTCATACTCCTCCTCTGCCTGACGGAAATCCTCGCGGGCAATCAGTTGCTCCTCCACCAAACGTCTGTATTGTTCATAACGGCGTTTTTTCAATGTCAGTTCTTTATTCAAGCCTATGCGTTCCTGTTTCAGTTGCAGACGCTCCTGCTCCATACTGATGCGGGTATTGCGCAATTCATTTTCCTGATAGGCAAGGTCTGCCTCACTCTGCATGATTCCGATATTCAGCAACGGGTTGCTGAGACGCAGAATCACATCGCCCGCTTTCACCATAGCTCCTTCTTCTTTCAGACGTTCTTCCACACGACCGCCTTCTATGGCATCCATATAGATAATCCGGTTGGGCATCACTTGCCCGATCACACGGATATAATCATTGAACTCCGCTTGCTTGACGGTAGCAATCGTGAGACGGTCTTTCTCAACTGTCATGGAGGAAGCCGTATCTCTAAAAATAAAATATAAAATGACAGCGATTCCCAGCGCCACACCACCGATCGTATAAAGGTGTTTGCGATTTATGCCGGGTTTGCGTTCAACAGGTGTATCCATAAAGGTATATTCAAAATAGGGTTGTTATTAAATGATTGATCCGATGGCACAGACTCCGTTTTACAGGAAAGTCCCCTCCCGATAGTATTTCTCCAGTTTCCTCATCATTTCCACTTGCAGGCGTACACGAACCAGTTCTGCCTTGGCGGAGATAAAACGGTTACGGGCTTCCATCAGCTGAAAGACGGAAATGAGCCCTTCCTCCCATTTACGTTCGGACTCTTTCAGTACGAGAGCTTCTGCTTCAAGCTGTTGCAATGCCTGTTGATGTTCACTAAATCCGGCATGTAGGGAAAGAAGTGTTTGCTCTATATCGGTATATAGCTGCTGCTTTTCCAGTTCTTCTTCATTCTTCAAGCGATACAGGTTTAGTTTCTGCTTCCGTTGATGAGTCAGACGTTCCAATCCGCTCAGCAAAGGAAACGAAATACCGATGCCGACATATTTTCCTATATTGTCCCGCAACTGTCTGGCAGAAAAAACTGTATTGTAAAAATTGGAACCAACCGTAAAGCGGGCATAGACAGAAGGAGAAAAAGTTCCGCCAGCCATCGCATACTCTTTACGGGCAGCCTTTCGTTTCAAATCAATCATACGCATGACGGGAAGTATTTCCAGTGATTGGGTATAAAGTGTTTCCGTAGACGGAACAGAAAGCAAGGGCAACTGATTCGCTTCCACAATAGTATCCTGAATAACGAGTGTATCACCGGGTTGGAAATTCATTAGCTGTTCCAGATGCAATAAGGCCAACCGGCAAGTATTCTCACGAGATTTATAACGATAGATATCCCCTTCTCTGCGGGCCTTGACTTCCTGCAAATCGGAAGCTGATTTCAATCCCAACTCAACAAAGGCTTCGGTTTGTTTCAAATACCGCTCACTCAACCGGCTTTGTTCTAAAGCAAGATTCAGCAGTTTTCTCTCCAGAATCAGTTTATAATAAGCATCCGTCACTTGATATGCCAGTTCATTCTGCTTATTTTTCAATGCCCATTCGCTACGCTCCTTATTCATCTTCCGTAAGCGTACCTGATGAATGCGTGAAAAGCCCTCAAAAAGAGAAAGAGTCATATCAAGCCCCACAGTCCCTTCTTCAAAAGTTTCGTTGGTATATCCGTTCGTATCCGGATCGATAGAACGCCCAAAGCGTTTCCCTGTTTCTGCATTAACCGCTGCACGGGGAAGAAAAGCACCGACAGCAGCCATATAATCTGCCCGTGCCTCCTTTATATCTATCACACTGTTCCGCACAGAAGGATTCTGCTTCCATGCCAGACGAATGCACTCATCCAAAGTCATGCCGGACTGGGCCTGCACAAAATGCGGTAATAAGAATAAGGACAAAAAGAAAAGGTTTTTCATTCTTTATAATATGTGCGATTGTGTGTTACGATGATTAGAAGGCAAATAGGATGCCACAATTTTTAAGTAATTGATTATTAGCCAAATGACCAATACGATTGCATTGCATCCGTCCAATTATTACACACCGCAACGTCCAACTTTTGGACGTTATCCATTATTTCATATTCTTCGGGAGCAATTTTCGGGCATTTAAGTAAGCCTTGCAGTAAATATGCCCGAAAACGTCTAATTATTGGACACTCGCTTGCAGAGGAAAGCAAAAACGAATATCTTTACCCCCAAACTTAAAGCATGGTTCAACCTGATAGATACCCCCAATCTTAGATATGGAAAACGGAACTATTTTAATAGTAGATGATAATAAAAGCGTGTTAGCTTCACTGGAGTTACTGCTCGAAAATGAGTTCGGTACAGTTCGCACCGCCGCCAATCCCAATCAAATCACCACGTTACTGACTACCACCTCTATCGACGTCGTTATCCTTGACATGAATTTCTCTGCCGGCATAAACAATGGCAATGAAGGACTGTACTGGTTAAAACAAATCCACGAAATCCGCCCATCTTTACCGGTGGTTATGCTGACTGCTTACGGAGACGTTGAATTGGCGGTAAAAGCACTAAAAAACGGGGCTACTGATTTTTTACTCAAACCTTGGGATAATCAGATTCTGATTCGGAAGATAAAGGAGGCTTATAAAAGTAACAACAGCAAAGCCAAAAGCGTTTCAAAGGCAACCGGCAAACAGGGGGATACCGAGAAACCGAGCAAACCGGAAATGCTGGTCGGACACTCTCCCGCAATGCTCCAGTTGATTAAAGTGGTCACGAAAGTAGCCAAAACCGACGCCAACATCCTGATCACCGGAGAGAACGGAACAGGAAAAGAGATGTTAGCCAGAGAGATACATCGTTTATCTCCCCGAAATTCCCGTCAAATGCTTGGCATTGATATGGGCGCCATCAGTGAATCACTCTTCGAAAGTGAACTGTTCGGACACGAACGCGGAGCGTTTACCGACGCATACGAAAGTCGTCCGGGAAAATTCGAAGCAGCCAACGGTAGTTCCCTCTTTATGGATGAAATCGGAAATCTTCCCATTACACTGCAAGCCAAACTGTTGACTGTACTGCAAAACCGGAATGTCACCCGAATCGGAAGCAACAAAGTGATTCCCGTTGATATCCGGCTGATCTCTGCTACCAATAAAGATATTCCAGAAATGGTAAAGCAAGGACTGTTTCGGGAAGATTTGTTCTACCGTATCAACACCATCCATCTGGAAATCCCTCCTTTAAGGGAACGGGGAGACGATATCCTATTATTCATAGATACTTTCCTCCGTCGTTTTACTTCCAAATATCAACGGCCGGACATACGGATGCACGAGCAAACGATAGAGAAACTACGCTCCTATCACTGGCCGGGCAATATCCGCGAACTGCAACACGCCATCGAAAAAGCGGTGATCTTATGCGAAGGCAACGTGATACGCCCTAAAGATATTCTGGTAAAGCAAAGCTGGAAACCTCAGACGACAAGTGTCGTCCCCAACCTGGAGGAAGTAGAACGGCAAGCCATCGAAACAGCAATCCTCCAAAACAATGGAAATCTGACAGCCGCCGCCGAACAATTAGGCATCAGCCGACAAACTCTCTATAATAAACTGAAACGATTCAAACCCTGAACAAGATGATATTCAGCCGACATATCTATTGGGCCATATTGCTTCGTATCCTGCTCATCCTCGCAACTTCGGGAACAGGGCTGTGGCTCATCATCTCCCAACGTGGCATCATCATCGGAACGTTGCTAATCATCTGCTCCCTGTTTCAAATCGGCGGAATAGTCACTTATCTCAATAACATCAACCGGAAACTCCGGCTTTTCTTTGATGCCATCGAGGACAGAGATAATACATTCAGCTACCCCGAGCAAGGAATAAGCGAAGAGCAACAACAGCTGAACCGCTCACTGAACCGGATCAACGCCCTATTGGCGCAAACCAAAATGGACTACCAGAAACAGGAACATTTCTACCGGTCTCTGCTGGAGAAAGTACCCAACGGAATCATAGCCTGGAACAACTCGAAGAAAATAATCTTCGTCAACAACACAGCGTTGACCTTACTAAACATCGAATCACTGACTCTATATTCCCAACTGGAAAATATCCTGCAGAATGAGAAGAACAGAAAAAGGCTCAGCCTCTCCCAAAGTCAGATGAAACTACAAGACGAAACAATCACCTTGCTTTCCATACAAGACATTGACGACCGGCTCAACGAAAACGAAAGTGAATCATGGAGCAAACTCAGTCATGTCCTGACTCATGAGATCATGAACACGATCGCTCCCATTATCTCACTGTCTCAGACACTGGCTTCCTATCCGGAAATCAGCGAGAAAGGAATCCGCGGGCTTCACATTATTCAGGCGCAAAGCGAACGGCTGATGGAATTTACCGAATCTTTCCGGCATCTGTCCTATCTTCCGCAGCCCGAAAAGCGTCTCTTTTCCCTATCCGACTTATTACACAATCTGGAGGAACTGCTTCAAACCAATTTTCAAGAAAACAATATCTCCTTTACACTCCGGTGCTCCCCCGAACCGATGATGACCGAAGGAGACGAAAAGCAACTGTCACAAGTGTTTCTCAATCTGTTGAAAAACGCCATGCAGGCATTGGAGGGGCATCCGCATGGAGAGCTTTCCCTGCAAGCAGAACAAGACGAACATATAGTCATAGACATCACCGACAATGGTCCCGGTATTCCTCCCGAAATTATGGACAAAGTATTCATCCCCTTTTTTACGACTAAATCAGAAGGTACAGGCATCGGACTAAGCCTGTGCAAAGAAATTATCCGCCGCCACGAAGGGCATTTGGCTATCAAAGAAAGCAGAGCCGGAAAAACGGTTTTTCATATTGAGCTCCCTTAAAAACAACATACGTAAACCTCATACCGGACATTCAAACTTTTTCCACTGTTCTTTTGTTTATAAAGCAGAATATCTAAATACATAATATGAGCATCAAAGAACAATACTGGAAATATTCCCTCATCGTCATCATACTATTTATGGGAATCATCATCTTCCGTCAGATCACTCCTTTTTTGGGAGGATTGCTGGGAGCACTCACTATTTATATTTTGGTACGCACACAAATGACGCACCTGACGGAAAAGTGGAAACTGAAACGCAGTGTTGCCGCATTGCTGATTACGGCAGAGACGGTTATGGTATTTTTGGTTCCGCTCGGACTGACAATCTGGCTACTGGTAAACCAACTTCAGGACATCAATCTGGACCCGCAAACATTCATTGCCCCGATGCAGCAGGTGGCAGAGTTTATCAAAGAAAAAACGGGTTATGATGTGCTGGGAAAAGATACCTTGTCATTCATTGTCTCCATCCTACCCCGCATCGGACAAATAATAATGGAAAGCATCAGCAGCCTTGCCATCAATCTGTTTGTCATGGTATTCGTACTATACTTTATGCTGATAGGAGGAAAAAAGATGGAAGCTTATGTGAATGACATTCTCCCGTTCAATGAAGCGAATACACAGGAAGTAATTCACGAAATCAATATGATTGTACGTTCCAATGCCATCGGCATACCTCTGTTAGCCATTATTCAAGGAGGGGTCGCCATGATAGGGTATCTTATCTTCGGAGCACCCAATGTCCTGGTATTGGGATTCCTGACCTGCTTCGCCACCATCATTCCAATGGTAGGAACTGCCTTGATATGGTTTCCCGTAGCTGCCTATCTTGCCGTAACCGGAGACTGGTTCAACGCTATCGGACTCGCCGCATACGGTGGAATAGTCATATCTCAGTCGGATAACCTGATCCGATTCATCCTGCAGAAGAAAATGGCGGATACCCATCCGCTGATTACGATATTCGGAGTCGTTATCGGTTTGCCGTTATTCGGATTTATGGGAGTCATCTTCGGTCCGCTGCTGCTTTCATTATTCTTTCTATTCGTCGATATGTTCAAGAAAGAATATCTGGATTTACGAAATAACCTTCCTGCGAGATGACGGAGCTACCAAAAAAATGCGTACTTTTGCAGTCGTAAAAACGACACTTATATCCAATGGAAGCATTTACATTCAATACTGTCGAACTGATTCTTTTATCGGCGGCAGGTATTCTTTTTATCATTCAGCTCATTTATTATTTCGGCTTGTACAATCGGATACATACCCGCAATAGGGCTGTACGCAAAGAAGCAGTGCACTTCACACAAGAGATGCCTCCGCTTTCCGTGATTCTTTGTGCACGCAACGAAGCTGATAACCTACGTAAAATCTTACCTGCCATTCTCGAACAAGACTATCCGCAGTTCGAAGTGATTGTTATCAACGATGCTTCTACGGATGAGACAGAGGATGTACTGGGATTTATGGAAGAGAAATATCCTCACCTCTACCACAGCTTCACTCCCGACAGCGCACGCTACATCAGTCATAAGAAACTTGCCCTGACATTGGGCATCAAGGCCAGCAAACACGACTGGCTGGTATTTACAGAAACAAACTGTATGCCTGCAAGCAAAGACTGGCTCAGACTAATGGCACGTAACTTCACTTCACAGACTCAGATAGTACTGGGATACAGCGGTTACGACCGGACCAAAGGATGGCTGCACAAACAGGTAGCCTTTGACACGTTATTCCAGTCTCTGCGTTATTTATGCTTTGCATTGGCAGGAAAGCCATACATGGGCATCGGCCGCAATATGGCTTACCGGAAAGAATTATTCTTCCAGAGAAAAGGCTATTCCACTTATCTGAACCTGCAACGCGGGGAAGATGATTTATTCATCAACCAGATAGCCACCCCATCCAACACACGTGTAGAAACGGATATCAATGCAACTATGCGGATACAACCGGTATACAGCTACAAAGAATGGAAAGAAGAAAAGATAAGCTATATGGCAACCGCACGCTTTTATCACGGTGTACAGCGCTATTTGTTAGGATTCGAGACTTTCTCCCGTCTGCTGTTTTACGCTGCCTGCATCGCGGGTCTTGTATTCGGCATCCTCAACAACCATTGGCTGGCTGCCGGAATTGCATTACTGATCTGGCTGTTCCGCTATACCGTACAGGCAATCATCATTAATCGGACAGCCAAAGAAATGGGCGGAGACAGGAAATATTATTTCTCCCTGCCGGTTTTCGATATCCTCCAGCCCATCCAGTCGCTCAAATTCAAACTTTACCGCTCCTTACGCAGGAAAGGGGACTTTATGAGAAGATAGGCAACCGCTGATTACATGGGCCGCTGCATATAGATCGCATCCGAACCATCATGATAATAGTTTGGCTTTACTCCCACGGGAATAAAGCCATTTTTCATATATAGCTTGATAGCAGGCGTATTCGACTCTTTTACTTCGAGCGTAATCTTTGCCGCCTTACAGTCAAGAGCTGTCTCAATCGTCCGCTCCATGAGCAACTGTCCCAGCTTCCTTCCTCTGCAGTCCGGATGGACGGCTATCGAATATATCCGCAGATAACGGGTTCCCGCATGAAACAATAATGAGACATAGGCGATCATCCGCTCCTGTTCCACTACCACATAAAAGGTGCCCTTTGAACGGCAGATCAGATAAACAAACTGTTCTCTCGAAAAACTATCTTCCTGAAAACATTCCTGCTCTATCTCCAGAATGGCAGGAATGTCTCCCACTTTTGCCTGACGGAGGTGTATCGTTGGTTCCATCATTAATAATGTTTCATTTCCAGCGCCTGCTCAAAGTGATTCAACAGACGGTAATACATTTCGTCACCGATAATCGCATCTTCCAGTTCATGGTCGATACTCGGATTATCGTTGATTTCAATCACGTAAGCCTTATCATCGACCATCTTCAAATCCACTCCATACAAGCCTTTTCCGATGAGATTGGCAGCCTTTATCGCCGTATCCAGTACCACACGCGGCACCTGATAGATAGGAATCGTATCCACCAGTCCGCAGCGGCTCCTGCCCGAATCATAATGGCAGTAAATCTGCCAATGACCTTTTGCCATATAATACTTGCAGGCATACAAAGGTACTCCGTTCAGCAGACCGACACGCCAGTCAAACTCCGTAGGCGTAAATGCCTGTGCCAACAAGATAGCCGACTTCTCGAAAAGAAGTTCAAGACTTGTTTTCAGTTCTTCTTCATTGGACACCTTTTTCATGCCAATGGAATAGGAACCGTCCGGTATCTTCAAGATAAAAGGAGCACCAACCTGCTCACTGATCTGTTCGAACGAGTTCTCATTGGACTGAAAAATCAACGTAGACTTCGGTGCCGGAATCCTTTCTTTCTCAAAAAGTTCTTTCAGATAAACCTTATTGGTACACCGAATGATAGACAACGGATCATCAATGACGACCATCCCATTCTGGGCGGCCAACTGTGACAAATGGAATGTATAATGATTCAGCGATGTCGTTGTCCGGATAAACAGCGCATCAAATTCCAACAGACGCATGGCATCATCCTCTGTAATCATTTCGACGTGGATATTCATCTTCTTGGCCACCTCGGAGAGTTTATGCAAAGCGCCTTTGTTGCTGGGCGGAAATTTCTCTTTCGGATCGATCAGTACCGCCAAGCTATATCTCGGAGCTTTTGCCGACTTAGGCGCACGCCATATTTTCTTATTAAAGTTATCCAGCGTATTGGCAAAGAAGTCCTGTTCCTCATCATCCAACCGGTTCAAAGGCAAGAACTGAATACTTTCAATCTGATTCTTGGGATGAGTGTTCAGAGCGACTCTCAACAAAGGGCAGGGATAGTTCTCGAAAATGAAGCGGGCCACTCTTTCCAGCCCTTTCTCACGGCATTTCCCGAAATAGATATTCAGATACCAGATATCACTTTTGATCCCGTTCTTCTGAATCCATTGATAACACAACGCCTGCAGACTTCGGTCCATGCGGATTCCTGTCCCCGTCTCCAGTTTGTTGATGATGTCAACATCGGGAATCACCCGTTGTCCTCTCGTCTGGGCAAGCAACGAACAGTAATACCCTTCGGAGTTATAGCTGTAATCATTGCTAAGATTAATAACTAACTTCCGGTCTTTTTCAACCGGCTTGTTCTTCAGATAGTCGGAAACAGTCAGGATACTTTTCGTCTCACAATACGGCTTCCAGTCATCCGGATTATCCAACAGAATTAACACATTATTCATAATGGTTAAAAATTAAACCTACAAGAGGATATTAAGTAAATCGGGCGCAAATATAGACATATTATTCACTCTACATCACGCTACGGTCTAAATTATTTTTGCAGCAAAAAAAGAAAAGAAAAAGAGAAGATTACTCGTACCGCATGGAGCTTGCAGGATTGATCTTCGTTATCAAGTAAGAAGGTCCGATCAGCATCAGAACCGATGCCAGCAACGTACCTGCATTGATCAAAAGGAAGAACCAGACATTGAAAGAAACCGATACCGTATCAACATAATAATTCTCCGGATCGAGCTTAAATATTCCGAATTGGGACTGGATAAAACAGAATGCCAGTCCAATCGCATTGCCCCAAAGCATCCCCTTGCCGATGAGAAAGACGGCAAACCAAAGGAAAGTCTTGCGAATCGTAAAATTATCGGCTCCCAGCGCTTTCAGTATTCCGATCATATTGGTGCGTTCTATGATAATAATCAGCAAACCGGAAATCATGGTAAAGCCGGCAACTCCTATCATCAGGAAAAGGATTACCCATACATTCAGATCAAGCAGATTGAGCCATTCAAATATCTGGGGATTCAGTTGCTCTATATTGCGTACATAATACACGCCTCCAAACTTATCGCGCTGGCTATCCGTATCAACAGCTATCTCGTAAGTGATATCTTCCAGTTTATCATAGTCGCGCACCTGCAGCTCCACTCCGCTCACCTGCTCCGGTTCCCAGCCATTCAGACGGTTCACCAAATAAAGGTCAGTCAGCAGAAACAGATTATCATACTCCGAGAAATTGGTCTGATAAATGCCTGCAATCGTCAAGCGCCGGGCACGGATATTATCCTGAATATAATAGGTATATATCTTATCTCCCAGCTTCAGCTTCATTTTAGTAGCCAGCGCCTTGGAGATAAGTACCTGATTACTGGAAGCCGAATCACTGAACGCAGGAATCTCCCCTTCCACCAGATACTCCTGCATAAAACTCGGATCAAACTCCGGTCCGACACCTTTCAGTACCATTCCCTGAAAAGCATCATCCGTTTTTATCATCCCCGGCTTGGTAGAATAACGTTGCACATGGCTTACTTGGGGATAACCGGAAAGAGCAGTCATCATACTGTCCCCCACCGCAATCGGATGAGTCTCATAAGAATTGACCGCATCCAGATTCGCTATCTGAATGTGCGACCCGAACCCGATGACTTTATTCCTTACCTCACTTTTAAACCCTATGACTACCGCCACCGCAATAATCATAACAGCCAACCCTATGGCAATACCAGCCATAGCAATGAGGACCGCAGGGCGTGAAACCTGTTTTCCACCATCGCTCTCGCGATAAATACGACGGGCTATAAAAAGAGATAACGACAATTCTTTAATAGGTATTAAGTATTAGGTAATAAGTAATAGCCGTAGCTTATTTAGAGATCAGGGATTAGGGATTAAGTATTATATTAAGCATTAAGACATCACCTTATGATATAATTATCAACCTTATAATACATCATACGCCAATCAGCGTCTACGGTTATTACCTATTACTTAATACTTATTACTTAATACCTATTCCGTTCTTCCCGGATACGCCTCCAACGCCTTTTGCAGGATGAAAAGCGCACGGGTCAAATCTTCTTTCTTCAATACGTAGGCGATACGCACTTCATTGATGCCGGAGCCCGGAGTAGTATAGAAACCGGAAGCCGGTGCCATAAATACGGTCTGGCCTTCGTATTCAAAGTCAGAAAGACACCATGCACAGAACTTGTCCGAGTCGTCTACGGGGAGTTTGGCTACGGTATAGAAAGCCCCCATCGGAATCGGAGAATAAACGCCCGGAATACGGTTCAATCCATCAATTAAGCATTTACGCCGTTCTACGTATTCATCATACGTCTCACGCGAATATTCCTCCGGAGCATCCAAAGAAGCCTCGGCGGCAATCTGTCCGATCAAAGGAGGACTCAGACGAGCCTGACAGAATTTCATAACAGCGTCACGTATCTCTTTGTTCTTGGTAATCAATGCACCGATACGGATTCCGCACTCCGAATAACGCTTGGAAACTGAATCGATCAGCACTACATTATTCTCGATACCTTCCAGATGACAGGCAGAGATATAAGGAGAGCCGGTATAAATAAATTCACGATATACTTCGTCAGAGAAGAGGAAGAGGTCGTACTTCTTCACCAGGTCACGGATCTGATTCATTTCCCGACGTGTATACAGATAACCGGTCGGGTTGTTCGGATTACAAATCAGGATAGCCTTGGTACGTTCATTGATCAGTTCTTCGAATTTCTCTACTTTCGGCAGGGAGAAACCTTCTTCAATGGTCGTTGCAATCGTACGGATCTTTGCTCCGGCAGAGATGGCAAATGCCATGTAGTTGGCGTATGCAGGTTCCGGAACAATGATTTCATCTCCCGGATTCAGGCAGGAAAGGAAGGAAAAAAGTACCGCTTCCGAACCTCCCGATGTAATGATTATATCGTCAGCCGTCAGATTGATGTTGAACTTTGCATAATATCCCACAAGTTTCTCGCGATAGCTTCTGTTTCCGGCACTGGGGCTATATTCCAGCACTTTACGGTCGATGTTGCGTATCGCGTCAATCGCGGCCTGAGGAGTGGGCAGGTCAGGCTGTCCGATATTCAGGTGAAACACATGGACTCCCCGTTGCTTGGCAGCGTCTGCCAAAGGAGCCAGTTTTCTGATAGGAGATGCAGGCATCTCGTTTCCGCGAATGGATATGGTTGGCATAATTTTAACTACAAATTACTAATTACTATTTACTTTTTTAATTTGGAACTGCAAATGTACGCAATAATTTGAATACAGAGACATAAAAACTTTAAAATCCTTATCAAGGGTAAAAACGTAGTGGAAAAATGAAAAGAAAGCTATACATTTGTAATACGGAAAACTTAAAACAATATCATAATGACCATACACCTTATCTCATTTGCTTCAATACTTCACAAACAAGCCTCGCTGCGCAATTCGCACGAAGCAATTCTAAGTGAACTTGAAAAATATTACACTGTCAAACTCATCGATTATCAAGATATGGATAAGTTGGGCAGTGATGATTTCAAAATCATTTTTATCGCTACCGGAGGTGTGGAAAGACTGGTCATCCAGCACTTCGAACGTCTTCCCCGCCCCGCCATTTTATTGGCCGATGGCATGCAGAACTCACTTGCTGCGGCATTGGAAATATCTACATGGCTCCGTGGAAGGGGAATGAAGAGTGAAATTCTTCATGGAGAATTACCGTCTATTATTCAACGTGTACATATACTATATAATAATTTCCGCGCGCAGCGTTCTTTGTTCGGCAAGCGTATCGGAGTCATCGGTACTCCTTCTTCGTGGCTGGTTGCCAGCAATGTGGATTATCTTCTGGCAAAACGCCGTTGGGGAATCGAATATATAGATATTCCGCTGGAAAGGGTTTATGAACATTTTAAACAAATCACAGATGATCAGGTAGGCGCGTCCTGCGCCGCCGTTGCTTCGCAGGCGCTTGCCTGCCGCGAGGGAACTCCCGAGGATTTAATCAAAGCAATGCGATTATACAGGGCCATCAAGAGAATTTGCGAAGAAGAGAAGCTGGAAGCGCTGACATTAAGCTGCTTCAAACTGATCGATCAAATTGATACGACCGGCTGTCTGGCATTGTCATTGCTGAATGATGACGGTATCATGGCAGGCTGTGAGGGAGATCTCCAGTCTATCTTCACTCTTCTGGCAGTTAAGGCGCTGACAGGAAAAGAAGGATTCATGGCAAATCCATCCACCATCAATACGCGAACCAATGAATTAATACTGGCACATTGCACTATAGGACTCAAACAGACGGAAAGATATATTATCCGCAATCATTTTGAGACAGAGAAAGGTATCGCCATTCAAGGACTGCTGCCGACAGGTGACGTGACTATCGTAAAATGCGGAGGCGAATGTCTGGATGAGTATTACCTGTCTACCGGAACTCTAACCGAGAATACGAATTATATCAATATGTGCCGCACGCAGGTGCGTATCCGCATGAATACTCCGGCGGATTATTTCCTGAAAAACCCGCTAGGCAATCATCATATTATGATTCATGGGAATTATGAAGAAGCTTTGAATGAGTTCCTGTTATCGAATGCCTGCAAAAGGACGGAATAGGGGATCGAAACAGAGGCTCTGTTATAGATAAATGCAGGCTCTGTCAGCAGTTGACGGAGCCTGCATTTATTATAAACAGAAGCTCTGTTTTATTGTAACAGAGGCATATCTTTCCACTGTCCGCCGTGCCACTCCACCACTGTGTCAAAACCGACTTTCTTCAAGGTTGCCAATGCTTCGGCACGACTGTTATTAATCCGTTCCGGATAATGGGCATCACTATTCACCTGTACCCGAATACCCAATTCTCTCAATAAAGGGAAATAGCGTTCGTTCGGATAGAAAGTTCCCAAATCATGATAAGACTTAGTATTAATTTCAACGATATATCCATGACGGGCTATTTCTGCAAAATAATCGCGAACCAACGCATCATACCACGGTTCGTCCAATAATCCCGGACGATAGCAAGAGGCATTATAGTGCATCTTATCTGCATGACCAAGGATATCAAAACCTCCCAGCTCGACCATACGGAGCAGATTCTTATAATAAAGGTGGACAACGTAATCGAGATCACCTTCAAAATGCGCATCTATCAATTGACGGAATATATCGGCAGGGGTATCGATATCCACGACTTTGCCCTGCGGAGAATAGAGCATATGCACAGAACCAATCCGATAATCGAGCGGCAATTCCTGAAAACGAGGGATAGCGGGATGGCTCTCTTCATTCAGATAGTCTATTTCGAGTCCGATGGCAAGCTCTATTTTATCGGCATATTTCTCCTTCAGACGAGCAAATTCGGAAAGGTAATCATCCATCCGGTCCCACTCCATCGTCCATGCTGTAGAAAATGGCAGAGGAGCGTGAGAAGAAATGCCATAAGAAGAAAAGCCTTCACTAATGGCAAAACGGATAAAATCTTCCATATTAGCTCGTCCGTCACAATATAAGCAGTGACTATGGTAATTGGTCAGGTTTGTCATATCGGTCTATGTTATTTCGGTTATTATCAGGTTGTTTCAGTTATTACAGTTTCTTTCCGTTCAGATTCATGTCAGCCTTCTATCTCGCTCAGTTCCAGCCAGCGCATGGTCTTTTCGTCAATCAGATCATTCACTTCGGGCAGACGTTTCGACTTTTCAGTCAGTTCGTCTACAGAAAGCATTCCGCTGCAAAGCAGTTCTTCAATCTGTGCCTTCTCCGCTTCCAGTTCCGCTATTTCTTTTTCCAGTTGTTCGAACTCACGCTTTTCCTTGAAGCTCATTTTCCGCTTATCGTTCAGACGGACACGGGCGGTCTTCTCTTCCTGCGGCTTTTCCGCTTCCTTTTCTTTCTGTGCCTTGGCTTCTTTCCAGTCACGGTAATCGCTATAGTTTCCGGGGAAGTCACGGATATCTCCCTGTCCGTTGAATACCATCAGATGGTCTACTACCTTATCCATAAAGTAGCGGTCGTGGGAAACGACTATGACACAGCCCTTGAAGTTCTGCAGATACTCTTCGAGCACATTCAGAGTGATGATGTCCAGGTCGTTGGTAGGCTCATCGAGCACGAGGAAGTTGGGATTACGCATCAGCACCGTGCACAGGTAAAGGCGGCGGCGCTCTCCCCCACTCAGTTTATAGACATAGCTATGCTGCGTTTCGGGAGTAAACAGGAAATGCTGCAGGAATTGCGAAGCCGTCAGCTTCTTTCCATTCCCCAGTTCGATCACTTCGGCTATATCCTGCACGACATCAATCACCTTCATTTGTTCGTCGAACTGGAGACCGTCCTGCGAGTAATAGCCGAAACGGACAGTTTCGCCCACATCCACCGTTCCGCTGTCGGGTTTGACCTGTCCCATCAATATTTTGATAAAAGTAGATTTACCCGTTCCGTTATTTCCTACAATTCCCATCTTCTCGTAACGGGCAAAGATATAGGAAAAATCATCCAGAATCTTCAGGTCGCCGTAGCTCTTGAACAGATGATCGGCTTCGAATATCTTGCTTCCGATATAAGAGGCCTTTACTTCCAGTTTTACGTTGTCATTGTTGAAACGTTGCTTGGCAACCTTCTCCAGTTCATAGAAGGCATCTTCACGGTATCGGGCTTTGTGTCCGCGTGCCTGCGGCATCCGGCGCATCCAGTCGAGTTCCGTACGATAGAGGTTATTGGCACGTTCTATTTCCACGCTTTTAGCCTCGATGCGTTCCTGACGTTTCTCCAGATAATAGCTGTAGTTACCTTTATATTGATAAATCTGCTGATTGTCAATTTCGATAATCTCCGAGCAGACACGATCGAGGAAATAACGGTCGTGCGTCACCATCAGCAGGCTCAGGTTGGTGCGACGCAGGTAGTCCTCCAGCCATTCGGTCATGTCCAGGTCCAGATGGTTGGTAGGCTCATCGAGAATCAGCAAATCCGGTTCGGTGATCAGGGCGTTGGCTAAGGCTACACGTTTCAGCTGTCCGCCGGAAAGCTGCTTCACCTGCTGGTCAAAGTTACGGATTTTCAGTTGGGACAGAATTTGCTTGGCTTTCTGCTCATATTCCCATGCTTTCTCCTGGTCCATGCGTGCCAAGAGGTCTTCCAGTCCCGGATGCCCTTCGGTTTCCATACATCGTTCGTACTCTTTAATCAGTTCGACGGTGCTGTTGCCGTGATGGAAACAGGCTTCGAGAACGGTCAGTTCTTCGGGATACTGCGGGTCTTGTTCCAGATAATCCACACGAAGGTCACGGCGGAAGACGATGTTTCCGCTGTCATACCCTTCTTTTCCGGCGATGATATTCAGTAAGGTTGTTTTTCCGCTGCCGTTCTTGGCGATTAATCCGACGCGTTGCCCCTCGGCAATGCCAAAAGATATATTTTCAAAAAGAACCAAGTCGCCGAAGGACTTGGTCAGGTTGTCTACTTGTAAATAAGGTACTGCCACGTAATTTAGTGATTAGCTGGTTCGTGATTTAGTGATGATCGATTGCCGATTGATATGCTTCGGCAATGTTGCAGGGTTGGCCGGCCTTAACTTTGCTCCATGCGATTTTCATCGGGTCGATGGTCCGGCCTTGGTATTCGAGTACGGGGACTTCCCGATTGCCGTCAATCAAGGTTTTCCACTCCATGCCTTCCACTTCGTTAGTCAGAATCGCGCATACCGTTATACCGATGGCGAGCCATTCATCTTTCTTCTTGGGGCTGATCTTACCGCTGTCTATCACTTGCTGAATCTTCTCCAAGTCCTCTTCCACTCCCTGAAAGTCTTTTTTGAGTTCCTGTTTGACGGTAGATACTACCCACTCGTAGCCTTCATTGATCTGATAGATTTCCGATAGGCGGACGGGAATCAGTTCTGCGGGATATTTCTCGCCTTCCTTGCGGGCTTCCAGTGTAGCGATGACCTCTTCCGCTTCCTTGGTGCTTCCGCCTTTGGGTACGGTGAAAGAACATTCAAAAGCGATATTGCCGGTTCCTGTTATCCACAGGTGAGAAGTATAATAAGTGCCCTCTTCCTGAAACATTTCTTTACTGTAGGCACAGTCCCATGTACCGATTTTCACCAATGAAGCCGAATCGTTTTCTTTCAGTTCCTGACGGATGGCATCTTTACCGTATGAGGCGTTGCCTTTAAAAGCTGATATACGAAAGTTGCCTGTCCATACATCGGGGTTATAGAAAAGAAAAGAGCCTTCGCCATCTTCAAACTCGTTCCAGTCCGACGGATAATTCATCGAAAACCATGCTCCGGGGGAGATAAATTTCTTGCCTTGCATCCTTTTTCATTAAATGATTACTTGGGCAAAAATACGAATTAAAAATGAATTTCACTTTCCTATCGGCTGTATTTTCCTCCGTACTTCTTTGGAAATCTCCAGAAACATATAGTTCAGCTTTCCGGAATGGATGCCTGCTTCATTGTCTTTGTACTTTTTGTTGGCGTACTGTTTGGATTTCTCGAAAGTGAGCAGTGACATTTCGTTCTGCGATTTGCCGACCATGGTAGAGTCCAGTTGTTCATCCGGGAAGAAGTCGTCGAGGTCTACATCACCAATCATCGTCGTTTCGAGGAAGTTCATGTCCTTATGGGAGTTGTCGGTGTAATATCCTACGAACATATGCCCCGGTGTACGTACCAGTATCGGTTCGATATTGATAGCCCGAAGGAGCGAAGCGAACAGTACGCTGCCGTCCACACAGTTGATCTGCGACGATTCCAGCGCATCGTCAAAGGTGCGGACACGTTGCGAGAAAACGACATTGCTCGAAAGGCTCGTATTGGATACGGAACTGTAGCGGAACTTACGTTTCTGTAAGATGTTCCAAAGTGCGTACACCTGCTTGTCTACCGCACCTTTGGCCGTGCTCTGGTAGCCCAGGAAACGATTCACGATGCGGGTATTCAGCGCTTCACGAAGCAGCTGGTCGATCATCGGATTCTCTTCGTTGACGTATGCGGCAAAAAAGATACTGGTATCGTAAAACTTCGTCCCGTTCGCCACATAACCCAACAGGCATTCATTGACGCTACGCACCGAAAACGTACGTACCCGTTGTCCCAAGTCTTTCCCGTTCATCTCCACTTTTACGGCTACGCTCACCGGTTCCGCCTGTGCGTTATTCTTCAGTGCCTCGTAATTCCAGATGATATCGGGATAAATAGTATATTCCGTCCTCGGCTTGTTCAGCACAAATTCCGACACGGAACGGGAAAAGAAAGGGGTCTCGGCAACCTCTATCCGCACCCGGCTATAAGCAGTCCTTGACTTCACCCGAACGGCGATGCACGATTTCGGATTTCCGAGACAGGTAGAATCCGAAGGAGTAATCACCTGCGCGTCCGTAGTGGCTACCGACAGGATGGCCGACGGAAAGATATTTCCTCCCAGATCGTCTACGATCTCAAAGCCGGAATTAAAAGAAGTATATTTAAAGACGGAGATTCCCCCGATAAGAAGAAGCAGTACAATCACCCCTCCTACCACTTCGCGTCTATATCCTTTCAAGTCTATTTTTATCATGATCTGCAAACTGTGTATTTATTATCCTATCGCTACACAAAGATAACAAATAACAGACGGTTTTTCCTCGCATATCCCATAAAAACTTTCAAATATCATCCCGATGCCCGCATTCAGCGGAATGTAATACGATTGTAATATTTGTTTCATCCGCCCGTAACAAAGTCTTCTCATCTTTGTCCCGAAATAAAAAAAAGCTTAACTTTGTCATATCACATTAATACATATATCATATGAACGATTACCGTATTTTAGTTGTCGACGATGAAGAAGACCTCTGTGAGATTCTGAAATTCAATCTTGAAAACGAAGGTTATGAAGTGGATACCGCCAACTCCGCCGAAGAGGCTCTGAAGATGGATATCAGCAGTTACCACCTGATTCTTCTGGACGTGATGATGGGGGAAATCTCCGGTTTCAAGATGGCAAACATGCTGAAGAAAGACAAGAAAACAGCCAGAGTGCCCATCATCTTCATCACAGCCAAAGATACCGAAAACGATACTGTAACAGGCTTCAATCTGGGAGCGGACGATTATATCTCCAAGCCTTTCTCCCTGCGCGAAGTGATCGCCCGTGTGAAAGCCGTACTGAGGCGTACCGCCACGATGGAGACGGAAAAGGCGCCCGAACGCCTGACTTACCAGTCACTCGTGATCGACATCACCAAGAAGAAGGTAAGCATAGATGACGAAGAAGTGCAGTTGACGAAGAAAGAATTTGAAATACTGCTTCTGCTGGTGCAGAACAAAGGACGCGTCTTCTCCCGTGAAGACATTCTGGCACGCATCTGGAGCGACGAAGTATACGTACTCGATCGTACCATTGATGTGAATATCACCCGTTTACGGAAGAAAATTGGCGAATATGGCAAGTGCATCGTTACCCGCCTGGGATACGGATACTGCTTTGAAGCCGAATAATCAAGAAGTATGAATCTACCTGTCAAGCAAAAACATTTCCTCTCTTTCAGCCGGAAGTTATTCCTTTCGGTGATCTCGCTATTTCTGGTATTTGCCTTTTGTTTCATCGCCTACCAGTATCAACGCGAAAGAGAATATAAAGTCGAGTTACTCAACACACAGCTCCAGAACTATAACAGCCGCTTGTACGAACGGCTGAACAGTAATCCCGCCATCGAAGAAACGACTGAAAAGTATATCCGCGACCACGCATTGGAGGACTTGCGCGTCACACTGATCGACTTGCAGGGAAATGTGATCTATGACAGTTATCAGACTACCGACCAGCAACTGGAGAACCATCTCAACCGCCCCGAAGTTCAGAAAGCCTTGAAAGACGGAACCGGTTTTGACGTACGCCGCACCTCGGAGACCACCGGGCTACCGTATTTCTATTCGGCAACCCGCTACGGAGATTATATCATCCGCTCGGCACTGCCATATAATGTAAGCCTCATCAATAATCTGCAGGCAGACCCGCATTACTTATGGTTTACGGTCATTGTCTCGCTGTTGCTCATGGTGATCTTCTACAAATTCACCAACAAACTGGGAACCTCTATCAGCCAGCTCCGCGAGTTTGCCATGCGTGCAGACCGTAACGAACCGATAGAGATGGCGATGCAGTCCGCTTTTCCGCATAATGAGCTGGGAGAGATTTCGCAGCACATCATCCAGATATACAAGCGTCTGCACGAAACGAAAGAGGCACTCTACATCGAACGCGAGAAACTGATTACCCATCTTCAGATTTCGCATGAAGGGCTGGGCATATTCACCAAAGACAAAAAAGAGATTCTGGTCAACAACCTCTTTACTCAATACAGTAACCTGATTTCGGACTCTAACCTGGAAACGACAGAGGAAGTATTCGCCATCAGCGAACTGAAAGACATCATTCATTTCATCAACAAGAACCAGCAGCAACGCTCGCGGGGAAAAGACGAAAAGCGTATGTCCGTCACAATCAACAAAAACGGACGCACCTTTATCGTGGAATGTATCATCTTTCAGGATGCCAGCTTCGAGATTTCGATCAATGACGTCACGCAGGAAGAAGAGCAGGTACGTCTGAAGCGCCAATTAACCCAGAACATTGCCCATGAACTGAAAACTCCCGTAAGCAGTATCCAAGGTTATCTGGAAACGATTGTCAATAACGAGAATATCTCACGTGACAAGATAAATACGTTCCTCGAACGGTGCTACGCACAAAGCAATCGCCTCAGCCGGCTGCTACGCGACATATCCGTACTGACCCGCATGGACGAAGCCGCCAACATGATAGACATGGAACGGGTAGACATCAGCGTACTGGTAGGGAACATCATCAATGAAGTTTCTCTGGAACTGGAAGAAAAGCACATTAGCATCGTGGATTCACTAAAGAAGGGTATCCAGATCAAAGGCAATTACTCTCTGCTCTACTCCATCTTCCGTAACCTGATGGACAATGCCATCGCATACGCCGGAACCAATATTCAGATAAACATCAACTGTTTCCGTGAAGATGAGAATTACTATTATTTCAGCTTCGCAGATACGGGCATCGGTGTCTCTCCGGAACATCTGAACCGCCTTTTCGAACGTTTCTATCGGGTGGACAAAGGGCGTTCACGCAAACTCGGCGGAACCGGTTTAGGGCTTGCCATCGTAAAGAATGCCGTCATCATCCACGGAGGAAACATTTCTGCCAAGAATAATCAAGGCGGCGGACTGGAATTTGTCTTCACGCTGGCGAAAGAGAAATAAACAGCTTGGTTTTTCTTTATTCACAGTGCAGTCAAACAATCAGCCACTCTCCCAGATTCCGTTTCGCGGCATCAAAAGACACACCGACTTTCACCAGTCGCCTGCCATCCACGGTGTAGGGCAAAAGGTAACCTTTTTCATCAATCTGCTTCAGAGCTTCTTCGGCGGTGCCGGTGAGTTTAAATTCGAACACATAGATGTAGTCCGCAGTCTTTACTACTGCGTCGGCACGACCGATAGCGGTACGGACTTCCGCTTGCGTGAATTGCCCCATGAGTTTGAAGACGAGATAGAATACAACTTGATAATGACGTTCAGTTTTCTCGTTCAGTTCGTAAGGAAAATCGGCGAAGAAACAGGACAGACGAGTGAGGAAAGCTTCCGTTTCGCCCGTTTCCAGTTCATGCACAAATTTCCCGATATAAAAGGTGGTATCGGTGGATGCGACAGGAGTATAGAAAGGGGCGACAAAATTGAGGAAACCATATTTCACCTCTTCGTTAGGAAACCCCAGCGTATATGTACGAAAACGTTGGTCGAACGACTTTATAGTCAGGTATCCGCTTTGATAAATCATCGGAACAGGATTGGAGATATTCGCCCTGTCGTCGCTCAATGAAGCAGAAGAGACTTCAATACCGTCCAATTCGCGAAGGTCAAAATTTGTCTTCTTTAGGATCTCTACCAGAAAAGTAGGCGTTCCGCTGGCAAACCAATAGTCACCGAAACGCGACTTAGCAAGGGCATTGAGCACACTGAAAGGATTGAACATGGGAGTAAATCCTTTCTCAGGAGTGAAGCGGTAACCGTCATACTGGCGGGTGAGTTGCTCTACGGCTTCGCCATAATTGGTTTCAGTCTGGAGAGCCAGTTCTTGCAATTCAGGCACAAAAACGGTTTCGATTTCCGCACGTGTCATGCCGCAAAGGGTGTTGTACTCAAGGTCAAAGCTGATATCATTCAACTGGTTAAGCGTGCTGAAAATGCCCATCTGCGCAAACTTCGTTACTCCGGTGATAAAGACAAACTGAAGATAAGGGTCAGCATCTTTGAGTACAGTATAGAAAGCGGTCAGCGTTTTACGGAAGTCTTCTTGCAAATCAGGTTTATCGAATGTCTGAAGCATGGGTTTGTCATATTCGTCTACGAGTACGACCACACGGCGTCCAGTCTGTTCGTATGCACGTCGGATAATGGTAATGAAGCGTCCGGAGTAGGTCATTGTGCCTTTATCTACTCCATACATCTCTTCCCAACTTTCCAGTTGCAGTTCAAGCATTCTTTCCAATCGTTCCTTACTGTCATATTTCTCAGCATTCAAGCTTAAGTGCAACACCGGGTATTCGAACCAGTTCTGCTCCAATTTCTCGATAGCGAGTCCTTCGAAAAGTTCTTTCTTCCCCTTGAAATAAGCTTCAAGCGTGGAAAGCAACAGGCTCTTCCCGAAACGCCGGGGACGACTGAGGAAATAAGGCTTCCCTTTCGTTACGAGACGATAGACCAGTTCTGTTTTATCGACATAAAGATATCCTTCCGAGCGAAGAAATTCGAAACTTTGTATCCCTATCGGGAGCTTACGGAGCGTTTTAACAGGTGCGTTCATATCAGCTTTTATTAAAAAATAACCAATGCTACGGGCAAAGATAACAAATTCGATGCAGATTCCACCCGAAGGGAAGAGATTATTTAGCCCTATTCACACAAAGTCGGCTGTATCGATAAAAAATACGAAGCCGCATATCCAGTTTTCAAAACTTACCGGAATATCGGTATGTTTTTTCACATAGTTTTCATACCTTTGCTTTCGAAAGTAAGTTTAAACCAACCAATTGTCATGAAAACAAACATAAGCCTTATACTCATTCTGTGCCTTCTTCTTGGCGCCTGTAAAAACGGGAATGCTTCAAGTCAAAACAAAAGCGAAACATCGCAAGATACCATTAAGGCTATTAAGATGCCCGCCATCCCGCAAATGATGACAGCACCGGAACAACGGGCCGACTTTCTGGCCAAGCATTATTGGGACAATGTAAACTTTGCCGACACCAACTATATCCACCATCCGGAAGTAACGGAGCAAGCGTGGGCAGATTATTGCGACTTGCTGAACCACGTACCGCTTGAAACAGCCCAACAAGCCATGCGCAATGTAATCGACCGGACCAATGTGGACAAGAAGGTGTTTACATATATCACCGACCTGGCAGACAAGTATCTGTATGATCCCAACTCCCCCATGCGCAACGAAGAATTTTATATACCGGTACTGGAAGCAATGATAGCCTCTCCTGTATTGAACGAAACAGAGAAGATACGTCCCCAGGCCCGTCTTAAGCTGGCTCAGAAAAATCGTATCGGAACCAAAGCGCTCAACTTCACTTATACCCTGGCCTCCGGAGCACAAGGTTCATTATATCAGTTGAAAGCGGAATATCTTCTGTTATTTATCAATAACCCCGGCTGTCAGGCATGCACAGAAACCATAGAAGGTCTGAAAAACGCTCCCATCATCAATCAGCTTTTACAGGAAAAGAAGTTGGTACTTCTCTCCATCTACCCCGATGAGGAACTGGACGAGTGGAAAAAGCATCTGAGCGAATTTCCCAACGAATGGATTAACGGATATGACAAGAAGTTCACTATCAAAGAAGAACAGGTCTATGACTTAAAGGCTATCCCGACTCTATATCTGTTGGATAAAGACAAGACTGTATTGCTTAAAGATGCCACCGCACCAGCCATTGAAGCATATCTAATGCAGCATCAATAGTTAACATGTAGTTCCAATATCAGTTCCAACCGTTGAAACAAAATGTTTCTGCCGCTCGGAACTAAAGTTTCATCGGCTTGAAACCAAAGTTTCTTCAGTTTGAAACTAAAGTTTCCTCTGCTTGAAACCGTTGGTTTCAACGCTTTGGAACTTTCTAAAGCAACTATCAATTAGAGTAACTTGACTGCATGACCGGAGTAACCCAATCGTATCAGTTATTCCAATTCACCCGTTCTTTCAAGAAGCATTAACTCATTTATTGGCTACTAATAGATGAGTTATCAGCCTTTAATACCTGATTTCTCAATTATTAATAGTTGATATGTCAATCTTTAATAGTTGACGTATCAGACGTTAACATCCTACAAATCAACCTATAACACTACAAAACGTCACGTCATCCGATGCACCGGAGTGAGAGCAACCGTTTGCTCTCATACCTGCCACCACACTTGCTACCACGCTTGAAACAGCGATGAATAAAGGGATACGCAGGAATTGTTAGAGCATGAGAGCAAAACTGCTGTTATTTTCTTTTTGGTAGAAACAAATAAACTATATATCTTTGTCCCCGCATTGGTTTGCGACTCTCATCACGAGGGAAGCGATTAAAAGGGAATCAGGTGTAAATCCTGAACAGTCCCGCTGCTGTAAGTTCCATAGATATGTTGCGAGCAATCTACTCAAAGCCACTGGAAAGAAAATTCCGGGAAGGCGCCCGCAACAGGAATAAGTCAGAAGACCTGCCATGTAAAATCCGTTTCACTGCTTTCGAGGAAAAAGCGTTGAATCTAATGACCCGGACATCCGTCTATCATTTCATTCATCACTCTGATTCAGAGAAAGTATGTACAAACTAATAGACTCTGCCAAGTTTATTATGTGTGTCCGGTCGAAGCGATTTCGCCCGGACACTTTGATGGACATATTTTATTTACTTAATATACAAAACATGAATTGTAAAAAGCTATTCAAAACGTTATTATTTATAATAACAGCGTTCGTTATTGTGTCTTGCTCGAAAGACGATTGTGACCTGGACCACATTGACAAACTACAAGGATTGCCTGCTCTGAAAGCCGGCACTTTCCCCGAAGAGGATTTGACACTCAATGTCGGAGAACAATATGTATATGCCCCTAAGGCAAGTAGTCCGCTGGATATATACTATCAATGGTATCAGAATGGAGAAGATATGTCGACAGACCCGTCATTCACATTCAACGCCGAACATCCCGGCCGTTCCAAAGTTATTTTAGAACTCAGCAATGACTTGGGAAAAGTGACATTAGAAAATAAAGTGATGGTTCCGGGAGCGGATTACTCCAAAGGATGTCTGATTATCAATGAGGGATGGTTCGGACACGGATCCGGAAGTATTTCATTCTATAATTATGAGAAGAACAGCATTGAACACTGGTGCTATAAGAATCAGAATTTCGGAGATGTGCTGGGAGTTACCTCACAATCGGCTACTTTGTGGAATGGGAAGTTGTATGTCTGTTCAAAAGAAGATAATCAGTTGGTGGTGATGGATCCTAAAACTCTGTATGCTGAAAATAGCTGTGGCAAACTAGCTAATTATCAAGCTTATGAGTTTATCGGTTTGAATGACGATTATGGAATAATTACTCATGGAGGATATTTCAGCCGTATCAATTTAAAAACGTTTGAAACAATTACACTGGTATCGGTAGGAAATACGTATACCGGAACAGGTAGCGGAATCGCTTATAACGGAAAACTCATATTAAATGTGAACTCCTCCGGGTGGGGAAGTCCTAAAGTGTATACCATAGACATTGCAGAATTATGCTCACCCGATCTCAAGCCTACAGACAAAGTCGCATTCCAGGAATTAGATATTACAACCTATGGTGGTACTCGCTTTGTACAATGTAAAGATGGAAATATCTATACTGTAGAAACGACCAAAGACGGTAAAAACAATCTGGTAAGAATCAATGCTGATTTTTCTCTGAAAAAGGTTGCAATGCGTGACGATTATTCTCCCTCCTCGTTCGGTGCTTACAGAGAAGCCAGTTTCTGCGGCACTCCTGAAGGAATATTCTACTACATCGCAGGAGGAAAGATATACAAAGCCACTTTTGACAATCCCGCCCCTGAGGAGACACTGACCGAATACACCAAAGAAGGTTACGGATTCTATGGCGCAGGCATCCGCGTCAATCCAAAGACCAACGAATTACTGGCCATGTACCTGACCGGAGACTATCAGAAAAATCTTCTGGTAAGATTCAACGCCGCCACAGGAGAAAAGATATCAGAAATAGCATACGATGGCTATTATTTCCCGGCTACATTCATTTTTAACTAATAACAAGACTCTGAAACAAGATGAATAAACTATATACCACTTTATTAATAGCCTGCCTTGCAGCAGGTTTTACCGCCTGTAACGACGACGATTGCGAAGATTTGCACCTCGGCAATCTGGCACATTATCCGAACGTACTGAAAGGAACTTTCCCGACAGAAAGCCAAGTGTTGGAATTAGGAGAAACGTTGGAGATTACTCCGGAACTGCTTAATCCGGAAGGAGCCACCTATTCATGGCTGGTCAATGGAAAAGAGTATTCTACCGAACCGACCTTTAGTTACAAAATAGACAATCCATGTCGCGCGGACCTGTCATGTATCATCAAGAATAAATACGGAAAAGTAGAAATGAGCACAAGTTTCAGCTCTAACCACAACTTTTCCAAAGGATTCTTCTACGTAGCAGACGGAACATTCAATTTCTATGATACCGAAAAGAAAACTGCTTATCAAGATTGTTATGCTTCTTTAAATGCAGGAAAAACTTTGGGAATTGGTAACTACGACTCTGCAAATATCATTCACAGCAACGGAAAGTTCTATCTGCTTGTGGGCACCAGCACATCGAACCGAGATCATTTCTACATTGTCGACGCCAAGACTCTTTATTACGAAAACTCCGCTGTAGTAGGCGCAAACCTAAGCGGTCTGACCATTCTGAACGAACAATATGGATTAGTGACAGGAGATGGCATACGTCGTATTGACCTAAAATCACTTAACAATGTCAGGATCAAGAATGAGCGTCTGCTTTGTTTCTATAATAGCATAATCTACAATGGCAAAGTGCTGAGCAATGACACTTATAAAGATGAGTCCAAAGTGAAGTATTACGATGTAAACGAGCTAATCGCAGCTAAAGAAGGAGAAGCTCCTGCCGTTACAGAGCTAGATATCATTCAAAAACAGAAAATCAATTTTGTACTGGCTAAAGACGGTAATGTTTATACTCTTGAATCGGCTGATAACGGATGTAATATCGTAAAAATAAAGAATGACTTTACTTTAGAAAAAGTCTTTGCAAACTTCCAGCCGGCCAAGGGACCGTATCATTCAAGTCCGACCATAGGCATGGTAGCATCCGAAACAGAGAATATTATTTATCTGGTATCGACCGACGGAGCTATATATAAATATATTTTAGGCGATTCAGACTCTCTCAAAGCACCTTTCATTGCCGCAGAATCAGGAGTTTCAATTACTGCTCCATTGCAGCTGAACCAACAAAGCGGAGAACTCTATGTAACTTATACCGAAGAACGGAAAGATGAATCTAAAATCGTCGTTTACAGCAAAGACGGAAAAGTTCTCCACACAGTAGACTGTGGTGAGAGCGTTCCTTCACAAATATTATTCAATAACTAAACTAACATAGAAAAATGAAAAGATATTGGTATCTGATGGCTATAGCAGCCACTCTTTTGGCTTCCTGCAACAAAGATGAGGAAGAAACGGAAATTCAAGGATTCAAAGTGCTGGAATATCGTCCGGCACCAGGGCAGTTTATCAATGAAGGCTTCGACTGCCAGACAATGGAAGAAGCAAACGCTTATGCAGAAGAGCGCTTCAACAAGAAACTCTACGTCTCACTGGGATCTTTCGGCGGATACATCACCATTAAAATGCCGAAAGAAATAAAGAACCGCAAAGGATACGACTTCGGTATTATCGGCAATCCCTTCTCCGGAAGTTCCGAACCGGGCATCGTATGGGTATCCGAAGACGCTAATGGCAACGGAAAAGCAGACGACGTATGGTACGAGCTGAAAGGAAGTGACGAACCGGAACGCGACTATTCCGTCACTTACCACAGACCGGATGCAGCCGGAGATATCCCTTGGGAAGACAGTAAAGGAGAAAGCGGAGTCATCAAGTATCTCCCTCAATATCACGATCAGATGTATTATCCGAACTGGATTAAAGAGGACTCCTATACATTGAAAGGAAGTATGCTCGAAGCACGGACAGAGCAAGAAGGCGGAATATGGAAAAACAAGGATTTCGGAAAAGGATATGCCGACAACTGGGGAAGCGACATGGCAAAGGATGACAACGGCAACTACCGGTATAATCAGTTTGACCTGGATGACGCCGTTGACCAGAATGGCAATCCTGTAACGCTGGAACGTATTCATTTTGTGAAAGTACAGAGTGCCATTTTGAAGAATGTCGAGTCGATAGGTGAAGTGTCAACCGAGGTGGTTGGATTCAAAGCTTTTTAAAAAGCTGTTCAAAGTCATGGATTTACCTTCGCTCCTCTCTTGCAAAAGACAAATAAACTATCTATCTTTGTCGCGCATTGGTTTGCAACTCTCATGCACGAGGGAAGCAATTAAAAGGGAATCAGGTGAAAGTCCTGAACAGTCCCGCTGCTGTAAGTTCATTTTTTGGTTGCGAGCAATCGACTTTATAGCCACTGGAAGGGTATTCCGGGAAGGCGTTCGCAACAGGAACAAGTCAGAAGACCTACCATGCAAACTCGTTTCACTGCTTTCGAGGAAAAAGCGATGAGTCTAATGAACCGGACAATCCGTCCATCATTTCATTCACCATTCTGATTCAGAGAAAGTGTGTACTAATTAATAAACTCTGCCAAGTTTATTATGATGTCCGGTCGAAGTGAGTTCGCCCGGACATCTTTTTACATTATGAACAGACTGAAAGAAAACAATGAGAAGGAATACTTTTATTAAAAAGATGAGCGTACTACTCTGCTGTCAGGCTTTGTCCTTATCCCTTTTTGCCCAACAACAAAAAGTGGATACAGCACATATCTACTCCATCCCCGAAATCATGGTATCCGACCCTTATCAGACGCGTGAAGTCCGTTCAGCCTCTCCTCTGCAGGTTTTCAATAAGGAAGAATTAAAGAATCTGCAGGCACTGCAGGTATCGGATGCGGTAAAACATTTCGCAGGAGTTACCGTGAAGGACTATGGAGGTATCGGAGGATTAAAAACCGTCTCCATCCGAAGTCTCGGGGCACAACACACCGCTGTTTCCTACGACGGCATCACCGTCAGCGACTGCCAGACCGGACAAGTAGACATAGGACGTTTCTCCTTAAACAACGTAGACCGCCTTTCGCTCAACAACGGACAAAGCGACAACATCTTCCAGCCTGCCCGTTTTTTTGCTTCTGCCGGTATACTGAACATACAGACACTGACTCCGCATTTCAAAGAAGACAAGCCGACTAATATAGCCGCCGAATTTAAGACCGGTTCATGGGGATTAGTAAACCCTTCCCTTTTTCTGGAACAACAACTCAACAAAAAATGGAGCATGACCGCCAACGGCGAATGGATGTCTTCGGACGGGCATTATCCATTTACCCTGCGTTACGGGAATGATGCCGATGTTCAGGTCAGTAAAGAGAAGCGCCGGAATACGGATGTAGAAAACCTTCGGGCTGAGATAAGCGCTTTCGCCAATCTCTCCGACAAAGAGCAATGGAGACTGAAAGCCTATTATTACCAGTCCTCACGGGGGCTGCCCAATGCCACTACCTTATATTATGACTTCTCCCGACAAAATCTGCGGGATAAGAACACCTTTATCCAAAGCCAGTACAAGAAAGAGTTTAGCAGAAAATGGGTATTCCAGACCTCTGCCAAGTGGAACTGGAGTTATCAGAACTATCAGGACCCGGATGCTCTTACCTCCGTCGGAGGAACTGACAACAGCTATTACCAGCAAGAATATTACCTGTCCGCTTCCGCTCTATACCGGATATGGAACAATCTTTCTTTCTCCTTGTCCACCGACGGAAGCATCAATACGATGAATGCCAATTTGCAGAACTTCGTCTCCCCCACCCGCTATTCATGGCTGACAGCCTTTGCCGGGAAATACGTCAATGAATGGGTGACGCTGTCCGCTTCTGCTCTGGTAACTGTCATCAACGAGAAAGCTAAAAACGGAGGTAGTGCCGGCAACCACCGGAAGCTGTCTCCCAATGTCAGCATCTCGCTAAAGCCGTTTCACAATGAAGAACTGCGGTTCCGTTTCTTCTACAAAGATATCTTCCGTCTGCCCAGCTTCAATGACTTATATTACGACAAGGCCGGAAACATCAATCTGAAGCCGGAAAGTGCTACTCAATATAATATAGGTATTACTTATAGTAAAGCCATCAACAACTTTATACCTTATCTTTCGGCCACCGTAGACGCCTACCATAATAAAGTGACCGACAAGATTGTAGCCACTCCTACCAAGAACTTATTCATCTGGAGTATGGTCAATCTGGGCAAAGTGGATATCAAGGGGATAGATGCAACTGCCAGCCTCAGCCTCCAGCCTCTGGATAAACTACGGATCAACCTTTCCGGAAACTATACTTACCAACGGGCACTGGACGTTACCAACTCCAATCCCAACTCACCGGAAGGTAAAGTGTACAAGCATCAGATAGCCTATACCCCGCGCGTCTCCGCTTCCGGACAAGCCGGAATAGAAACTCCATGGCTCAATCTTTCCTATTCATTCCTTTTCTCCGGAAAACGGTATATGTTAGGACAAAACATCAGCGACAACCGCCTGGACAGCTACAGTGATCACAGCATCTCTGCCTACAGAGATTTCAAAATACAGAAAGTTACAGCATCACTCAACCTGGAAGTGCTGAATCTGATGAACAGGAATTATGAGATCGTTAAGAATTTCCCCATGCCGGGAAGATCGGTAAGAGTGACGATAGGAGTCAGGTATTAGGTAATAAGTAATAGGTATTAAGTAATAAGTATTAGGTATGCAGAAAGGTCTTTTATATAATATGTTGCTACGGTTGGGGAAGTGTTTTTTTCTTTTCCCACTCTTCTTTATCGCTTGCGATGATCTGGAAGATAAGCCAAGTATTGTACCCGAAAGCAATGGGGATGTATTCGAAACCGGAACAGCGGAGATGTACATATTAAGCGAAGGACTGTTCAATCAGAATAATAGTTCGCTCGCTCGTTATTCTTTCAATCGGCAAAGATGTACGAACAACTACTTTAGTGCAAACAATCAGCGGAGACTGGGAGATACAGCCAATGACATAGCGATCTATGGAAATAAGATTTATGTAGTAGTCAATGTGTCGAGCACCGTAGAGGTGATTGACTTCCCTACGGGCAAATCCATCCGGCAGATCAGTATGTTGCGCGACAATGGCAGTTCACGTCAGCCCCGCGCGATAGCGTTTGATAAGGATAAGGCATATGTATGTTCCTATGACGGAACAGTCGCAAGGATTGACACCACTTCTCTGGAAATCGAAGAGATTGTCACAGTCGGAAGAAATGCGGAAGATATCTGCGTACAAAACGGGAAATTGTATGTATCCAATTCCGGCGGACTGGATTATTCGGGACCGGGCGTAGACACTACAGTATCAGTGATTGACATAACGACTTTCAAGGAGACCAAGAAAATAGAAGTCGGACCGAATCCGGGAAAAATACTTCCGGGGCTGGAAGAAGCCGTGTATGTAGTCACACGGGGAACTGACATTGAAGCCGGAGACTATCATCTGGTCAAAATCGACAGCCGGACGGATGCGGTCGCCACTACGTATGATGAAAAAGTACTGAGTTTTGCCATCGACGGCCCCATCGCTTATCTATATACTTACGACTATCAGACTAAAGATTCCGTCATCAAAGTATTTGACCTGAATGCAGGAACCGTCATACGGGATAACTTTATCACAGACGGAACGGCTATACAAACGCCTTTCAGCATTCAGCTGAATCCTTTCAGCGGGAATGTGTATATCACGGAGGCTTACAATTATACAGTCAAAGGAGATGTCCTTTGCTTCAACCAACAAGGGCAACTTCAATATCGTCTAAATGATATCGGCTTAAATCCTAATACAGTAGTATTTAGCGACAAGGCTTCACAGAACGAGGCAGGCGATACACCGGAAGATCCGAATGCGCCTTCCGCCTTTGCCAACAAAGTATTCGAATACATCCCTGCCCCCGGACAGTTCATTAATACAACAACCTCCGCCTACGAAGACGGCTTCTCTGCCAAACAGGTTTTGGAACGTGCAACAGAGAAATTAAAGAAGAAGTCTGTTATTTCTTTAGGTGGATTCGGGGGAACGATTACAGTCGGATTCCATCAGTCAATCCGTAATAGTAAAGGCGAATATGACTTCAGAATTTTAGGCAATGCCTCATACAATCAGAATACCGGTACGGGAGCTTTGGGAGGAAGTGCCGAACCGGGCATTGTCTTAGTCTCAAAAGATGAAAATGGCAATGGATTGCCGGACGATGAATGGTATGAACTGGCAGGAAGCGAATATGGGAAAGATACGGAAACCCGTAATTACGAAATAACCTATTATCGTCCTCAACCTGCCAATGGTGATGTCCGCTGGACCGACAATCAAGGAGGAGAAGGGTTCGTCTATCGCAACAGTTACCATCAACAGGATTCCTACTATCCCAATTGGATAGAAGAAGATGAAATTACTTTTCGCGGAACACGCTTGAAAGACAATGCAATAAATGAAGGAGGTACTTGGGTAGGGTACTGTTATCCTTGGGGATATGCGGATAATCATCCCAACAGATCGGAGTTCAGCCAATTCAAAATAGACTGGGCTGTTGATCAAAACGGGAATCACGTAGAATTAGACAAAATTGATTTTGTGAAAATATATACAGCTGTCAATCAAAACGTAGGTTGGATGGGAGAAATTTCCACGGAAGTAATGACAGTAGAGGATTTACATTTCGAGAACTAATCAATAAAACAATTAATAATTTAAATGAAAGCAAAAATGAAAAAGTTATCTTTATTCTTACTGGTATCAGTATTCGCTTTTTGTGGATGTAGTGATGAGAATGATGAAGTAAAAGGTGGTGATGATAATAAAGGAGGAGAAAATGAGAAAAAAGAAGTGGTTGTCAGCTTCGAAAACCAATTAACGGAATCGGAGAGTGAATTTACTTCAACTAGTACCGAAGTTTCAGGATACTATTTTAAAGACACATTCACTGATCCTGAAAGTTATGTAACCTTCGATCATTATTACTCGGACTGGGGACAAGGGTATAGCTTCGCAGGCTTCACTTACACCAACAAAACTAGCCACTTCCAAAATTGTCAACCCAACTGTGGAAATATAAAAACCGGGGAAGTATATTTAGGTGTCTACAGTGATGAAAATACCACAGCCTCTATGACAATTATAGACTCTCAATATTCCATTAAAGGTCTATGGATAACCACTAGTAAAAATGCCTACATCGGTATGACGGAAGGTGACAGTTACGCAAGACCTTTCAAAAAAGGAGATTGGTATGAGGTTACTGCGACAGGATACGACAATAAAGGGAAAAAAATTGCTGAAACAAAAATTAAACTTGCCGATTACAAAACTGATACTGATAAACCAGTAAATACATGGATATGGTTTGATTTAACCCCTCTTAAAGATGCTTCTAAAATCACACTTATTCCTAGTTCTTCAGACTCGGGCGAGTTTGGAATGAATACTGGTAAATATTTCTGCATTGATGACCTTACTCTCATCGAAAAATAAAAATCAGGTATTTATTGTTTGACTCAAACAGAGGCTCTAATTACCACAAACAGACCCTCCGTTTGAGCCAAACAGACCGTTCAATTGCACCAAACAGACCGTTGGTTTATCCTCAATCAACCTCTCGATTACAAACGATCGACCGCATAAGTCCACTCAATCAACCGCATGACTTGAAAGAAGGTGCATAGAAACTCTAATAAGCATATCACTCCACTTTGGATAACAGTACTAAATGATAGCAAACTTGACTTTTAAACCTCATCTCTTAGATTCTACACATTCCCTTCTAGATTTTCTCTCCGTCCCATCTACTCTTTCCATGTCCCTTTAAAAACAATTACGCATCCCTATCCTTACAAAAAGTCATCAAAAACTTGTCCATCTCATACATATTCAGTATTTTAGTCGGATAAAAATATAAAATCAAGGACAATGAAATTACCTTTTGCTGAATCATGGAAAATCAAGACGGTAGAACCCATCAGAAAAAGTACCCGCGAAGAACGCGAGCAATGGATTAAAGAAGCACATTATAACGTCTTTCAACTCAAATCAGAGCAAGTTTATATTGATCTTATCACCGACTCCGGAACGGGAGCCATGAGCGACCGCCAATGGGCAGGCATGATGCTGGGTGATGAAAGTTATGCCGGTGCCACCTCCTTCTTCAAACTAAAAGATACCATTACAAGAATAACAGGATTCGAATACATCATTCCTACCCATCAAGGACGGGCAGCAGAAAATGTTCTTTTCTCTTATCTGGTACATGAAGGCAATATAGTGCCCGGCAACTCGCATTTCGATACCACCAAAGGACATATCGAAGGACGGCACGCCATCGCACTGGACTGTACGATTGACGAAGCAAAGAATACTCAACTGGAAATTCCCTTCAAAGGAAATGTAGACCCTGCCAAATTAGAGAAAGCACTAAGCGAATATGCCGACCGCATTCCTTTTATCATTGTTACCATTACCAACAATACCGCAGGAGGTCAACCTGTATCCATGCAAAACCTGCGTGAAGTACGTGCTATCGCCGATAAATACAACAAACCTGTACTTTTCGACTCCGCCCGCTTTGCTGAGAATGCCTACTTCATCAAGATGCGTGAAAAAGGTTATCAAGACAAATCAATCAAAGAAATCACCCGTGAAATGTTCGATCTTGCCGACGGTATGACAATGAGTGCCAAGAAAGACGGCATAGTCAACATGGGCGGTTTCATTGCCACCCGACGCAAAGAATGGTATGAAGGTGCCAAAGGTTTCTGCGTGCAATACGAAGGGTACTTAACCTACGGCGGCATGAACGGACGGGACATGAACGCCCTCGCTATCGGTCTTGACGAAAATACAGAATTTGATAATCTGGAAACACGTATCAAACAGGTAGAATACCTCGCCCAGAAACTGGACGAATACGAAATCCCCTATCAACGTCCTGCCGGCGGCCATGCTATTTTCGTCGATGCTTCCAAAGTGCTGACACATGTCCCGAAAGAAGAATTTCCCGCACAGACATTAACCGTCGAACTTTATCTGGAGGCAGGCATACGCGGCTGCGAGATTGGTTACATCCTTGCCGACCGTGACCCTATCACTCACGAAAATCGCTTTAACGGCCTTGATTTACTTCGCCTTGCCATCCCTCGCAGGGTATATACGGACAATCACATGAACGTAATAGCTGCCGCCCTCAGAAACGTATTCGAACGGAGAGAAACGATCACCCGTGGTGTGCGCATCGCTTGGGAAGCCCCCTTGATGCGGCATTTTACCGTTCAGTTAGAACGATTGTCTGTATAGCAGGTAGACAAGACAAATGGCAATGACCTTGTAAGCAAGCAGAAAATTCTTTATAAACAAAATCAATCCTCAAGTGTTTATATTATAATCAAACTTAATACGTAAAGTTATGGCAGAAGATTATAAATTAATCGATAATGAGGAGAAACATCGGTATGAATTTCAGATCGATGACAAGATAGCCAAGATAGACTATATCAAATCAAATAATGGAGAAATCTATCTTGTACATACCGAAGTCCCCGCTTCCCTTGGAGGAAGAGGAGTCGGTTCACAGCTTGCAGAAAAGACATTGGCGGATATCGAACGACAAGGTTTACGCTTAGTTCCACTTTGTCCGTTTGTAGCCGGATACATTCATAAACACCCGGAATGGAAGAGAATTGTTATGCGTGGCATTCATATTAAATAAGTATAGATATGGGAAAAAAAGTTGAATATACCAATGGCGAACTAACCATTGTATGGCAGCCGGAAATGTGCCAGCATGCAGGAATCTGTGTAAAAATGTTACCCAATGTTTACCACCCGAAAGAGAGGCCGTGGGTACAAATCGAGAATGCTACAACGGAAGAGCTAATTGCACAAATCAGTAAATGTCCGTCAGGAGCATTAAGTTACAGACTGAACAAGAAAGATAAGTAACCAAAGATAAGCGGTGAATAATTGGTGGACTATTCCACTCATTATTCACCGCTTATCAATATGCAAATATGCTTCAAATAGTGACAGTCCACGTCAAAACAAAGTCCGGACAAATACGATAACCGACGGTGAACAATTGCTGCCGTTCCGTTGCATACTCCCGCACCTGGAATACCCCTTCGCTCTGAGGAATAAAATGTGATAAACAAAGTTTCCGAAGATCAGCGTCAGCATTTTCCATTGATTTGAAGATTGTCTCCTTTGCCGACCAATGCAACAGCATACTCCAAGTCTCATCTCCCTGATAAGGTTCTACTCGCTCGTCGGAACGGATAAAACGATCGTACACTCTTTTCACACGCTGTCCATATTGCTCAATATCAATGCCTACAGGAGCTACGGAACTAAGTATCACAGCTACATACCCCTTTGTATGAGAGATACTGATAAAAGAAGAATTGTCTGTCAAATGCGGCTTTCCTTCCGATGAATATCCTATCTCTTTATCTTCCTGCAACATAGAATATAGCAGCACACGGACAGACAACCATTCCAGTTTCCTTCGGTCCGAAGTAAAACGCTGCATTTCCTGCTCACAAGAAACTCTTCGGGCATCGGGCAGAAGACTAAACAGTGTATCCAAAGATTCCTCCATCTTCCAGACAACCCACTGCATATCAACCGTTTTATGTTGCAGAAATAATCCCATCGTTTTTGGTTTATAATTTCTTCTCCGATTATAGTTTCTCCGCCCGAACAGGTCTTATCTACTCATCACTCCTTACTCTCCGACTCATCCATCTCCTTCGGAAGAATCGTGAACTTAACCTTCAGAATACGGCGGCTATCCATCTCCAGCACCTCAAACTCATAATTGTGATAAGTCACCTTCTCATGCAATGCCGGAAACTCACCTTTTATTTCGAGCAGCATGCCTGCCAGCGTATCAGCGTCACCTACTACCTTTTCAAATTCATCTTCATCGACTTTCGCAATCTTATAGAAGTCAGTCAACTGTGTCTTTGCTTCAAATATCCATGTATGATCGTTCAGCACAACATATGTGCGCTCTTCATCGTCATATTCATCATGAATCTCGCCTACGATTTCTTCGATAATATCCTCCATTGTCACCAGTCCGGAAGTACCTCCAAACTCATCCACCACAATGGCAATATGTATCTTATTCGCTTGAAAATCACGAAGCAGATCATCAATCATCTTCGTCTCCGGCACAAAATAAGCAGGGCGGATCAATGATTGCCAACGGAAATTATCTCCCTTATTGACATGTGGCAGAAGGTCCTTGATATATAGCACACCCTTGATATTATCCCGCGAACCGGAATAAATAGGGATACGTGAATAAGCATTTTCAATGATACACTGCATCACTTCTTTGAAAGGGGTACGGACATCCAGATCGACCATATCAAGACGAGATGTCATCACCTCTTTCACAGTCTCACCACCGAAGCGGATAATTCCTTCCAAAATATTATTTTCCTCAGAAATTTCAGCTTTGTCCGTCAATTCCAATGCATGAGAAAGTTCATCCACAGAAATATTATGATTCTTCTTGGCAAAGTGCTTATTCAGAAAAGTGGTAGAACGCACCAGCATAGAAGCAACCGGATGAAACAGTTTTTCCAGAAAATAGATGCCCGGAGCGGAGAAACGGCAAAATGCCAATGTCTTTTGTGCTGAATAAATCTTCGGCATGATCTCTCCAAACAACAATAACAGGAAAGTCAGGATTACAGTCAGTATAATGAACTCCGCCAAGGGAGAATGAAACACGAATACATTCATGAAGAAGAAGTTGCAGAGCATGATAATGGTCACATTCACAAAATTGTTAGTGATCAGTATCGTAGCCAGAAGCCGTTCGGAATCTCCAAGGAGTGCGCTGATCTTTTCGTCAGCAGGATGATTGTGTTCGTCAATATCATTCAAGTCCGAAGGAGAGAGTGAGAAAAAAGCTATTTCAGAAGCCGAAGCAAAGCCGGAAGCAAGCAGGAGCACACCTGCCAGTACTATGGCGATAATAGCAGAGATTGAAGGAGTGTTTACGGTAATACCGTTGAAAATTTCAGCCAATTGGCTTAAATAACCATCTGAGTCCAAAGAGTATGTATTTTAGTTAAACAAAAGATAATGTGCCAATCAGCCATCAGCCTATTGACACATTATCACAGTATCTAAAACGGCAAGTCATCTGCCGGATTATCTTGTATCGGCTGTGCCTGTGACGGCTGCGCCTGTTGTTGCGGCTGTTGCATCTGCTGCGGCTGCTGAGCCTGTGTTGCAGATGGTTGAGGAGCTCCCGCACCTGTATTAGCCCCTTTCGGAGACAACATTTCCATATTGTCCACAAAAATCTCAGTGATATAACGCATAGCGCCCGACTGATCACTATATGAACGGGTTCTTATTTTCCCCTCCAGATACAGTTTGTCACCTTTGTGCACATATTTGTCCACAATCTCAGCCAAACGGTTGGATGCAACAATATTATGCCATTCCGTTCTTTCGGGAATCTGGGTTCCATTGGCCAATGTATAGCCACGATCAGTAGTAGCCAAAGGAAAAGTTGCCACTGCCGAACCTGTATCGAAATATTTCACCCTAGGATCTTGTCCTACGTTTCCTATCAATATCACTTTATTTACTGACATACATGTATCAAGTTTATGATTCTATTATTTAAATCTGCTGCCAAAATTAAACAGAATAACAATAGTATGCAAGTATTTTAAGTAATAAGTAGGTAATAAGTAATAGGTAATAGGTATTAACCATTCGGTTTATAGCGCAGCTTATTACCTATTACTTATTACCTATTACTTATTACCTGAATTAAAGTCTGCACCAACTTGGAAATCGCATACTTGTCCAATTCCTCCAATCGTATTCTCTGAAAGCTAGCGAAGGACTTCGTGTCTTCGGGCAAAGCCACTTCATACAGGTTGGCATAGATGACCCGATGTGACAACACGTGCTTCACACCCCGGCAGACTAAGCGTATCACCGGATTCTCACCCGATGCTATTAATGACCTGAATTCCGGCAATGCAAGAAACTCCTCTTCGGACAAAGCAACCGGAGTTTCTATCAGTGGCAGTTCAAACAAGTTCTTCCATATATCGTTTGCCGTCCGCTTATTTATATAGGTATGCGCGCCCGCACGTACATAGATATAATTAAAGTAACGGTTCGTCGTCTTTGTCTTGTGTTGTTTCACCGGAAGCTGAGTCACCCTTCCTGTTGAAAGTGCCGAACAACTATCCGCCAACGGGCAAAACAAACAATCGGGTGACTGTGGAGTACACTGTATCGCTCCGAAGTCCATAATACCCTGATTATAAAGAGCCGGCTGTTTCTTATCCAGCATTTCATCCGCCAGAGCAGCAAACAGTTTCTTTCCTTCCGTCGAGTCAATCGGAGTATCAATGCCGAAATAACGGGAAAGTACCCGATACACATTTCCGTCTACCACCGCATAAGGCATACCGTAGGCAAAAGAACAGATAGCTGCCGCCGTATACTCCCCTACTCCTTTCAGCGCCAGCACTTCGGGGTATGTTTCCGGAAAAACTCCATTCATACTTTTGGCCGCAGCATGCAGGTTGCGGGCACGAGAATAATATCCCAGTCCCTGCCAGTATTTCATCACCTCATCCTCGTCAGCGTCTGCCAATGCCTTCACATCAGGAAAACGTTTGATAAACCGGAGAAAGTAATCATATCCCTGCGCCACCCGTGTCTGCTGGAGAATAATCTCCGATATCCAGATCCGATACGGGTCCGACGATTCTCTCCAAGGCAAATCACGCTTGTATTCTTTATACCATTCAACTATAGCCTCACTAAAAATATTCATTCCTGATTTCGATCTATCATCTAACATTTATCTCGTATATACTATCCAAAAGCAGTACAAAAGTAACTCTTTTGTCTCTAAGAAAACTTAATGCCTCCACTTTTTTAGAAAAATGTGCAGAATATATTTTTTTAGGAGACCAAAAAGCTATATATTTGCAGTCCAAAAAATTAGCAAGAACCTAGTAATAATATTTTTTTTAAGGAAAAATGACTAAAGCAGATATTGTAAACGAGATTACAAAGAAAACCGGTATTGATAAGACAACAGTTCTTACAACAGTTGAAGCATTTATGGAAGCTGTTAAAGACTCATTGTCTAACGATGAGAATGTATACCTTCGCGGGTTTGGTAGCTTCGTAGTTAAGAAAAGAGCTCAAAAGACAGCTCGTAATATTTCTAAGAATACTACTATCATCATTCCAGAGCACAACATTCCGGCCTTCAAACCGGCTAAGACATTTACAATTTCAGTAAAGAAATAATAAACAAGAGTATTAACCCATAAAATGTGAAGCTATGCCAAGCGGAAAAAAGAAAAAAAGACATAAAATGTCTACGCACAAGCGTAAAAAAAGACTAAGAAAGAACAGACATAAAAGCAAAAAATAATTTTTAAGTCTGATCAAACAGAATAAAGAACAAACTTGCGAAGCTAAATGTCTTTCAAGTTTGTTCTTTGTTTAAGTAGCTAACCCTAAATGAACATTTTGTCAAAAAAGTTGTTCATATAAATGAGATTCAATCAATAATAAGAAAGCAAAACAGTGACAAGTGAAATTGTAATAGACGTACAGCCCAAAGAGGTCTCCATCGCCCTTCTCGAAGACAAGAGTCTGGTGGAACTTCAAAGCGAAGGAAGAAACATTTCTTTCTCAGTGGGCAATATGTATTTGGGACGTATCAAGAAATTGATGCCCGGACTGAATGCATGCTTTGTAGACGTCGGTTACGAGAAAGACGCTTTTCTTCATTATCTTGACCTGGGTCCTCAATTTAACTCACTCGAAAAGTTTGTAAAGCAGACTTTAAGCGACAAAAAGAAGCTGAACTCCATCAGTAAAGCAACCCTACTTCCTGACCTGGACAAGGATGGCACAGTGGCCAATACATTAAAGGTCGGACAAGAAGTGGTGGTGCAAATCGTTAAGGAGCCTATCTCTACCAAGGGACCGCGACTGACGTCCGAAATTTCGTTTGCCGGACGCTATCTGGTACTGATCCCTTTTAATGATAAGGTTTCCGTTTCGCAAAAGATTAAATCGAGCGAAGAACGTGCCCGCCTGAAACAACTGTTGATGAGCATCAAACCGAAAAACTTCGGTGTGATTGTCCGCACAGTGGCCGAAGGCAAACGCGTGGCCGAACTCGACGGAGAGCTTAAAGTCCTGATCAAGCATTGGGAAGATGCAATGGCGAAAGTACAGAAAGCCACCAAGTATCCGACGTTGATTTATGAAGAGACCAGCCGCGCCGTAGGTTTGTTGCGCGACCTCTTCAACCCTTCTTTTGAGAATATTCACGTCAACGACGAGGCTGTGTACAATGAAATCAAAGACTACGTGACACTGATCGCACCCGACCGGGCAAACATCGTGAAACTGTACAAAGGCCAGCTTCCCATTTACGACAATTTCGGTATCACCAAGCAGATTAAATCATCGTTTGGTAAAACAGTCTCTTACAAGAGTGGTGCCTATCTGATTATTGAGCACACTGAGGCGCTTCACGTAGTAGACGTGAACAGCGGTAACCGCACCAAGAATGCCAACGGGCAGGAAGGTAACGCACTCGAAGTAAATCTGGGAGCCGCCGACGAACTGGCTCGCCAACTGCGATTAAGAGATATGGGTGGTATCATCGTCGTGGACTTCATCGATATGAATGAAGCCGAAAACCGTCAGAAGCTTTATGAACGAATGTGTGCCAACATGCAGAAAGACAGGGCACGGCATAATATTCTGCCGCTCAGCAAATTCGGGCTGATGCAGATTACACGCCAACGTGTGCGTCCGGCAATGGACGTCAACACGACCGAAATCTGCCCTACCTGCTTCGGAAAAGGTACCATCAAATCGTCCATTCTCTTTACGGACACTTTAGAGAGTAAAATTGATTATCTAGTCAACAAACTGAAGGTAAAGAAATTCTCGTTACACGTCCATCCGTATGTCGCCGCCTTCATCAATCAGGGACTCGTTTCCCTCAAGCGAAAGTGGCAGATGAAATACGGGTTCGGTATCAAGATCATTCCAAGTCAGAAACTCGCTTTCCTGCAATATGTGTTCTACGATACACATGGAGAGGAAATCGATATGAAGGAGGAAATCGAGATCAAATAACAGAAAAGGCGGCCCATTCAGTATGAGTCGCCTTTTTGTATAAAAGAGGATGTCCGTGGGAAAAAGGGAGACATCCTCCAACAGGAAATAGGTAAGAGAAAGGAGTACTTTCGCAAGCACCACCTTTCCAACTATTCCCCAATGTAATCTTCACATTTAAGTGAAGAAAGGGTTATTATTGCAGAAGTACGGACTTTCACAAGTACGGACCTCTTAAGATTCTCAGAGAGAACGCCTTATATAAATGATATATATAAAGAAGTGGGGAAAACTCTCTCATGAGAAATAGGGAAATTTTAAATTCTTAATAGCCTTTGTGTGCCATATTTACTCAGCAATACAGATACTTACCCGATTTTCTTCAGGAGTATTATATGGCTGAACAGTATCACCTTTATAAGCAACTGTAATTCTATCGGCAGCAATACCTTTTGCTTTCAAAGCTTCCACTACATTATTCGCACGTTTTTCCGATAATTTGCTGTTGATTCTGGCATTACCAGTTCCTTTGTCTGCATATCCTGTCACGCTCACTTTAGCAGTAGCATTCTTCTCTAAATATTCTACCAGAGAAGCAATCTTGGCTTGCTGATCGTCCTGAATCTTTGCAGAGTTTATGGCAAAGAAAATATTCTGCTTCATCGGTTCAATCACCACTTCCTTTTTGGGTTGCGGCTTTTCTGCTACAGGAGTCGGTTTGGGTTGTTCCGTCACTACCGGTTCCGGTTCGTAATAGACCGGAGCGGTTTTAGTGTAGCTTTTACCCAGTCTGATACTTACACCGACAAGGGCATTCAGTTGCCAGTCACAGTTACCGGCCTTCTTGGAGTTGAACTTATCAGACAAGGCGTTGGCATTCGCTTCGATGTTAATAGACAAGCGGTCATTCAAACGAAGGTCGCAACCAAGACCGAAACGTCCGGCAACGAGAAACTTACCTTCCTGCCAGAGATATTCCATCTCATAAGTACGGGTATCGAGCGCATTTGCTTCGTCATTGTCAAAACCACGGTTCAGCCCTGCTCCGGCAAAAAGATAGCCATTGAACACACGCTTCGGATTGAAACCACAGAACAAAGTACTGAGATCCGCCATGATGTCTACATTTCCTTGCAGATATTTATATTGGTAGGTCTGTTGCGGATTCACCCATCCCCCCTTTGCCTGCCAGCCACTTACACCAACACGTGCGCCGAATGCGGGAGCAAACTTATAACCGACATTAAGAGCTGCTGCCGGAGAAATAAGATCAGTGAATTTTGCTTCACCTACGGTATGGGCTGCTCCTATTTGTGCTTGAATGAACCAATGAGGTTTGAAAGAAATCTTTTCAGGTTCCTTGATACGCTGTTCCTGGGCGGAAATTGGCAATACACTGATAGCCATTATACCTATCAACAGTTTTCTTCTAATGCTCATAATAGATTAATTTACATTAAACATAAAGCGCCTCTCATTAGAGAGAAGCGCTTCATTATATTTAAGTTCAAAAAGAATTAGTTACCTAATGTCTTTTCAACCGGGATAATCACATAAGACTTAACTGTACCCCACTTGTAAGTGACAGTAACAGGTAATCTCAAGTTGAATGCACCGACAGCGTTACCATTGTTTGTATATGTAACGGTACCATAAGTATCCTTAGCAGGAGCTGCAGGAATAGGATTAACCGTAGTACCAGTTTGAGTAATTACCAGTTGTGAAGTAACCTCAGACAACTTCTTAGAATTGATATCGTTACCATTCAAGTCAGTAGTAATATTAGGTATATCAACTGTAATTAGCTCGATTCCATAATAACCGAAGTAGTTAGCTTTTACTGTTGTGCTGAATGCTTGGTTTCTCCAATCAGAGAAGCTCAACAGGTCGAGCATATTAACTGTAGAACCATTATCAACAGCATCTTGGAACTTACCTTCACCGGCAATTACATCAATCGGACGCAAGAAGTAAGCCATATATTCACCGTTAGTGATAGGCAACTCTAATGCACATTCACCGGTAGTTGCTTTAATGTTAATCCAAGCATAGAATCCGGCAGATGGAACTGAGTTGTGACTTGCAATATTCAACAGGTCTTTTGCAAAGTCTGTATTTTGATAAGTGACTACACCATCAGCATCAATCACTGCTACATTTTGAGTCGCAGCACCGGCAGTAGCTTTCAATGTCAAGCCATCATCACTAACTGATAATGTATATTCAGTACCGCTCAAACCTTTCTCTTTACGATTTACGTTCTTAGATGCAAAAATATACTTGTAAGCAGTAGCACCTGTGATAATAGGTTTGTTTCCTTCAAATGTGTTATCCAAATCAACTGCAAATGCACAGTCATCAGTCAGAGTACCCGGAACAACTACATTCAGACGAACGTAAGTCTTATTAGCATCCCAGTATTCAGCGATCTTATTAGAAGCAGGAATTGTAACAGCGGCAATTGCATTAACCTTAGTAGACAATGTGATAGTTACATCGCTGTAAGAATCTTCATAACCAGCTTTCGGTTTGTAAGTTACAACAGCCTTCAATGAGCCAACATCAGAAGTCTTCGCCAAAGCTAACTTCATATCGGCCTGAGAAATAGTCCACTTCAACAAGTCAGTTTGTGTAACTTCTCCAGCATCGGCAACCTCAGTAACCACACCATCGCCGGTATACAACGGATTGGCAGCTTCATAGATAGTCTTGAACATCTTATAGTCCATACCCAACTTGTTATAAACCTTCACGTTCATTTGTTCAACTGTCAATGCGAATACTTTATCATCACATTGGTTAGTGAATGGATCAAATGTGAACGGAGCGTCAATAGCAGGAGCCTTATCTTTAGTGATCATCACTTTAATCCAACCTGTGCTGACCACTTTATTATTAGCTTTCGTATCCAACAGCTGAACACGTACCAATGGCTGACGACCTACGGCAGCATACGGAGTAGCTGTTTCATTAAACAATTTCGGATACAAAACCGAACCTGTCAATCTAGCGAAATCACTTTGGTTAGTCTGATTAGTACCATCAATATAAGCACACAAATGGAAATCATACTTCAAGCCTAATTTTGCCAGTTCCGCAGCAGACATAGTCAAATCTGTTTTATTAGCAGCCACGTCATCATAACAAGTAATGACTTTGTCAGCAAGATCGATACCGGTAGTTGAGTTATAAGCAACTTCATAGTCTGCGTCAGCCTTGATAGCATCATCTGCCTTACCAGAAGTTGTTCCATACAAGTGATGTTGTGCAGCAGCTGCAGCTTTTTTAGCCTTGTCACCCAAAATCACGTTTTCATAATCTGTTGCGTAGATAGCTCTATACTCATCAGTAATTGTATTACCAGCTTCTGTTTCTACACGGATAGCCAAAACAGTAATCTTAGAACTTGAGATAGCTTCAATCAACTCAGTAGTAGCCTTGAAGTAAACAGTCAAAACACCGTCTTTTACTTCATAGCTTTCAACTTCCGGATTAGAAGCAGCTGCTCTAGTTTTATTAATATACTCTTTATCTGCAGAAAGTACAGTGATCTTCTTAATCTGTTCTTTAGTTGCACTTGACGGATTCAGATAATAAGTACCCGCAATAACCGGACGAACATAAGAATTTGTAGTAGCTTTTTCCCATACTTCACCAGTAGCAGTAGCCGGATTACAGCTAGTGGTTTCACCCCAAGCTTTGTAAACGACTTTCAAAGCCTTCATTGAAGGAACGCCTCCCAGATAAGCATCCGGTTCGAAGCCAAAGCTTGTAATAGGCAACACATCACAGATCATCAAATTAACAGGTTCTGCATTACCATATTTAATAGCCCAGCCATAAGTTACGCCATCTGTAGTCATTTCTGTGATAGTCAGCGTACCTTGCTTAGGTATTGTAACCCCGGTAGCAACACCGTCATATTTTACAACGCCATCTTCACCAACAGTCAATTTGGTAGCATCAAACTTGGTATCAGTGTCAGTATCTGTAAAAGTAATAGTCTTAGTCTGTTTATTACCTTTGTCATCGGTCAAAGTAATAGTAGCTTTATTACCATCCTGAGATACATCCAAAGTGTACGTAGTATTCGTATCGTTATCAGGGATCGTATAAGTAGTAGGAGTCCCCGATTGATCTGTTACTGTCAATACACCATTAGCAAAGGATACCGATTTCACATAAGCCAATGCTCCGAACTTGGTATTCAAGTCAGCTAATGTTTTTTCGACTGCATCCACACGTTCGCTCAGACCATTGATGTCGTCATCGTAGTCTTTACAAGATGTAAATGTGCCCGTCGAAGACGCTAATAACGCTCCAAACAGGACTGCATTTAAAAACTTTTTGTTCATAATAAAAAAACTTTTAATTTATAAATTAAATAATAAAAATATAATCTCTCGATGTCGATTCAATAATCCCATGTGTTGTCCCCATTCATTTTTAGTGTAACCTCCTTTTCTTTTTTTGTTTTACCTGTGTCCATGCTCCATAGAGGATGAACAAGAAACTTACTCCCAATACTTTTTGCCCGTTACTTCATAGGTAACGGGCAAACCTTTGTCCTGGCTCTCGTGAAGCCTTCTTTATGAAAAACTGTATGATTTAGTAATGAAACTTATTTACCCCTGCTTCAAAGAGGAGGCAGAGGGGAGGGAAATCTTTGAATATAATTAGAAGGTTATAAAGGTCTAATAAAAAGAAATCCGCCGTTTTATCGTGTTATTTCTCTTTTTTTAGTAGTTTATCAGAAAAAATATCTTTTTTGTTTGCATGTTTTCCAAAATATCTCCATCTTTGCAACGCTGTTTAGCTCCGTTACCTATGAAGTAACAGGCTTAAATTCAACACATTGCTATTGGAATTGAGCGCTTTATAAAATCCACCACCTTTTTATTGGCTTCATCTATTTTCTTATTCCGGAAAGGTTTGAGATACGTCTCGGTCACTGTGATCGAAGAGTGTCCCATAGCTTCAGAAATAACGCCCGGGTGAATTTCACAATAGTAAGCTGTCGTTGCCCATGTATGGCGGGCAGTATACGAACTAAGTTTATCCCCCAGTCCTAACATTTCACCTAGCAACATCAGTTGTCTATTGAAATTGCGGAGTGCCAACTGGTATTCATGATAAGCCTCCTTCGTCCCTTCCCGACTATTTAATAACGGAAATAAATAAGGAGATGACGTATCACGATTCATATACCTCTTTAATATAGCCATCGCTTCCGGAGTCAAAGTCACTGACAAAGGGCGCCCGGTCTTCCGCCTGCGGTAAGTAATCACATTGTCGTGCAAATCACTTTTACGCAAATAAGCAAGATCGACAAAAGGCAGACCACGAAGCAGAAACATCAAAACGAACAATTCCTGCGTACGACGCATGTCAGATGTCACAGCGGACGACTGCGGCAATTTGGTGAATACTTTCTGTATGTCTTCGGTATCCAATGCACGCTTACGGTCCGCACGGGTGCCGGTATATACAGAACGAAACAAATGCGGTACATAAACAGCCCCACGACAATCTACCGCACGATTATAGACCGCACGAAATGTGCGTAAATAGGTGGAAACAGTGTTCCAGCTACATCCCCGGCCACGAAGGTGAATCTCGAAGCCTTTTATCCACTCTGGGGTTACTTCATTGAACGTAAAATCCCCTTTCCCACGATAAGCAATGATGGCATTGAGACTGCTACGATAAACGTGCGCAGTACCAAAGTTTCCCCCCATCTGTAGTCCCTTGGCTACTTGCTTCATAAATGCTACTACTTTTAACATTTTAATCACTATTAAATAAATTACGCGATAAATATAAGAGTATTTTCGTAACCGAAGCCACCCAATACACATATATTCATTGATTTTAGAGCTGTATGGACAGTATGTTAATCAATGTTCGATCTGTATAATAACAAAAAGAAGGTGTGTCAAAAGTAACTAAATTCCCCTCCTTCAGGAAGGAGGGGTGGCTGAAAGCCGGGGTGGTAGGTGTACTTCACAGCTGAAGATCAATAGCTTATATATTCACCTTCCACCTCCCCCTACGGGTACTCCTCCTTCCTGAAGGAGGAGAATTTAGTTACTTTTAACTTTTGATACACGTACCTTCAGATACAAAAAAACAAAAGAGGATGCCTCCAGGGAAAAAAGGGCAGGCATCCTCCTTGGGGCAGAATAAGGTACACTTTCACAAGTATAATCTTATACTGTTACCCCCTGATACAATTTCTTCACATTCAAGTGAAGAAAGGGGTCTATTGTGGAAACACAGACTTTCACAAGCCCGCACTTCCTATTCATCTCATGTGAGGATTCTCGTACGAATACGAAAAATGTGGGAAAAAACACCTCACATGAGAATAGGGAATATCTTTTTTAAGAAAAGAGAGTTATAATCACAAATATTATTCCGCTATACAGATACATACACGGTTTTCTTCAGGTTTCTGATAAGGCTGCACCGTATCTCCCTTATAACCAATAACAATTCTATCAGCTGCCACTCCTTTAGCTTTCAACATCTCAATCACATTCTTTGCACGTTTTTCCGACAAAGTCATATTGATATTCGGGTTACCGGTTTCCTTATCAGCATATCCTGTCACACTTACCTTGGCGGCAGAATGTTTCTCCAGATATTCTACTAAAGAACTAATCTTGGCTTGCTGATCATCCTGAATCTTTGCAGAGTTTAAGGCAAAGAAGATATTCTGCTTCAACGGTTCAATCACCACTTCCTTTTTGGGTTGCGGTTGTTCTACTACAGGAGCCGGTTTGGGTTGTTCCGTCACTACCGGTTCCGGTTCGTAATAGACCGGGGCGGTTTTAGTGTAGCTTTTACCCAGTCTGATACTTACACCGACAAGGGCATTCAGTTGCCAGTCACAGTTACCGGCCTTCTTGGAGTTGAACTTATCAGACAAGGCGTTGGCATTCGCTTCGATATTGATAGACAGGCGGTCGTTTAGGCGAAGGTCGCAACCAAGGCCGAAACGTCCGGCAACGAGGAACTTACCTTCCTGCCAGAGATATTCCATCTCATAAGTACGGGTATCGAGCGCATTTGCTTCGTCATTGTCAAAACCACGGTTCAGTCCTACTCCACCAAAAAGATAGCCGTTGAACACACGCTTCGGATGGAAGCCACAGAACAAAGTACTGAGATCGGTCATGATGTCTACATTCCCTTGCAGGTATTTATACTGATAGTTCTGACGTGGATTGACCCATCCCCCCTTTGCCTGCCAGCCACTTACACCGACACGTGCGCCGAATGCGGGAGCAAACTTGTAACCGACATTAAGAGCAGCTGCCGGAGAAATAAGATCAGTAAATTCTCCTTCACCTACAGTATGTGCAGCTCCTATTTGTGCTTGAATAAACCAATGAGGTTTAAATATCGTTTTACTTTCTTCTTTGATACGTTGCTCCTGCGCAAATGCTATTGTAGTACTCAACGCAAATACAGCAACTAATATTTTTTTTATATTCATAATCAAAACCTGTTTAAAAGTCTAAAAACCAATGACAACAGTACTCGTCACCATTCATCTACTACTTATCAGTAGCTTCCTTGGTAGCCTCTTTAACGGCAAGATACCAAACTCCGTCTATTTTCACCGGATTAAACATAAATCCAATTGTATTTGGCGTATGATCATCCGAACTAGTGTGCTTGAAAAACTCTATCTGAAACTTCACATCGTTATTATCCGTACTTGAAAAAGAATAATAATCCAATTTATAATCTACAACAGGAAAATACTTGAATTTTTTCCTCAGTTGTTGTTCCTTCTCAGCGGGAAGAGGTATCGCTTTTCCATCGCGCAAGATAAAAAGCATCTTCAGCGCTTCATCTATATTTCCGGCTTTCAATGTATCCATGCAACTGCGTGATATGGTAAGTACTTGCACCGTATCTTCAGCTGTCAACCCCATTAAGAATTCTTCTTTGGGAGTGAGCTGCTTCTTTTTTTCTCCGCATGAGAACAAGAAACAAGAAACGGCAACCAACACACATATATATAACAGATCTTTCTTTTTCATTCCGCCTTCAATTCTTATTGTGAAGGAGGGTGCACCAATGATCGGCGCACCCTCCTTATCAGTGTTTAGTAATGAAACCTTTACTATTAGTTACCCATTGTACTCTTAACTGTACAATCTACTGTAGTCTTCACAGTACCCCAAGTATAGGTGAACTCAACCGGGATGCGCAGTTCAAATGTCTGAACGTTGTTACCGTTGTTTACATACTTGATCTTACCCATAGCTGCAACAATTGCATCATATGTAGCTTGAGTACCACTTGCTTCAGTATTATAAGAAGAAAGATTTAAAGTAGCAGAAGTAACTTTATTACCATTTTGATCTGTCTGAGTCAATACGATTTTCTCTGTTTTGCTTGACAATAAAGTCTCTCCTAACTTGCCACCACTTAATGTAGTTGTAGCATCTGCTATTTTCACTTCTACCTTATTCAATCCGTAGAATGCATACAACCAGCTGTTTGAATAGTCAGTTCCATCTACGAACTTAACATTACGCCAATCCTGGAAGTTGAACAACTTAGCGATATCCAGAGTAGAACCATTAGCATGAGCATCAACGAATTCTCCACCATCTGTACCTACTGCGTCGATAGGACGGAGGAAGTATGCATTGTATGTATTGTTCGTCAAAGACATTGCAATGTTGCAAGGACTGTATGCACAAATACCGATCTTAGCAAAATGCTTAGCAGCACTATGGCTATATGCATTCAACAACTTCTTAGAAGTATCATTGTTTTCATAAGTAATCTTACCGGTGTTCTGATCGATTGTTGCAATAACAGTTCCATTAGCATACAACTTCGTATTAGTGAATACACCTGCATCTACTTTCAAAGCATGATCGATCATGTTCTGAGCTGTAGCTTTATATGAACCGCCTGTAATACAAGCAGCTGTAGTATTATCTACTGACAATGTATACTTAGTTCCATCAACAGTCAATACATTCTGATCAGCGTCGAAGTAATACTTATAACCTCCGGCAGCGCCGTTTTGATTTGCAAATATTACATCAGTATAAGAAGCAAAGTTTGCAGGAGGAGTAAATGTAGGCATACCCTTTTCCCATACCTGGTTCAAGTCAACTACATAATTCAATGTATTGCCATTATCTTGCGGATAAGGAACATTCAGACGAGTATTCTGACCATCCTTAGCAACGTCACCGTCACTGTACCAGTAGTTAGTCAACTTAGTAACAACAGTTCCCTGAGGTTTAGCGACAGCTATCTGCAAAGGCATGTAGATAGGAGCATGAGATGTAGTATTCAGCTTGCTGACATATCTTACATAAATAGTAGCTGTATGACCTGCCATTTCATAAATACCAGACTGTTCTGCAGTAGTCAAAGTCCAGTGAAGAACTGTATTTGTTGTACCAGTTTCATCCACCTTTTCTTTCACTGTTCCAATAACCTGTGCAATCGCAGCCGGAACGAATGACTTACCATCGGCTGATTTAGCAAACTGTTTGGCTACACCACTATCATCTACATCGAATTCATATAAAGCATCGAATTCATCCTTAGACTGAACAGCTGCTTTTTCAAGCAATTGATAAGAAATCTCAGACCATGTCAAGATAGCATCAGCCTCATCACATCCAAAGTTGTGAGTGCCTTTGTCGAATACACTTGTAACGATATCATCAACCTGTTTTGCAATTTCAATCTTAATGAATCCAGCCAAGACAACGCGGCCATCCGCATCTGTCACACGTACTCTAACCAACGGGCGTTTTCCTACAGAAGATACACCTTGTTCGTTAAGAGTCTCACCGGCAGAGTTTACAATACGCGGAGTAAGTACACCTTCTTTAATAGTGTTTGCATCTGCATATTTACTGTCAGAAGTTACATTTTGACCTGATGTATATTGAATGAACGCGAAGTCATACTTCAAACCATACTTAGCTTCATCTCCATAAGCCCAAACTTTATGAGTACCATCATTTTTTGTTGCTTCAGGCTGACCTTCACGATTATAGTGAATTGTCAACAGATTCTTCAAATCAATAAAGCTATTATAAGCAACTGTCAAAGTAGGAGCATGTGTGATAGCACCTTCTACAGTCTTGAACAACTCGTCCGGATTAGCAGATTCCTGGCAATCTTCAGCAGCTAAAGTAGCATCATTAAATGCAATAGCCTGAGGAGTAACCTTAGAAGCATAAAGCAATGCGTAATCAGATGTTACAGTTGTATCTGCCTGAGCATCACTTTTTGCTTTAACAATTGCCTGCAAAGCCAAGATAGAACCTTCGCCTCCTTGTTTGATGTCTTTTCCTATTGCTCTGAGTCCTACCGGAAGGATACCTTCATCAGCAGGTTTCATGTCAGCGACTTCAGGAAGAGCCACTGAAGCACGAGAAGAAATCACTTCAACATCTCTGGATACAAAAGACAAATCTTCCTTACTTACTTTTGCACTAGACGGATTCAAGTGATAATTAATATATTCAATCGGATTATATTGAGCTCCGGTACCACCTGTATAGTTCCATTCTTTCGAATCAGTAATTACTTTACACAGAACTTTCTCTGCTTGCTCATCTTCCCATTGAGTAGTAGCTGCAGTGCTTCCTGCCTTATATGTATAATCCAAATAAGGATATTCGATAGCTTCGATACCGTCTACAAACAAATCAGATTTGAAAACAAGACCTTTCAGAGTCAATACGTCATTCAAAGCAAATGTAACAGCCTGATCTTTGTACTTAATCGTATAGCCGATAACAACGCCCTCAGCGTTTTTCTTATCTTCAATACTAAGAACTCCGTCACCAGGTATAGTTACACCAGTTTCCTTACCATCATACATTACTTTGCCTGTCGTAGGATCCACTGTCAATTTAGAAGGATCAAAAGCATCAGGAATGGTTGGAGTTGTAGGAGCATCCGGGAATGTAATAGTACCGGACGAAACAACTTCACCGTCTTTCAACAGCGAAATTTTACCTTCCTTATCCACACTAATTGAATAAGTCGGCAAATTCTGTCCGATAGTATAAGACACACTGTTGTTCTCTCCATCTACCACAGTCAATTTTCCCGTAGCCGGATCATAAGTAACAGACTTTACAAAAGACCCAACTTTGGCCTGTAAGTCTGAAAGACTTTTTGCGAGTTCATCGATTCTGCCGTTTACTGCATCGATGTCGTCGTCATAGTCTTTACAAGACGTAAATGTACCTGCAGAAGACGCCAACAGCGCCCCAAACACGACTACACTTAAAAACTTTTTGTTCATAATAAAAAAACTTTTAATTTATAAATTAAATAATAAAAATATAGTCTCGCATTGTTGATTTAAAACTCTCATGTGTTGTCCCCATTCATTTTCAGTATAACCTCCTTTTCTTTTTTGTTTTACTTGTGTTCATACTCCACAGGGGGATGAACAAGAAACTTACTCCCAATACTTTTTACCCGTTACTTTGTAGGTAACGGGAAAACCTTTGTACCTGCCCTGAGAGGGTAGATAATACTGAAAAATCATTTGTTGAATGCTGAAACATCTTTACCCCTGCTTCTAAGAGGCGGCAGAGGGGAGGGAAATCTATTATCTAAAATTAAAAGCTACAAAAGTTTAATGCTAAGAAATCCGCTGTTTTATCGTGTTATTTGTCTTTTTTTAGTTGTTTATCAGAAAAAATATCATTTTTGTTTGCATGTTTTCCAAAATATATCCATCTTTGCAACGCTATTCAGCTCCGTTACCTACAAAGTAACAGCACTAATAATCAAGCTATTAATCCAGTAACTGTCCGTTTCACAAAATCCGTTACCAGTTGATTGGCTTCATCAATTTTCTTATTTCTAAAAGGTTTCAAATACGTCTCCGTTACCGTAATGGACGAATGCCCCATTGCTTCGGAAATAATACCCGGATGAATTTCGCAATAATAAGCTGTTGTTGCCCACGTATGGCGTGCCGTGTATGAGCTCAGCCTGTCGCCCAGCCCTAATAATTGCCCCAGCAACAACAGTTGCTGATTGAAGCTGCGCAATGCCAACTGGTATTCACGATACGCCTCCTTCGTCCCTTCACGGCTCTCCAAAAGAGAGAACAGATAAGGAGAAGAACTGTCACGGTTCATATACCTCTTTAATAAGACCATCGCTTCCCGAGTCAACGTTACTGACAGGGGACGACCGGTCTTCCGCCTGCGATAAGTGATCACATTGTCGTGCAAATCACTTTTACGCAAATAAGCAAGATCGACAAAAGGCAGACCACGGAGAAGAAACATCAGGACAAACAGTTCCTGTGTACGACGCATAGCAGGAGTCACGGCAGGAGACGAAGGTAATTTGGCAAAAACCTTCTGCATATCCTCATCACACAACGCCCGCTTACGGTCCGCACGCGTGCCGGTATATACAGAACGAAACAGATGCGGTACATAAACAGCCCCACGACAATCTACCGCACGATTATAGACCGCACGAAATGTGCGTAAATAAGTAGATACAGTATTCCAACTGCATCCACGGCCACGAAGGTGAATCTCGAAGCCTTTTAACCACTCAGGGGTTACCTCATGAAATGTAAAATCCCCTTTCCCACGATAAGCAATGATGGCATTGAGACTGCTACGGTAGACGTGCGCAGTACCAAAGTTTCCCTCCATCTGTAGTCCCTTGGCTACTTGCTTCATAAATGCTACTACTTTTAACATTTTAATCACTATTAAATAAATTACGCGATAAATATAAGGGTATTTTAGCATCTCTCCAAAATACCCTTCAGACATATACTCATTCATCAGCAGAATGATCCGACCAACAAATTTCGCCATGCGTCTGAGAGTAAAACAACAAAAAAAGAAACCGCTATGTTTTTTTTCATAAAATTTCCGCCACAAATAAATAGTTATTATAATCAACAAACATCCCTAATTACAAATTTAATTAAGCAGGTACATACATATAAATTTACAGATGTAAAAACAAAAAATAAAACTAAATTATTTTATACTATTCAATCAATTTATTTTTCATAACTTTGCAGAAAATAAACCACAAACAATGGTTTATACAAACTAAATATAATAATATGATAAAAGTAGAAAAAGAAGTATCCAAAGATTACATCATCAAGGGATTTAAACATTTTACCCAATTAGCTACGGAATACTTTCAAGGACATTCGGACTGCAATGCAGCTAGAAAAAGGATGCGCGACACGATAGACGCCAACTTGCAGCTCAAAGCAGAGCTCACCGCAGCAAGCTACACCGAACATACGACTTTGCTAAGTCCGAAAATGCAGCAAATCATCTGGGCGCACTGGGGACCACCCATCATTTCACTGTCGGAAAACCACGCAAACGAGTCGGACAACAAACGAGTTTGAACGCCCAAAAAGCGAAAATCGAACTATATATTTTTAAATATATAATTTATTAGTTATCCCTTATTATGGTTCCGCCCTGCGTTTCAAAAGATTTTTCTCAACAGACATATTCCATTAAATGTCAGAAGATTACCTCACTCTCCAGAGTGTTCCGCTGTGCGTTCCACAAAAATGCCCTTTTTCCACCCTCCAAACAGAGGCTCCAAAATGACCGAACAGAGGCTTCGTTTACTATAAACAGAAGCTCTGTTCGCATCAAACGAAGCCTCTGTTTCACGATCTTCCTCCAACGTGTACCACACAAAAACAACACATGTCAAAAACAGCAATTTACGTCCACACAAGGAATATTACATCCCAACACGTCCAAACACGCACATCCGTTTAGGATTCCGGCAACGATCAACCTACTTTTGGACAAAATTTAAAAACAGAATATCATATGCAAAAAATGGATTGTCAAGCCATCGGATATGGCTACATCATTATCCCCAAAGCTCTGCTGAAAGAGCAACTTATAGACTGCAGCCCACATGAAGGAGAAATAGAAGCTTTTCTGAAGCTTCTTATAAAAGTCAACTACTCGGAAACAAAGCTCACCGACCATCAAAGACGCACCATCGTGTGCAAAAGAGGTGAAAGCCTGCACAGCTACCGCAGTTGGAGCGCCATTTTCCACTGGCCAACGAGCAGAACCTACCGCTTCATACAACAACTGAAAACAAACGGAATCATCGAAATCATTCCTCACAACGACACCACCGCCCTGCATATCCGAGTAGTCGACTACGAAAACTGGACAAATATCTCGACACTCCTCGGCGAGAAAAAAGAAAACACACAAAAAGCCAGCAACGAAAAGTTCCGCCTCTTCTGGGACGACTACCACAACATCCTGCAGCTCCCCAAAGAGAACATCGCCAAGGCGCAGCGTATCTGGAAAAAGCTGAGCGAAAAAGAACAGCAACTCGCCATCGACCATATCGAAGAATATTATTATCATCAGACAAACATGAAATTCACGTTACATGCCTGCAGTTATTTATCCAATAAAGCCTTTCTGAATGAATATGAATACTGACAACAGAGTTTCTCCGCAGGCTCCGGAAATAGAAGAAGCCATACTGGGCGCCTGCCTGATAGAACAGGAAGCCATGCCGCTCGTAGCCGACACGCTGCGTCCGGAAATGTTCTACAGCATGCGTCACCAAGTGATCTACGCCGCCCTGCTGGCCATGTACCAGGCAGGAATGAAGATCGACATCCTCACCGTAAAAGAAGAACTTGCCCACCGGGGCAAGCTCGAAGAAGCCGGCGGAGCATTCGGTATCACGCAACTGAGCAGCAAAGTAGCCACCTCGGCACACATCGAATATCACATGCAGATCGTACACGAGAAATACCTGCGGCGGGAAATGATACTGGGACTCAACAAACTCCTCGCCTGCTCCCTGGACGAAACAATGGACATAGCCGATACGCTGATAGATGCGCACAACCTGCTCGACCGCCTGGAAGGTGAATTCGGCCACAACGACCACATGCGCGACATGGACGCACTGATGACCGACACAATGGAAGAAGCCGAACAGCGTATCGCCAAAAGCGTAAACGGAATTACCGGCATCCCCACCGGCCTGACGGACCTGAACCGCATGACGTCCGGACTGCAAAACGGAGAACTCATTGCCATCGCCGCACGCCCCTCGGTCGGAAAGACCGCCTTCGCCCTCCATCTGGCGCGGCAGGCTGCCATGCAGGGACATGCCGTCGCCGTCTACAGCCTTGAGATGCAAGGAGAACGACTTGCCGACCGCTGGCTGTTGTCCGCCAGCGACATCAACCCTTACCGCTGGCGCACAGGCATCCCTAACCCGCACGAAGTAGCGGAAGCGCACACCACCGCCGCAGAACTGGCACGGCTACCGATACACGTAGACGACAGCACATCGATCAGTATGGACCATGTACGTTCCAGCGCACGGCTCCTTAAAAGCAAGAGTGCATGCGATCTGATCATCATCGACTACCTGCAACTTTGCGACATGAACACCGGACAGAAGAACCGCAACCGTGAACAGGAAGTGGCACAAGCCACCCGCAAGGCTAAATTGCTCGCCAAGGAACTGAACGTTCCCGTCGTATTGCTTTGCCAGCTAAACCGCGAGTCGGAAGGCCGTCCCGGTGGCCGGCCGGAACTATTCCATCTACGCGAAAGCGGCGCCATCGAGCAAGACGCGGATGTAGTGATGCTGCTCTACCGCCCTGCACTGGCACGGCTCACTACCGACCGGGAAAGCGGTTATCCGACCGAAGGACTGGGGGTAGTCATCGTAGCCAAACAACGCAATGGAGAGACAGGGAACGCATACTTCAGCCACAATCCTTCTCTAACGAAAATTACGGACTATACACCACCATTGGAAGTATTACTGAAACAAGCAAAATAAAAACATAATTAAAACAATATTATATTACATAATATTATTTCTAATATTTTCCGATTTTATTTCATATTTACAATGAAATAAATGGCATAATGCTTGACTTCGCCTCTTATATTTCGTATATTTGTAATGTCATAGAGAAACAAAATAATTATTACTTAAACCTTAACTTTTTAAATTTATGAATGTTTCAGTAGAACGCTATCAGCGAAGAAAGTACGTAAGTCAGGAGAATTCCCCGATGCTGTATTACGTACGTCAGAAATCGGGTACAGTAAGAGTGATGGACGTCGAAAAACTGGCAGATGCCATCGAAGCCAACTCTTCACTCACAGCAGGAGATGTAAAACATGCCATCGAAGCTTTTGTAGAGCAACTCCGCCTGTCACTCACCCAAGGTGACAAAGTGAAGATCGACGGTCTGGGTACGTTTCACATCACACTGTGCAGCGAGGGGACAGAGAAGGAAAAAGATTGCACGGTCCGAAGCATCCGCAAGGTGAATGTCCGGTTTGTAGCGGATAAAGCACTGCATCTGGTGAACGCAAGTCACACCAGCACACGAAGCGAAAACAACGTGGAATTCGTACTAGCAAGCAAAGGTGACACGGAAGGCGGAAATGCCGGCGGAGGAAACACCGGAGGCGGAGGAAATAGCGAAGGCGGAGGAAACAGCGGAGGCGATGAAGAAGCTCCGGACCCGACAGTTTAACAGGACTTTTTTGGGAAAGAGCAGTACAAAACACTGGAGCAGCCCTCCCAATTGAAACTGACTAAGAAGTCAATAGTATCTCAATTCCCCTCCCTTTGGGAAGGAGGGGTGGCTGAAAGCCGGGGTGGTAGGTAAAACAAGGTTTATTCCTATTCTATTGTAAATAACAGAGTTATGCATTCACCTACCACCTCCCCCTACGGGGACTCCTCCTTCCCGAAGGAGGAGAATTAAGATACTACCGACTTTTAGTCAGTCTCAGGTTCGTCGCTTCGCTCAGAATGAGAGATACTATATCGAACTAACCTTAATGTACAACTCCCCCCATTATCAATTATCCATTATCAATTATCCATTAAAAAAAATGCTAGATAAAATTATCGAGATTATTATGACTATCCTCCCTTTCCTGGGTAATCGTAAAAAGCGTAAAGCGATGGCGCAAGACGTCAAAGAATTCAGCGAACTGGTGAAAGACCAGTATACCTTCCTGATGGAACAGCTGGAAAAGGTACTGAAAGATTATTTCGACCTGAGCGCGAGAGTGAAAGAAATGCACACCGAAATCTTTTCGTTGAGAGAACAACTGGCACAAGCTGCCACATTACAGTGCGTAAACAAAGAGTGCCTACAGCGTACACAAAGCGAGGCATCCATCTCTGAAGCTTAATGCCGGACAGATTATGAGAACGATCAACTTAATCGTAATTCACTGCTCCGCCACACGCGAAGACAAGGATTTCACGGAATATGACCTGGACGTCTGCCATCGCCGACGCGGATTCAACGGAGCGGGTTATCATTTTTATATCCGCAAAAACGGGGATATAAAGTCTACCCGACCGATAGAAAAGGTCGGTGCCCACGCCAAAGGTTTCAACAGAGAAAGTATCGGTATCTGCTATGAAGGCGGGCTCGACAGCAAAGGTCGCCCCAAAGATACCCGGACCGAATGGCAGAAACATTCACTGCGGGTACTGGTTCTTACTTTACTGAAAGATTATCCGGAATGCCGCGTATGCGGTCACCGTGACCTTAGTCCCGACCGGAATGAGAACGGAGAGATAGAACCGGAAGAATGGGTGAAAGCGTGCCCTTGCTTCGATGCGGAAAATAACTGGAAAGCATGAGGCAGAAATCAAGAAAAGTTTTAATTGAATAGCCTATAAACAAGAAAACTCCAATTGCCCGACCAAACTAAGTCGGAGCAGTTGGAGTTTCTACCTTTATAAAATAGATCATCAGGATGTCTCCTCTGAAGGAAATTAATGCTATCTTTATAGAAAGTAATAAACTTATAAACTTTTTATATTCCAGCATGTATACTCCGCCTTTCACCATATCTTCCCGCGCTATCCACTTAATAGCGGATATCTCCGCATTGGTAAAACGATATGCCATCCGCATGGAACAGGAAGATGCTTTGCTATTGCGGAAAATCAACCGAATTAAAACCATTCAAGGTTCACTGGCTATTGAAGGAAACACCTTATCTGAAAGTCAAATTACAGATATCCTTGACGGAAAGCATATAGTAGCTCCCATCCGTGAAATACAGGAAGTACGAAACGCCATCAAAACTTACAATTCATATCACACAGCCTAAGGCATAGCGAACGCCTGATCACATCATTAAAGCAAAAAGGTATGATTCAGCGAGTTGGATCAAACAAAAACGAATACTGGGAAATTATAGTAAAATAAAGCTACTTTTTATTTCCAACCTTCATCAAAGCAAGCCCTATCACAATCCAGACCATCTCACGCACGCGAGTGATCAATGCCGCATAGACTCCATAAGCTCCGGAAAGGGAAAGCCCGCCTACCGCAAGGGCAAATCCTCCCTCACGGCCACCCAACTGCATAGGCAAGAAGAACAAAAGATTGGCCAGTAAAGAAGAGAAGGCAGCAATCAGGCAGCAATCTGCAAAACTGACACTCCTTGTCAGCACATTGAGGATCAGCCAGATCTCCAGACAACTGACCACACGTGCCGTATATTCCAAAAACAAAGCGGCATAAAAAGCTCCCTTCTTCTGTTGATGAAGCAGGGCTATCTGTTTATCTATGTTCTCCAACTGTTCCCGATGGGAGTCGGCAAAACGGATTACTTTCTTTTTCAGAAAAGGAAGATGACTGCCCAGACGAACGAAAGCAACTGCCATCCCATGCTGATAGCCTTTTACAAACAACATAGCTACCAGCAGGCAGAAGACGGTGATCGTACCCAAAATGGTTCCCATCACCCACCCTACCGGATAAAGGCAAAGGTATAGCAAGACAGAACTCAGCCAAAAACAGAAATGAGAAAAGATGTGCATCATCACGTAGAGAATCACCGAAGAAGTGGCTCTCTCCACTCCTATATACGGTTTCAATTCCATGATGCGATACGGTTCACCACCCATCAGTCCGACGGGAGTTACGTAATTCAGGGCAAAACCCGTAACGGTAAACTTATAAAGCCGGGCAAATGAAAACCCCGGCTTCCCTCCGCTACGTATAATGATGTACCACGATGTAGTATTAATCAGATAAACGAACAGCCACAGCAATAATACCAAAGGCAAATATACTCCTGCCCTTTTCAAATTTGCCCAAAGTTCCTGATAATCCATATCGAAAGTGAATATCATGATCAGGACGGCGACAATGCCAAAAGCCAGGAATATATTGCGGTATTTGTTCTTCACTATTTAATATACTGATAATATCGGTCAAAGAAGTTTCTGAATCCGCGAATCTTCATCAGTCCGTACTCAAAGAGCAGCCAGCCGAGCAGTGCACAGGAGATTCCAAGGAGTACATCTATAATATAGTGATGACAAGAGTAGATCGCTGTTCCCCAGATGCCTGCCATGATAACAGAGAAAAGGGCAATCACATACCATCTACATTTGCCGATGATGGCATACACCAATGCCACAACCATATATGCCGCATGAAGGGAAGGAACGGCAGCAAAGACGTTTGCGTTTCTTCCATAAATGGAGTCGAAGATAGTCACGCCAAAAATTTCGTCGAAGCGACCGAGGCCTGCCACATTGCCCGGAGTATTCAGTATCGGTTCGAAACCGTAGTTGATAACATACCAGGGGGGAGCAGCCGGATGGATATAATAGCCGGCAAAGCCGATTAAGTTGACAAACAAAAAGACTAATGCAAAGCGAAGATAAGTTTTTCTCTCTTTCTTAAAGTACAGGCAGAGCCCGAACAGGATAGGCACAGGGACCCAGCAAAGATAGAAGATGCCGGCGAAGACATCTGCCACCGCCCAATGATGCACGGCAAAGTACTCACAAGGAGTAACCAGCACACCATTATCCATCACTCCGAACAACGACTTTTCGAGATTATAAAGTCCGGCTACATCAATCGGATTTACTTCGTAATTGGGGCAGATACGCATCCAGTCATACGAGATCCCGAAAATGGCGAAAGGCAGTAAGGCCACTGCCAGCTTCCGGGTAGGTAGTCCGGCAAAAAATAAAACCAGATAGAGTGCCGCCATCAGCAGATGTTCGGAACGGAGTCCGATACAAGCAGCTGTCAGCAGAAGAAAAAGAGCCATGATGACAATAACGGTCAAGGTTTCTTTCTTCGACGGCATTTGAATTGTTTTTATCATTAAGGATGTTATTTTAATTAGTCATTCTTCTTTTCGTTCGCTGTCATCACCTTATAGCAATGTCTCACGCGTGCGAAAGCTGTGATATTGGCGAACACAGCAACGATTGTCAAAGGCACCATCAATATCAGCATCGGATCAAAAGCGGTAATATCCTTGAATACACCGCAGAACAAGGCTCCGAGACTTGTCAGAACCACACGCTCCGGGCGTTGCATAAATCCAACCTTGCACTCAATGCCCAGACCTTCGGCGCGGGCACGCACATAGCTCACCATCAGCGAACCGATCAGGGCAACAAACGCAATGATAGCGTAAATGAAATAGTCTTTGACTGACAAATAGTAACAGATACCGAAGAAAGTCATCAACTCACTGTAACGATCAAGCACAGAATCGTAGAGGGCACCGAATTTGGAACTCATGTTTCCCAGACGTGCCACACGCCCGTCCATCATATCGAACAATCCGGCAAAAAGGATCACACCTCCTGCCCATCCAAGAATGGACAAATCATTCTGTCCGCCACAGATACCGGCATAGACAAACATACCTGCCGCTACCACATTCAGAATAAATCCGGTAGTAGTGATAAAATTAGGGGTGATGCCTATTTTAATCATTCCATGTATCAAAGGATTGATAATCTTATAAATCAGTTGCTGTAAGTAATCTCTGTAATTCATATACCTAAATCTGTTTTTATCTAAATCTTCTGTTTTCTTTCAATTTCTTTTAAACAAGCTTCTTATATCTATATTCCGGTAAACAAAGAAACGCTGCATATTATAATTCCAGAACAACGCTACAATGACTGCCACCACCACTTTAGGGATGATGAAGAAGTCACCGAAATATTGGCTGAGTGTATCACGTACCCACGGAATTTTCGCTAACGATTCCGTCAGAGTGTACGTCCCCCACGTATTCAGCCAAATACTGCAAACCCACACTATTATGAATTTTACAGCAACATGCGTTTTTTTCCCTTTCGATTTAAAAGTCCATTTATAATTGATAATGCAATTGATAATTCCTCCATAGATAGCGCCCGCCAAGGTAGCATATACATAGTAGACATCAAATAGCCTTACCAGAAGGATAGTCACCAGAAAGTCTGCAATAGTCGCCATTTGAGCCGAAAGCTGCGCCCTTAAAAACATAAAGACTCCACCCTTCTGCGAGATCATCCGTGCAACTCTTTTCAGCCAATCACCCATCGTGCCACCGCTATCAAGATAAAACTATATACACCCGCCAGTACATCATCCATCATTACCCCTACTCCACCTTTAAAGTTCTCCATCTTGCGTACTCCCAATGGCTTTACGATATCAAAAATACGGAACAGAGCAAAAGCCGCTATCACGTACCAATACCACCGGTCATTATCGGGAACTGCCAGTAACGGAATCCACACACCTACCATTTCATCGACCACCACACGTGACGGGTCTTCACCCCAACAAGACTCCAACTTATTGGCAGCCCAAATACCTGCAAAGGTAAAAAGAACCACCAAAGCAGCAGTCGTCCATAATAAAGCAGTGAAAGGAAGCAGGAAGTAAAGTGCAATCCAGATGATAGAAGCCAGCAATGCCCCGGCCGTACCGGGAGCAAAAGGAGAAAAACCAGAGCCAAAGCCCGTGCCTATTAAAACAGGTAGAAAGGAAGGTCTCTTCATTAATAGTTGAGAGTTGAGAGTTGAAAATTGAGAGTGGAGGATGATTGGATGTGCTCCAAAAATAAAAGTTGAAAGTTAAAAGTTGTCTAATGCTGCAATTACATTGCAACAACTTTCAACTCTCAACTTTCAACTCTCCACTTATTTAATTAAGCTAAATAATCAGGTTCTTTTTCACCAATCATGTTACGCAATGTCTGTTTTACCATTCTCCATTGTGTGAACAGGTCGTGTTCCGGCTGATGTTCGAAATCGTGCATCGGGCTCTTGCAGAAGAATGACAACCAAGTCTGGATGCCACACATACCTGCACGCATAGCCAAGTCACTGAACAATACCAGGTCAAGTGCAATAGGAGCAGCCAGGATAGAGTCACGGCAAAGGAAGTTCACCTTGATTTCCATCGGATAGCCCATCCATCCGAAGATGTCGATGTTATCCCATGCTTCTTTGTTGTCCTTACGGGGAGGATAGTAGTTGATGCGTACTTTGTGGTAAACGTCTCCATAGAGATCCGGATATTTTTCCGGTTCGAAGATGGTGTCGATTACAGACAGCTTACTAACTTCTTTTGTCTTAAAGTTGTCCGGATCATCCAGCACTTCACCGTCACGGTTACCGAGGATGTTGGTAGAGAACCAACCGTTCACACCCAGCATACGAGTCTTGAACATCGGAGCCAATACGGTTTTCATCAGTGTCTGACCGCTCTTGAAGTCTTTACCGGAGATAGGAACATTCTTCTGTTTAGAGAATTCCCACATGGCCGGAGTATCTACACACAAGTTAGGAGCACCCATCACAAACGGAGCATCTTCTGCGATAGCAGCGTATGCATAACACATACTCGGAGAGATAACTTCTGTGTTGTTATCTTTCATTGCTTTCTCCAAAGCAGCGAGTGACATGTGTTCGTCTGATAACGGAATGTAGATTTCGGTACTTGCAGCCCACAGTACAACAACGCGTTCGCAGTTGTTGGCAGCCTTAAAGTCGCGGATGTCCTGACGGAGTTGTTCTACCATTTCCCAACGGGTAGCAGCCTTCTTGATATGTGTACCATTCAGACGTTTTGCCCAATTGTGATCGAAAGCTGCAGGCATCGGCTTGATAGCTTCCAGTTCATCTTTCACACCGTTCAGGTCTTTTTCTTTCAAAACCTCGGCATACATAGCAGCTTCATATGCGTTGTCCGGGAAAATATCCCATCCACCGAAAACAATGTCGTTCAAATCAGTCAAGGGCACAACGTCCTTGATGAGTTTTTCTTCGTTGTTTTCCATGCGCATTGTGGCTAACTGTGTAATAGATCCTATCGGTTTTGCCAGTCCCTTGCGAGAGGCTAGTGTACCTACAATCATTGTGGTGGCAACCGCACCACCTACTCCAACTACCAACACGCCAAGACGTCCAGTAGCGGGTTTAATTTCTTGTTTCATTTCTATTCTATTAAAATTAAACTAAAATTGATGCAAAAATAAGATTAATTAATTACTAAAGCGACCTTTGTTTGCTATATAAACATTGCAATTAGCAGGATTTAACTTTTAGAAGGTCATGTGAAGACTTATCCTCAGGCCGGACTTGTCAATATCGGGCGAATCCCTATATGTGAGCCGCCAGACGTAGTCTAAACGTAATACCTTGAAAATGTTTTCAATACCCACACCCGCCTCCACGTAAGGTGTTTTTCCCATTGTACGGGTACTTGCTATCGGAAAAGCGAACAAACCGTCTGTCATATCCGGATTATTCTTATCACTCAAATGCCCATAAAGTCCACGACAGGAAACTATTTCCCTCCATTTCAGTTTTTTCAACAATGGGATACGATTGAACAACCCCCCGTTGAGGAAATAGGTGACGTCCCACGAAAAGTATTCATCATTCATAAACTCCATAGCATTCATTAACGAATAGGATTCCGGCTGAATGGTGTAGGAAAGGTTCGCATTCGGCATAATGAGCAACGGAAAGGGAACTTTATCCCATACCTTCCCTGCTTTCAGGATAATATCCGTATAGCCGAAAGCGGAAAACCAGAAACGTTTCTGTATACCCGCTTCGGTATGATTATAGGTGTAATCACTTCCCAGTACTCCTTTTCCGGCAATTGTGTGCGACAGTGTAAACACCGGAGCATCCAGCGATACAGGGAAGCGGTTCCATTGTGTCTGAAAGAATTTCTCGTTCGGGGCATAGCGCAGCTTCAACTCCGCCGCACTGGTAGAGAAGTCTTTAACCGGAGAGTAAGCCTCACCGTCTTTCCGCAGAAAAGGAATCAGGTAGCTCGATTCATCCGTCCGCCTGCGTGCCGTTAGCTGGAAGGAGAAGCCGGAATAAAACTCATTGGTATAGGTCATTTCCGTTTGCCGGTAATAGCCGATACGATCATCTTTTTCACGCTTCAAGGCAAGGAAGACATTGTCTTTGCTTGTGTACAGATAGTTTTGTCCGTATTGGTTAACGTCCGATTCATAACGTACTTTCAGTGAATGGATGGGAAATTCATTGGCATATTCCTTTTTCTTTTTAAAGGAGTATTCTACTTCCGCCAGTCCTTTCAGCCTTTCGTCTTTGAAGCCATAAGCGATATAGCCTTTGCCGAACAGATGAGGGTTGAGCCATGCGGTCGTCATTCCACCAGCACGGATACGCGGTCCTTCCAGCGTATTCCCGCTGATGGTGGCATTCATGGGACCGATATAGAAAAGAGGGGCTTCTTTGGAGGTCGGGATGTATCCGGTGAAGAGAATGGATAGCACCTTTTCCGTCCAATAATAGACCGGATAGCCACGCAGTTGCGCCATCAGGCGGTCTACGGAGTTCTCCTGTTGCGAGATGGCTGCTTGCGGACGGTTCTCCGCCCAGAAAGTTTCGGGTCGGGACAGCGCTTCGGTTTCTTCGATGATACGTTCCGGTTTGGTGAAGGCTTTATCGGCTTCCTCGGTCGGAAGGAAAGAATAACAACTGTAATCCGCCACCCGACGGGCAAAGATACCATCCTGTCCTTCGGTCAGTTTGAATTCTACGGTGATACTTTCATGGTCGAGCAGACGAGTACCGTCTTCTGCCCGCTTAAATTCCTGTTCAAGCAGCATATAATCGACAAAGTTCAGATTGATCTTCTTCGGGAAGTTAAGTACGGCACGTTTGACAAAGTAGGTAGAGTCGAGCGTGACATACAAGTGCCCGTTAAAACCGAAAGATTCGGAATTAAAGGGGGTGAAAGCAAGGTCCGCACAGGTTTCACCGCCGATCTGCAAGGTATCCATCAGATAATATTTGTAGAATCCTGTCCCGATGCGGGATAAGGGGCTGACGAACTTATTGGTGAACAGGGAGATGTTGTTCTCGTAAATGTCCACGTCTTTAAAGACTTCATTAATAGCAGCCTGCATACCTTGTTTGGAAAGGAATTCATCGACTCCTGCCTGCTTGCGTCCCTTCACCCACTGCTTTTCGGAATGAGGAGATTTGCGGTAGTAGTCCGTAGCAAGAAGTTCACGGGCAGATACGGTCAGTATCGGTTTTCCGGTGACGGCAGAGGTGTCTACATATTCTGTCAGGAAATCAAATTTGCGGTATAGCCATTTCTTCTGTTTCTCTTCGTCGAAGTTGTTCAGCGCAAAGGTAGTCTTCTCATAACGGTCGCGCTGCCAGAAGTCTTTCTCATTAGGAGAATGGTCGTCACGATGTTCTATCATCCGACGGACAAACTCCACAGCGGGATTGTCTTTCTTACGGTAATGCTCGCGTTTAGGCTTCACCAATACTTCGTTGAGCGCATATGTAGCGGGAGAAAGTGCTACTTTATACGAAAGATTACGTGCCGGATGGATCAGCCGGCTATATTCATTATAGCCTACGGTTGAGATCACAAGCACTCCTTCGGAGCGATGAGTTTTGAAATAAAAGCGTCCGTCACTTCCGGTAGTCGTTCCTTCGGTCGTGTTTTTCAGACGTACAGATACATAAGATAAGGGTTCTCTGGTCAGAGAATCAGTCACCACACCCTGCACTATGTATTGGGCACTTAGCGGAATACTGATAGCCAATAAAAGAAAGAGCGCTACTGCACCTTTAATTATTAATCTCATATCTTATACCTTAACATCCTATTGAATTGAGCGGGGCAAAGGTAGGAGGGATTTCAGAACAAAAAAAGGTCTATATAGCGGAAGAACTGTTCTCGTTTGACATTTGATCAGGGAAAAAGAATACGGAATCTGGTCAATCCGTCAGCATAAGTCCGCAGAGAGAAGGTACAGCCGTGACGCATCAGAACCTCCCGGATAAAGATCAGTCCGATTCCCTGACCATTGGGCTTGGTGGAGAAGAACGGGCTGAACAGCTTCGCTTCCACCTCTTTGCAGATTCCCTTGCCGTTGTCCACCACTTCGACAATGGCAGGAGAAAGGGTGCGGACGATAATCTCTCCATCCTTTTCGATGCTTTCCGCAGCATTCTTGATGATGTTTACCAATACCTGTTCGAAGAGGGAGGCATCCATTTTTACCTCTTTCAGCGTTTCGTCTATCTCCAGACGAAGTTTTATGTTCCGGTCGGTACACATACCTTCCATAAAACGCTTGCATGTAAATGCGAGGTCATTCAGGTCGACAGGCGTGAGCGTCGGTTCGGGAATCTTCACTACATCGGCAAAACGGGTGATGAAACGGCTCATAGAGAAACAGCGTTCGGTACATACACGCATGACATCGCAAATATCATCCATGCCTTCTTCGGTAGAAAGCGCCTGTTCTACCGTATCCAGTGTGGAGGTTATTCCGGCAGTAGTGTTGTTCACTTCGTGGGCAATCATGCGGATCACTTTCTCGTAGGCTTTCTTCTCTGCCTTCATCACTTCGTCCGTCAGACTTTCTATCAGGAAGAAGGGGTGCTGAAATCCACGGTCAATAAAAGAGGAATGCGTACACCTATAAATATTCGAATCATTCAGACGGACGGTAGCCGTTTCTCCTTTCGGTACGTTTGCCAACTCGGCGGCAAGCGGAGAATCTATCTCGTTCATCTTTTTACCCAGAACATCTTCCTGACGGACACCCAGCATTTTCTGCGCCATCGGGTTCAGCTCGGAAAGGTCCTCGTCCAATGTGGTGAGGATGACTCCCATCGGAGAGGCTTTAATCAGCAGGTCAAGGAAGTTATTCTGTTCGCGGAGACGGAGACGTTCATTCTTTAGTTGCTCCATCATCCGGTTGAAGACGTTCACGATACGGTCAGCTTCATATTGCCCCACGGGACTTAACCGGCTGCTGAAATCCTGTTCGCGCAACAGTTCCATACCGCTTCCGATAGAGTTCAGCGGTTTCACAATCTTACGATAGAAAAACGGGAGATAACACAGGATAAAAAGGACCAACCCCTCTCCTATATAGAAATAGATCATATTCAACCGGCTTGAAAGGAAAAGCAATCCACCCCCCAAGACCAGAAGCAGGAAAACGAGTATACCAAAGAATCCTTTTATACGCATAATAATAGTAACATCTATCTGCTAAACACTGATTCCAAACTTCTCCAGACGACGGTAAAGGGCGGCACGACTGATGCCAAGCGCTGTAGCTACCTGACTCAGATTTCCCTTATGACGCTCCAAAGCCTGCAAAATCGTCTGCCGTTCTATTTCATCCAGAGTCATACCAGCAAAGGATGCGCCTTCGGCGACTTTCTGATCTTCGTGACGGATATACTGAGCATCAAAGTCGGCAGCATCAAGCGTCGGCTTTCCATTGACCAGAATCGTACGTTCTACCAGATTCTTCAATTCACGGATATTTCCCGGATAAGGTAAGCGACTCAGAAACTGCAAGGCATCCGCCGAAAATTCGGTGCGAGGAAAACCGTTGGCCTCTGCCTGACGATCGGCAAAGTAACGTGCCAGCAAGGGAATATCCTCCCGACGCTCACGCAAAGCCGGCAGTCTGACGGTAATCAGATTAATACGATAAAACAAATCTTCGCGGAAAGTACGTTCGCCCACCATCTTACGCAAATCGGCATTGGTAGCGGAGACGACACGAATATCCGTCTTACGGGGACGGCTGTCTCCCAATACTTCAAACGTCTGATCTTGTAACACCCGCAAGAGCTTCACTTGACAGGAAGGGTCGAGATCACCGATCTCGTCCAGAAAGATGGTTCCTTTATTCGCCATCTCAAAGCGTCCGATACGGTCGGAGGAAGCATCCGTAAAAGCTCCTTTCTTATGGCCGAACATTTCACTTTCGAACAGACTTTGGGAGATTCCTCCCAAGTTCACCTTGACAAAAGGCTGTTTGGCACGCTGGCTGTTGATGTGTATCGCTTCGGCTATCAGTTCCTTGCCCGTCCCACTTTCTCCGGTGATCAGTACGGAAGCATTCGTCTTTGCTATACGGGCAATGGTATTCAGTACTTCTGTCAGTCCCTGACTACGGCCGATGATATGACGGCGGTCGAAAGCGTCATTCTGTTCCTGCGTTGTCTCTTTGGGAGAGCCTGCCAGTTCCAAAGCCGTCTCGATACGCTGCAACAATGCCGCATTATTCCAAGGTTTGGTGATAAAATCGAAGGCTCCTGCCTGCATACCTTGCACGGCAAGCTGTATGCTTCCCCAGGCGGTCATCAGTATCACCGGAGTTTCCGGACGGAATATTTTCACTTGCCTGAGCAAAGTCAGCCCTTCTTCACCTGTAGTAGAAAGGGTGAAGTTCATATCCATTAAGATTAAATCCGGTGCTACGGAACGCACCACCTCCATAGCTTCCCGGGGACCGGAAACCGTTTGTGCTTCATATCCAGCCCGCTTCAACATAAAACTGAGTGAAGAGCGTACCGCACTGTCGTCGTCTATTATTAAAATCATAGTTTAAATTACTTATGACAAAGATATTGTAAATACTCAATACAAGCAACAAATAGCCCGATTAATCCCTATTGTCGCACTATTTCATCAAAATCCGCTTCCAACTCCGTGTTAGCCTGGAAATCCCAGAGAGTCAGACTACGGATCTGATAAAAGTAATACCAGTAATAATAAAGTTCGGAGATGTGTTTCCGGCGTGCCTCGTCTTTGGCGTTCTGGGCATCATTCAAATCCAGTGTATTGATTTTACCAATCAGGAAGGTTTCAATACTGGTTTTGTAACGTTGCTGAGCTATGCCATCCGCCTCTTTGGCTATCTCCAATTGCTGTGCCTGATTATTGAAATGCTCTACCAGCAAGAATATGTCCTGATTGAAGTTGATCTGTTCCTGCCGGATCTTCGAAAGCACTACATCGCGGTTGCTTTTCGCTACCCGTACCTTTCCGCGTCTCTTTCCCCAGTCCAGAATCGGAATCTGAACGCCTACCTGCACAATCTGATTATCCTGCAAGTTCCTGTAGACACTGGAAAGTTCACGACTCTCTCCCGTATATCCTACACTGGCAAACAAATTAATGCTACGCAGATTACCACGTGCCGTAGCTACCGCATAATCGGCCTCCAACTGACGGCGACGAATATTCTGGGCAAAAGAATTACGTTCCAGCGCTTTATTCAAAACCATATTATATTCCATTTTACCACAATCTACCGACTCGGGAACAACAGGACGGAGGATTTCATCCTCTCCCACTCCCAGAAAGGCACGAAGCTGGAACATCTTGGCATTCAGATCACTTTCGGCTTCGGTCAACGCAGCCTTTGCATTCAATGCTGAAAGTTTTAACTGGAGAAGTTCATTTTCCGAAATCTGTCCCATCTTGCGTTTAGCTATAGCCACTTCGTAAAGCTGATTGGCATTCGTCAAGTTCTGACGGGCGGTTCCAAGAGTCTCCTTCGCCAACAGCAGATCAAAGTAATAGGTAATAGCCCGCATCGTCACTTCTTCGGTAGCTGTGATAAATTCCGCTTTCGCTTCGGCATATCGCACAGGTTCTATACGCCTGTTCCACTTCACATTATTCACACCAAGAATAGGTTGGGTCAGTTTTAAAGTAACAGGAACGGACATCAGATGGCGATCACCGCTATTACCCAGTTGCTTTAGGTAGTCGAGGGAAGACGTTAGTGAAAGTTGTCCACCGGTAAGCCAGATATTCTGGTCGATGGAAAGCTCACCGGAAAGACCTAAGGCGCTGTTGCGGACAAAGCTGTAAGAACCGTCCGGCTTCTGATAGGAGCCGTAAGATTTATTGTAATTAGGCAGTGTTCCTTTCAGATTGATTTCCGGAAGAAGATCGGCACGGAATGTGCGATATTCCCAATAAGATGTTTTCAACTCATTCAAGGCAACGGCAACGTCAACAGACTGCATACGCGCCATAGCGATAGCTTCGTTCAAGGTGATTTCCCTCTCTTTCTGTGCCGACACTGCCAAAGGCAGACAAATTGCAGCCAGAACAAACAATATACTTTTCTTTTTCATTGTACACGGTATTTTCCAGTCAGATAGAATCAAACCATGTGCCAAAAGAATAATACATTTACTATCAATCGGTTAGAAAAATGTATCAGTGTTCATTTTCGGACACTATGCACAGAAATGAACGTTCAGTCTTATTCGCAGAAATTCGGGATACGTACAGTAAAGCGAGTTCCCCTGCCTACTTCGGAAGTCACAAAGATCGTTCCTCTCAGACGTTCGACAATCGTCTGGCAGATACTCAATCCAAGACCGGCTCCCTGTGTAAAGTTGTCCACCTTATAGAATCGTTCGAAGATATGACGGATACCTTCTTCGGAAATGCCGACTCCCGTATCTTCCACAAAGATTCGGGTATATTCGGGATCTTCATCTTCCTCATATCCGAAAGTAATGGAACCGTAAGTCGTAAACTTGGCAGCATTATTGATCAGATTATTGACGACTTGTTGGAGACGGACATTATCTGTCACCAGGTATTTTTTCTCATTATCGGGCATACGAAGCAACAGTTCCACTCTCGGAGGCATATTCAGTTGTTGAGAATCATGTACTGTCTTCAGCAGCAGAGGCAAATTATGATTGGCAAACATAAATTCCATTGTTCCTGACTCGATACGCGACAGATCGAGAATATCATTAATCAATGCAAGTAACAATCCGCAATTCTTATTGATCGTTGCTATAAATTGCCCTATTTCCTCTTCTGTAAAGCCGCTTGTATCGCTCAACAAGTCGGAGAAACCGACAATAGCATTCAGTGGTGTACGGATTTCATGACTCATATTGGCAAGGAAAGCAGATTTCAGTTTGTCAGCCTGAAGTGCCTTATCACGCGCCTCCCTCATTTCCTGTTCTGCTGTCTTATAACGTTGGATACTTTGGCATACACCTAATATATTATATAGCGAATCTCTCGTCAAACCGGAAATAACAGAGGAACGGTATTCCCACCATTCATATTCTCCATTGGCATTGCGCTGACGGAAATTCAAACGGGTATTGGTTTCTTTTCCCGCCAATGTTTTATCAAAGAGAATACGCATTTCCTTCAAATCCTCCGGATAAACCATACGATCCATTTCGTCGCGGGTGATGGAAGTAATCGACTCATCATAACCAAAACGAACAAGAAAACCTTGCGGAAAGATGAAACTATTACTCTCCACATCAAACTGCCAAGGGTAAATAGAACTTTCCTCCACGGCCATGTCAAAGAAACGTTTCTGCATTTCTTCATCCGATACGTTGCGTGCCGAAAGTGCCATACCGGTAATCTGCCCGCCTGAATGAATCGGAACAACTTCCCCGGAAACCGGGAAATAATGTTCGCTATGTACTTCTTTCATAAAAGCCCCATCGGGAATAATGACACTCTGCCCAGTCTCTCCCACCTTCTTCAATATCTTGTAAAGGATATCCTGACCGTTATAGTATATTTTGAAAATACTGCCCGCCATCATTCCTTCATAATTCCGTCCGCCCGATTCTGAGGGTAAATGAAGGATCTTCAGCAGAGAACGGTTGGTAAAGTGAATATGAAGATCAGTATCATATGTGATCACACCGTCGCGTATGGAATGGAAGATATTATCAAACTCATTCCGCTGTTCCACCAGTTTATTCTGCACCAACAAGCGGGTCTGGGCATGTATCCGTCGCTTAGCTTCACGACGGTTGACACGAATGAGCCACACGATAGAGACGATCAACAATGCCAGGATAGATGGATAAAGAAGAATAAACAATAATTTATATCTTTCCCAATACGGCTGATTAACAACACTGCCACTGGAGGAAACCTTATCCGGGTCTATATGAAAGAAGTCCAGCTGTTTATAATCGTAAATAAATCCCTGTTCCGTCTCCGTCACACCCAGTTTCAAGGGAGATTCCCCCTTCAACACTCGCGATGCCTTCTTTGCAGCAGACATCGCAGAGGTATAGGCGTCTGCGTCATATGCCGCAAATACACCGTTCATCAGCCCCACATTCTGACTGGAGAAGACCGGTGCTTTGGAGTTCTTGCCTACAAACGAAAGGAACGGTGACCATTTGGGAGCAACCACAACCCGAGCATAACTATTGCGGGGATAACAGATAGCCGCAATAATATGATTGGTTGATTCATGCTGGGTATTGTAGAGTTTCATCTTGTAATCCGGATTCTCTTCCTGAAAAAGCTGCCATTCTTGTTTGAAGTCCTCACGTCCCTTATTACTCAGAAAACTGTTGTCAATTACACATATCACTTCTTTCCGTTGGGGAAATACCTTTTGTGCCTGCTTTAAGATCACATAAAAATCGGGATTAGCGGTGAATCCGCATACATTGGGAAGACTCGCTATAAGTTCCTTATCGGGATATTTGATTCCGAAAAACACAACCGGAACCTGGTAAGGCAACGAATCGCCGGAAGAGAAAAGAGTGTAAAAAGCCTCATCGCTGGCTGTGATAATCATATCCGTCTTTCTGTCACGGGCACGCTGACAAAAACGCTGCATAATCACTTTCTCCGAACTGAATGACCAAAAATCGGCATCCAAATATTCAGTAGTAATATTTACTGTCAGTCCATTCTCCTTGAACCCCTTTGCCAACCCCTCATTCAAGTCGTTGTGCCAGGGAGTTTGTGAGGTATACGATTGGATAAAAAGTATATTGTATGTATGTTCTGCTGCCGCCGCCCGGGCAAAAACAACGAAGAACAAAACTACAAACAAACAGTAATATTGTCGGTTCATAAGCAAAAAACAGCATTGTTTTCAACATTTTGCCTACAAAGATAAGTTATTATATTGAAAACAATGCAAATAGCTTCAGTTTTTTATTCCTCGCGTAAGGCTTCTGCCGGCTGTATACGGATCGCCTGCCGGGCGGGGAACCAAATGCCTATGAGTATCATCAAAGCCATCAAAAGACTTGTCACACAAAAAGTGATAAGAAAACGAATGATACTCCACTCTATACCACCTTCCGTCAGTTCCAGATAACCTATATTATAACAAATAATTGCAGCAGGCAAAGCAGCCAGTGCCAGTAGCAACAAGCCTTCTTTATTAAGACGATGCCAGAGTCCCATGCGGGTGGAACCGACTGCGACACGAAGTCCGAGTTCTCCACGACGATGCTGGGTACGAAACCAGAATGTACCGACTATTCCCAACAGGATATTCACCAACAAAAAGCCCATCATCCAAAACCGCGTCTGCATCTGATTGACATTGGTACGATTATAATCCTCACGTATCATCTCGTAATCGTGTACCTTCAGTATAAAAAGATTTCCCACACTGAACTGGGTATCCGACTGTTCCATCAGACGCTCCGGAAAGCCGGGAGCCGTATTCGGCTTTACACGCAGGCAAACTTCCGTATTGAGCGGATACAGGTCATCATTAATCTCGGCCAATTGTGCTTCCGTAAGAGGAATAGCCATATAGCGATCGCTGTAATTTGGCCAAAAATCATTGTAACGTACCTTAGTCGATACGGCAGCTATTTTATAAACGTCTGTAGAATCATCCACATTCACGACTTCTTTTCCCAACAACGTACGGTCACCCTTATAACCGTCAGGCCATATATTCTCGCTGAGAACCGCATTTCCGTTTTTTATAGCCTGCATTAAAGGCTGATATCCCTGTCCATCCGCACTTTGATAACGGAACACCTGAAAAAACTCCGGTGTTACCGGACGTCTCAACGGACTGCGCACCAGCGTATCAAGGCGAAAACGGATGCCGGAATTACTTCCTATATACGGACGTGCATTCACTGATATCGAGACAGCCTCTACTTCCGGCAAGCGACGGAGTCGGTTAGTCAGTTCAACAATGTCCTGTCCCGTCGTCGTTTCCTTCTGCCCTCTCGGAATATAAGAATCACTCTTATTGTTTTTCAGACTGAGTTCCAGATAGTAAGTATTGGTGATGTCATATCCCAGCGGTTCGTAATAAGTACGCGCTGTTGCATACGTCCAATCGACAATATACCACAACACCACGAAAACAATCAGCAATTCTGCCCACAACCACCCGTTCGAGCGACGTTCGTTCCATATTTGTTTTAACAGTTGCATCTTCTTAAAAATTAGTTTGTTGAATGTTTCGGTTATCTCTCATTGATGGCATCCACAATATTTGTCCGTGTCACTCTCCATGCCGGAATGGCAGCACTCAATAAATTAAGTGCAAAGCAGGCAAAAAATGCGAGCAAGAACACAACCGGGTCAAACAGCAGATCCATACACATGGTCCGCAAATCCGTCACACCATTACCCATAAAGTCAATGGAAAACAGCATACTTCCCAAAAAGAAAGTTGCGCCATAACTCAGAATTAATCCGAGCACTCCACCCAACAGTGAATAAAGCATATTCTCAGAAAGTACCTGTATCATCAGTTCGCGTCTGGGCGCACCGAAAGCTTTTCGAACACCGATTTCAGAAAGGCGTTTGCGCATACGCGACAATGTCAGTCCGGAAAGGTTGACAGCAGGTACGATCAACAGAATGATTAACGTTATTATATACTGACGGACAGCCTGCTTCACAGCCGGAGGATTATTGGCTGAATATCGTTGTGCCGCCACAAAATAAGTATCCGGCTGGTCACGATAAAGCAATTCATAATCCGGATAACCTTCCATATATCTGTCCCTGAGACGTTCAGCTTCCATACGGATTGCCGGAAAGTCATCTTGAGATTTAGCCAGAATGTAGACACTCACCATTCCCATAATTCCATATTCACCCCAACTGGCGGTAAACGCATCTGTTGAACTTAAAGGAATCCAAATCTGGGCATAAGCATACCGTGCCAGTTTGGATACGGGACGCACAATTCCACAAATCATATAAGCGGAGTGATTTAAAAGGAATGTTTTTCCGACTACATCCGATGTTCCGAACAATTGCCGGGCTATATCCTCAGATATTACTGCTTTGGTTGCACCAGCATCAAAAGTAGCCTTATCAAACGGATATCCCGAAAGGAAATCGAACTTAAATACTTTCCAGAAATCATCATCCACCTGCAATACGCTGCAACTAACCTTCTCTCCCGCTGGCTTGGCAGCCAGCATCGTTTCCGAGAAACTGCTGGTTATAGTAACTGCTTCAGGGGCAGCCATTTCTTTAAAACAGGCTTTCGCTGTCTTATAAGAAACAGGTCCGTTACTCTGCCAGTTCTCGTTTGTTTTATACTGAAATCCCGCATACCTGAAAATCAACATACGGTCACGATAGCTTTCCGGAGCAAAGGGTGCAATAGTAGCACGCAATGTGATCACAATCACCATAATCATAGCAATAGCCAATGCCGTACCTATGATAGAGATAGAAGAAAGTAACTTATTCTCCTTCAACAGGTGAAATGCTTGTTTGAAATAGAGTTTTATCATTGTAATCTCATTATCTTCTCATTCATTTTCATACTTATCAGAATCCCCAGCCTTTCGTGCTCACATCCGGGCATTTCAGGCCTTTATGATTGATTCTGCCTACTCCGTCACGCTTCAGAGAAGCTCTGTCTGCCTTGCCGGACAATTTGATATTTCCGACTCCATCCACTTTGGCTTTCACAGTATTGCAGTTTACATTGACATTCATATTCCCGACCCCGTCTACCATTAATTCCAACTCATCACAATGGAGCTTTTTCACCTCACAGTTTCCCACTCCATCGAGTTTGAAAGTTATATTTTTCAGTTTCAGGGTTTCTTTAGCATTGAAGTTGCCGACACCATCGATCTTTACACTCTTCAAATCAGGGGCTGTGATATAGAACGTCAGGTTCTTAACGTTTTTTACATTCTTCTGCTTATATTCGATAACCAATGTTTCTCCTTTTACCGTTACTTTTGTTTTATCGACATATTCAAAAGGACCTTCCATCCGACAGGAATAAGTATCGGACTGAGTGAAAATAATGTTACCTACCGACCGCAGATTGATAGCGGAAAATTCGCCTACTTTACAATCTTCACTCACATTTTGTGCCCAAAGCGGGCAAAGGGCTACACTTAATAATACCGCAACAGCAGTTATAAAAATATTCTTTGTCATGATTAGCTTTTTTAGAGTTTAAAAGGGGATTACTGTACCTGACGGCCATCGAAGAAACGGATAGTTCTTGAAGTCTGTTTCGCCTGTTCTTCATTATGCGTCACCATAACGATAGTTCGGCCGTCTTCCTTATTCAGCCGATGGAGAAGTTCCATGACTTCGGCACCCATCTTAGAATCCAGATTACCGGTAGGTTCATCGGCCAGAATTATCTCCGGATGACCGATAATTGCACGCGCTATGGCCACACGCTGACACTGACCACCGGAAAGCTGCGTCGGAAAGTGATTCATACGATGACTCAATCCGACTTTTTCCAGTACCTCCTTCGCCAAACGCTTGCGTTCACCGCTGCTGATACGACGATAGAGTAACGGTAACTCAACGTTATCCATCACATTAAGTGAATTAATCAGATGGAAAGACTGGAATACAAAGCCCAGTGTTTTGTTACGGAAAGCCGCCAGTTGCTTATCTTTCATTCCCTCAGTGTGCGTACCGTTAATTTCAACAGTTCCTGTTGTGGGTGCATCAAGCAATCCCATAATATTCAACAAAGTAGATTTGCCACATCCGGACGGCCCCATAATGCTTAGAAATTCTCCGCGGTCTACGGTCAGATTCACGTTTTCCAGTGCTACCGTTTCAATCTCGTCCGTACGGTAAATCTTAGAGAGAGAAGTCAATGTTATCATAACTATAAGTATTTAATTTAGATCGTTTTTATCTCATTTTCAGCTTATTCTTGTTCTTATAAGAGCTCATATCACTGACTACCACTACATCTCCCGGTTGTAAGCCACTCACCACTTCCACATATTCAAAGTTGGAATCGCCCAGCTGTACTTTACGTTTCACCAGTTCGTCATCAGATGTCCGGACAAAAAGATCATACTCACCACGTCCCACATAGAAAGAAGCGTTTGCCATCCGCACCACATCTTCCTTCACGGCATTCATCACATAAACGTCTGTTTTCAGTCCCGAACGTAAACGGGGGTTGTTATCGTCTTTCAACTGCACTGTAAAAGAAATGACTCCGTTTTTAGACAGGGGTGTCACACTGCTGACCGTTCCTTCCAGTTTGTCATTGCCTATCTTCACAACCGCTTTCCCTCCGGCAGCTACCCGGTCACCGTAGGTATCGGCTATTTCACCTTCTACCTTAAAATGACTTAAGTCTGAGATGATGGCCACCTGTCCGCCTTGCGAAATCTGAGCACCGATCTGATTATTAATATAGGTAAGAATCGCTTTACGCGGAGACCGAATCTGGGCATCGTCCAGTGTACGCTTCATTTCGGCAAGGCTTTTACGGAAGATATTGAAATCCAGTTCCTGCACTTTCAGTTCGGCAGCCGCTACTTCTTTTTCGTTCTTATATTGTTGTTGGAGCTGTTCGTATTCCAGTTGTGCTACGTTATAGCTCAATTCTGCCTGACGCACTTTATCTGTTGTCCCCGCTCCCAGACTGTCCAGATAGTGTTCGTTCCGAAGTTCCACTTTCATGCGGCTCAATTTCATGGCAGAGACCTTAATCTGCATCGCCATATCGGAAAGTTTCGTCTGATTATTGACGCGAAGCTGATCCAGCTTATAGCGACGCATCTGTTCTTCGTCAAGCAGTTTTTTATATTCTGTTTCCGTGCTCTGAAGGTCGAGTTTCAGAATCGGAGTACCGATTTCCACACTGTCTCCACCTTTTCTATATACTTCAACGATACGACTGTTAATGGGAGAATTGATGATTTCTTCAAATGCAGGGACTACCTTACCGGAGGCGCTGACACTAACTTCAATCATTCCCTTATCAACTGTAGAAAGTACCAGATCCTTTTTTTCCACTCCTGTCCGCATGACAGATATAAGTATGCCGATAACAACTATACCGGCCACTCCTATCGATGAATAACGGATGATCTTTTTATTGCGTTCTTTGTTACGCACTTCTTTGGGTATTTCTCTGTCCATATCTAAGTATTTACAATTTCACTTTCAGTTGTTTTACCTTTTATTATACCAAATCTATGCCAAAAGCATAATCAACTGATTAACAGAGAATAATAAAAAAGAGAAGGTGTCCGATATCGGACACCTTGTACGAATTTACCGTTCAAAAAACATGGTGTCACTATACTGTTGTTATAGTGTCACTATCTCCTTGTAATAGTGTCACTATACCGACCGGATAGTGACACCATCGCAAAACGGTGCTATACTATTTCTTTTGAGTTTGGTTGCGGTTCTTGTTTGGCCGGTTGCGGCTCCTGTATGAGGTCTTTCCCCCAATGGGTCGTTGCCTCAATTGCTTCCCGGTCACGGATCTCTTTCGCCTTGCGGGCATAGACAATCATTCTCATGGACTGATCATAGGTGAAGTAATTCCATACCCAGTTCAACAACACCACTACTTTATTGCGTACCCCAAGAATAGAGCGCAGATGCACTACCAGCCACATTACCCAGGCAAACCATCCCTGCATCTTCACCTTACTGAATTCCGCCACAGCACGATTACGCCCGACAGTCGCCATCGACCCCAAGTTACGATAATGAAAAGGCTTCATCTCTTTTCCTTTTTCCAGGCGAATCAGATTCTTTGCCAGCAATTCCCCTTGCTGGATGGCAACTTGTGCCAGTTGAGGATGTCCGTTCGGATAATCTTCGTCACCGGAAAGAATACATAAGTCACCAATGGCAAATACATTATTCGTTCCTTCTACCCGATTGAAGGCATCTACTTTGATACGGCCTCCACGACCGATTACGGACGTATTCATATTCCCGAAAGAAACTCCGGTCACTCCACTTACCCAAATAAAAGTACGGGTAGCAATCTCACTGCCGTCTTCAAGTGTCACTTTATGGTCACGGTAATCCGTGACACGCTTATTTAAAAGAATGTTGACTCCCATTTCACGGAGGAACTGTTCTGCATGACTAGATGAGTCTTCGGACATTCCGGCAAGTAGCCGCGAACCCGCTTCTATCAGATAAATATGCATCAGACTACTGGGCATATCGGGATAATCATTCGGCAATACAAATTTCTTCATTTCCGAAAGTACTCCCGCCACTTCCACTCCCGTGGCACCACCACCTACGACAACGATATTCAGCAACTCCTGCTGTTCTTGTTTGTTGGAGCAGGTCACAGCACGCTCCAAGTTGGCGAGAAGCGCATTTCTGAGCCCCATAGCTTCGGACACGTTTTTCATTGGCATGGCCTCCTCTTCGATATGTTTATTACCGAAGAAATTGGTCGTCGTACCTGCGGCAAGAACCAGATAGTCGTATTCCGCCTTCCCTATGGAAGTCTGTATCATGTTCTTTTCGGGGAAAACAGCACGTACTTCCGCCATACGGAAATAAAAATCTTTCCGATGCTGGAATATCTTGCGGAAAGGGAAGGAAATGGAAGTCGGTTCCATACCTGCCGAGGCCACCTGATAAATTAACGGAGGGAACTGATGATAGTTGTTCTTATCTATCAACACAACTTGAAAGCCTGATTTTTTCAGCTTATTAGCCAACTTCAAGCCACCGAAACCACCGCCTACAATGACGACCCGTTTCTTACTGTCCTTTGCAATATTTAGACTCATATATTAATCATGTTTTATCATACATAATAACACATGAGTATGGCATAAAGTTTTCTAACGCAGACGCAAACGATCTCCTACCTCCGGAATATATTCTCCGTCCTTACGATTCATCTTGTACAGATTCTTGAGACGGATACCATATTTCTGCGAGATGGCATGCATAGAATCGCCGTCTTTCACAATATATACAGTATGAGGCTTGGATGCTTTCTTCTTTTTACTCTTCAGATAGATAATATCTCCGTTCACCAAAGTATAATCACGCTGCAAGTCGTTATACTTCACCAACTTCTTCCAGCTGATATCAAATTCCTTACCTAAATCCTTGAAAGTATCCCCACTACGGGCTACGATATAGGCGATATCATTGGCGATATACACCGGATGCGGACTCAGCAGCCACGGGTTCTTTCGCAACTTGCGTTCCGAGTAGACACCTTTGCTGTCATATTTATACAGGTCGTAATCTTCGATAATCGTAATCAGTCGATTGGCATAGGAAGGGTCTGTGGCGTATCCTGCCTTTTTCAATCCGCGTGCCCATCCTTTGTAATCGGTGATATCGAGTTTGAAAAGGAAGGCATAACGGGCACCTCTTTTCAGAAAGTCGGAATGGTCTTCGTACGATTCGCGGGGATGCTTGTAGGCACGGAAGCATTCATTGCGGGCATCGTCGTCATGACGTACCGAACGTCCGCGCCAACTGCCGCCACACTTAATACCGAAGTGATTATTACTCTTGCGTGCCAACTGGCTGTTTCCGGCTCCGCTTTCAAGCAATCCCTGTGCCAGAGTGATGCTTGCGGGAATTTTGTGAAGCTTCATCTGCTCCACAGCCAAGTCACTATACTTATTTATATATTCTACATAACGTGCATTCCGTCTTTGTGCCTGTACTCCTACGGCAAAGAAGATAATGGCAGTTAGAAAGACTAGTCTATACAATTTGTTCTCCATTTTAACTTATATGTGGATTATCGGACACAAAAATCTGAAAAATAATTGGGATTATCAATCTCTTTTCTAACTTTGTAACATTAATAATGTAGAACTAACCTATTTACCGATATGAAGGACCTCACAATTACCGCTATAATCAAAGTATATCAATACGATGAACTGAACGAAGCTGACCGGTCATTAATGAAAACAGCCATGGAAGCAACCGCCCGCAGTTATGCTCCTTATTCGCATTTCTCGGTAGGCGCCGCCGCACTGCTGAACAACGGAACCATTGTGACGGGAACCAATCAGGAGAACGCAGCTTACCCGTCGGGACTTTGTGCGGAACGTACTACCCTGTTCTATGCCAACTCGCAGTATCCCGACCAACCGGTAAATACTCTCGCTATCGCAGCAAGAACCGAAAAGGACTTTATAGAAACTCCTATTCCTCCTTGTGGCGCCTGCCGCCAAGTGATTCTGGAAACGGAAAAACGATACGGCCAGCCTATCCGCATTCTGCTATACGGCAGAGAATGTATCTACGAAGTAAAAAGTATCGGCGATTTACTACCGCTGTCATTTGACGCATCAGCCATGGAGGAATAAATTATGTTACAACAGTATCACACCAAACTAAAAGGAACACTCGCTCTCACAGATTCTTATCTGACAGAGAAAGCTTTGCAAAAAGAAAAAGGACTCTATAAGTTTATATGGGTCCGCCAAGGAAGCATTACAGTAGAAATCGACCATCAGGAGATGGTACTTTCAAAAGATGACGTTATCTCACTGACTCATCTGCAGCATCTTGAATTTAAGTCCATAGATGGTGAATATATGACTTTGCTGTTCAACAGCAACTTCTATTGTATCTATGGAAACGACCACGAAGTGTCGTGCAGCGGCTTCCTTTTCAACGGCTCGTCCCACCTTGTCCGCTTTACACTGAACGAAGAAGAACGCCGGCAACTGGACCAGATTACCGAAGCCATGGAAAACGAGTTCACCGTTTCCGACAGCCTGCAGGAAGAAATGCTGCGTATCCTGCTGAAGCGTTTCATCATCCAATGCACCCGAATCGCCCGTCAGCGACTGGATATCACGCGCGAAAAGGAATCCGGCTTCGAGATTGTCCGCCAATACTACAACCTAGTAGACGAGCATTACCGGACCAAAAAGCAGGTACAGGACTATGCCGATATGCTTCACAAGTCACCGAAGACACTTTCGAACATATTCTCAACATGTAAACTGCCTTCTCCGCTAAGGGTCATCCACGAACGGGTGGAAGCGGAAGCCAAACGCCTCCTGCTCTACAGCAATAAGAGCGCGAAAGAAATTGCCGATATCCTGGGATTTGAAGACCAGGCTTCTTTCAGCCGTTTTTTCAAAAACATGACAGGACAGAGTGCCGTACAGTTCAGAAATACGGAAGTTGGGAAGAATTGATAAGTGAAGCGGAAGTATTGCCATTTCGGGGGTATGCAGAAAGCACGACCTTTGCGGTATAAAGTTAAACCCATAAAAAGACCGCAAAATGAAAGAGAAATTTATTGCTTTGCTTACCTTCACTTCCAGCTTGAAGAATTTCGGAATTAAGTTTATCCGTGTAGCTATCTTAGTCGTATTCGTATGGATCGGTGGACTGAAATATTTCCACTACGAAGCCGACGGAATTGTTCCTTTTGTAGCCAACAGTCCCTTCATGAGCTTCTTCTATGCGAAAGATGCTCCTGAATACAAAGACCACAAAAATCCGGAAGGAGCCTTCGTTCCGGAAAACCGCGCCTGGCACGAAGCCAATCGCACTTATACTTTCTCCTATGGATTAGGAGCGCTCATCATGAGTATCGGTATTCTGGTATTCCTGGGCATTTTCTTCCCGAAAGTAGCGCTGGTAGGTGATACGCTCGCCATCATTATGACGTTGGGTACACTATCCTTCCTTGTCACCACGCCCGAAGTCTGGGTTCCGAATCTGGGTGGAGATGAATTTGGCTTCCCGCTATTGTCCGGTGCCGGAAGACTGGTTATCAAAGATATCGTTATTCTCGCAGGAGCCGTAGTGCTTCTTTCAGACTCGTCACAACGCGTACTCAAAACACTGAAAAAAAGCTGATTCTGTCCGCTACGGACACCTTTGCTTCCCGGATATGACGCAAAACAAATATACTCTTCATGTGTTATAATAGCTGAGTATAAATCGTTAATGAAAGGAAGTTATGAAACAATATGATGCAATTATTATAGGGTTCGGCAAGGCAGGAAAAACACTGGCTGCCGAACTTTCCAACAGAGGATGGCAGGTCGCTGTCGTCGAACAGTCCGATGAAATGTACGGAGGGGCTTGCCCTAACGTAGCCTGTATACCAACCAAAACTTTGATTCACGAATCAGAGATTTCCACCCTGCTTTATCACAATGATTTTGATAAGCAGAGTAACATGTATAGGCAGGCGATTGCCAGAAAAAACAAACTTACCTCTTTTTTAAGAGAAAATAACTACGAGAAATTAAGCAAACGCCCTAATGTGACTATTTACACAGGTAAAGGGTCTCTCGTTTCAGCCAATACGGTGAAGGTTGCTCTTCCCGAAGAAGAAATCGAACTGCAGGGAAAAGAGATTTTTATCAATACCGGCTCTACACCTATTATTCCCAGTATAGAGGGTATTCAGCAAAGTCGAAATGTGTACACCAGTACCACTCTTCTGGAATTGGATATTCTGCCAAAGCACCTGATTATTGTAGGCGGAGGCTATATCGGACTGGAGTTTGCTTCGATGTACGCCGGCTTCGGAAGTAAAGTGACTCTTCTCGAAGCAGGAAACAGATTCATGCCCCGCAATGATTCGGATATTGCGAAAAGCGTTCGGGAAGTGATGGAGAAGAAAGGAGTCGAGATTCGTCTGAATGTCCGTACTCAATCGATCCATGATACACACGACGGGGTAACTCTGACTTATTCGGATACTTCGGACGGCACTCCTTACTTTGTAGACGGTGATGCGATCCTTATTGCCACAGGCCGCAAACCAATGATTGAAGGACTGAACCTGCAAGCAGCTGGTGTAGAAGTCGATGCGCACGGGGCAATTGTAGTCAATGACCAATTACATACCAATGCCCCTCATATATGGGCAATGGGAGATGTAAAAGGAGGAGCGCAATTTACCTATGTCTCACTGGATGATTTTCGTATTATCCGGGATCAGCTTTTCGGGGACAAGAAACGTGACATCAACGACAGGGATCCTCTGCCTTATGCTGTATTTATCGATCCGCCATTGGCACATATCGGAATTACGGAAGAGGAGGCACTGAGAAAAGGGTATTCTTTTAAAGTCTCCCGACTGCCGGCAACCTCCGTTGTCCGTTCGCGTACCTTGCAACAGACTGATGGGATGCTAAAGGCTATTATCAATAGCCATAGCGGTAAGATTATGGGATGTACCATGTTCTGTACCGATGCTCCGGAACTGATCAATATGGTTGCAATGGCTATGAAGACGGGACAGACTTCTACGTTCCTGCGTGACTTCATCTTCACACATCCGAGTATGAGCGAGGGGTTGAATCAATTATTTGACGTATAATGTAAAGGGAGGGACTAAAACGTGCAGGAATACGTTAATAACCTTATTATGTCTTTCCACTAATCTGAGCCTATTTTTATGGCAATAACAGTTATCCCCAGTCGCACATTTGAGTAATACTTAGATGTACGACTGGGGAAAATGATTTATGCAAGAAAAACAAGAAAGACCGGCATTAAACACTCAAATGAACCAAATACTCATATCTATCATTAAAAACGGACTCAAAACAGAGCCTCTGAATCGAGTAAACAGAACCTCTGAATGGACTAAACAGAGCCTCTGATTCAATCGAACAGAACCTCTGAAAAACATCTTTTTAGCTAAAAAGCGGTGATATATAAAAGAAAGTACTATCTTTGCGCCCAAGTTAAACTATATACTTACCACAATGAGAATTTCTAAGTAAGACAACACTTCTAGTAAACATCACTTTTCATCTATGCTTTTTCTTTATCGTTAAGCATCACGAAATTCGTGTTGTTTAGCCAGTATTGTGTTTGTCGTTCCCCTGCCCCGTGATTATCCTCACCCAGTTTTCAACCTCAAACCCAATAGACCATCATGCCTATTAGTATTCAACAAATCAGCTATATCCATCCGGATAAAGAAGTATTATTCAGTGACCTTAACTTTGCCATCAGTAAAGGGCAGAAGTTAGGATTAGTCGGCAATAACGGCTGTGGCAAATCTACCCTGCTGCAAATTATTGCCGGACAATTAACACCCTCTTCCGGCGTCATCGTCCGACCGGACGACCTCTATTATATTCCCCAACATTTCGGGCAATATGATTCGTTGACCATCGCGCAAGCCTTACAGATAGACCATAAGCAGAAAGCACTACATGCTATCCTTGCAGGAGATGCCTCAATCGAAAATTTCAGCATATTGAACGACGACTGGAATATAGAAGAACGTTCCGTCGTCGCCCTCGATTCGTGGGGATTGGGCCAATTCCCACTATCCTACCCGATGAATCTGCTCAGCGGAGGAGAAAAGACACGTGTATTCCTCGCAGGTATGGACATTCATAATCCGTCTGTCATACTGATGGATGAACCGACCAATCATCTCGATTCGTCAGGCAGACAACGTCTGTATGACTGGGTGGAAAAATGGCGTTCCACGCTGTTGGTAGTAAGCCATGACCGTACACTGCTGAATCTTCTTCCCGAAATATGTGAACTGGAAAAGCATCAGATCAGCTATTACGGTGGAAACTATGAATTTTACAAAGAACAAAAAACACTGATGCAAGAAGCCCTGCAACAACGCATCGAAGAAAAAGAGAAAGCGCTCCGCACTGCCCGCAAGGTAGCCCGCGAAACAGCTGAACGGAGGGATAAACAAAATGTACGTGGTGAAAAAAGAAATCTGAAAAAAGGTGTCCCGCGTATTGTACTGAACGGTTTGCAAAGCAAATCGGAAAAGAGCACTGCCAAACTAACCGGTGCCCATCAGGAGAAAGCCGAGAAGTTAACTGACGAGCGTAACCAACTCCGAAGTTCACTCTCGCCGACAGCTGCACTAAAGACTGACTTTAACAATTCCGGACTTCATACCGGTAAAATACTGGTTACGGCAGAGGAGATTAACTTCGGTTATCATCCCGATCAGCCACAACTTTGGCAAGCTCCTCTCAGCTTCCAGCTGAAAAGCGGGGACCGCCTTCGTATAGAAGGAGGCAACGGCAGCGGAAAAACAACTCTGCTGAAAATCATAACCGGACAACTTCAACCACTGAAAGGCACGCTCATACAGGCAAATTTCACCTATGTATATCTGAATCAGGAATATTCGATCATCAATGATCGAAACAGTATTTTGGAACAAGCCTATGCCTTCAATGGCCGCAACCTGCCGGAGCACGAAATAAAGATTATTCTGAACCGATATTTATTTCCGGCTTCCGAATGGGATAAATCTTGCCGGAAGCTAAGCGGCGGAGAGAAAATGAGACTTGCCTTTTGTTGCCTGATGATCAGTAATAATATGCCCGATATGTTTATACTGGACGAACCGACCAATAACCTGGATATACAAAGCATCGAAATTATTACTGCTACCATCAAAAACTATGCAGGTACTGTGATAGCCATCTCACACGATAATTATTTCATTCAGGAGATTGGAGTGGAACAAAGTATATTTTTAAGTTAATCTATTCATATTTTATCCGGTAAACCCTACATATATCGATACAGTTTTTATAACTTCGCAGCGCGAAGAAAATAGAAAAATATAAAATGAATCAAACAGCTGAATCCCTGTGGTTTGTCTTTTACAAAGACGAACTACTACTTGAAAAGGAGGGGAACGGTACATTTGCCATTCCCTGCGGAGAAATTCCTCCTATCCTGATCAAAGACAAGACTACAGTACACAATATCACCACACTGGAAGGAAGAAACTGCAAAGCTTATTCCGTATCCCAACCTATTGAAGAGACAAAACAATATGCAATGATAGGGCTTCGCGCTTCTTACGAATACCTCCCGCTGGGACATTACCAGGCAGCAGGCAAAGCCCACGAAATACTGCATTGGGACAGAAACAGTCTGTTCTGCTCGGCTTGCGGCACTCCGATGGAACAAAAAGAATCCATCATGAAACGCTGTCCGAGTTGTGGCCGTGAAGTATATCCGGCTATCTCGACAGCCATCCTTGTTTTAGTGCGCAAAGGCGACTCCATACTTCTCGTTCATGCCCGCAACTTTAAAGGCAGATTCAACAGCCTTGTAGCCGGATTCCTCGAAACAGGCGAAACACTGGAAGAATGTGTAGCCCGCGAAGTGAAAGAGGAAACCGGACTGGACGTGAAGAACATCACTTATTTCGGCAACCAGCCCTGGCCCTACCCCAGCGGATTAATGGTAGGATTCATTGCCGATTATGCCGGAGGAGAAATCAAATTGCAAGAAGAGGAATTAAGCTCCGGTGATTTCTATACAAGAGATAATTTGCCGGAACTTCCACGAAAACTGAGCCTGGCACGGAAAATGATCGACTGGTGGCTGGAATGCTCCCATAAATAAACAGACATGGAGAACATCATCAAAGGAATCCGCCGATATTATCCGGTATCTGACAGCTCACTGGAAATGCTTTTCAGCCACATGAAAAAGCTGGAATTGCCAAAGAAACACTTACTGATACACGGCGGAGTATCAGATCGTCACGTCTACTTTATTGAGAAAGGATTTTGCCGCTCCTATTGCCTGCGTGACGGTGAAGAAATCACGATCTGGTTCTCACGCGAAGGCGATATCACTTTTGCGATGAAAGACTTATACCACAACCAACCGGGATACGAATATGTAGAATTACTGGAAGATTGTGAACTATATGCCATACGCATTGATGAATTAAATCAGATTTATGAAACAAATATCGAAATTGCCAACTGGGGACGCATTATCCATCAGGAATGTCTGCTCTACATGGACATACACCACATAAACCGACTATACCTACCGGCCAAAGAACGCTACGAACAACTTCTACGCGAACAGCCGGATGTAATTCACCGTGCCCAACTGGGATATATAGCTTCCTTTCTTGGGATGACTCCACAACATTTAAGCCGCCTGCGCTCCGAATCCTGAGTTCTTTTTAATCTATGTGAATTTTTATATCACAGAAAAACTGTACTTTTACAGCCGAATACAAAAAAGAAACAGATAAACGTCGTGATCAACACATTAACATCTTTACGAATATTCTTTGCTTTGATGGTATTCGGAGCACATTGTTATGTACTGGATACAAGTTTCGATGCCCACTTCTTTAAAGAAGGATTTGTCGGAGTCAGTTTCTTTTTTGTCCTCAGCGGGTTTATTATTGCCTACAATTATCAGGAAAAACTACTGACAAAAACGACTACTAAACGCACGTTCTGGGTAGCACGTATTGCCCGCATTTATCCCCTGCATCTACTTACACTATTAATTGCCGCATGTATAGGAGGATATGTTCAATATAGCGATACGACGGACTGGATCAAACACTTTGTTGCCTCTACCTTTCTGTTACAGCCCTTCTTCCCCTCTGCCGACTATTTTTTCTCTTTCAACAGTCCTTCATGGAGCTTGGGGTGCGAACAGTTATTTTATTTCTGCTTTCCTTTCGTGATTCCTTTCTTAAACAGCAGGCGAAAACTATTGGTTGTACTCTCAATCTGTCTTCCGGTCATGCTGGCAGGTATGTATCTGACTGCCGACACACAAATCAAAGCATATTGGTATGTCAATCCCATCACCCGCCTGCCGGACTTTTTTGTGGGAGCATTGCTTTATCAGATCTATCAGTCATTACATAATAAAAAGATTTCTTCTTCCACGGGAACATTCTTGGAAGTAGCATCCGTCGCTTTATTTCTTCTTTTTTATCTTTGTGCCGCAGATATACCTAAAGTATACCGTTATTCTTGCTATTACTGGTTACCTGTTTCTCTGATGATACTCATCTTTGCCTTCCAGAAGGGAGGTATATCCCGGCTATTATCCAATCGGTTTCTGATAATAGGTGGAGAAATCAGCTATAGTTTCTACCTGATACATTTGTTTATTATACTCACATATACGAAAATGGCAGCGCTCTATCAATGGCAGGTGTCATGGATGATCAGTGTTCCCCTCATTTTCGGTATCACCATTATACTTAGTTTACTTTCTTACTATTATTCCGAAAAGCCCGCCAATAAATGGGTAAAACGAATACTAACTAAAAAACAATCATAAATCAAACCCATGGAATTATTAAAAAAGACACCACGAATTGAAGTAGTAGATGCCCTCAGAGGATTTGCAGTTATGGCCATCCTCCTGGTACATAATCTGGAACATTTCATTTTCCCTGTTTATCCGGAGAGTTCTCCCAAATGGCTTAGCGTTTTAGATGCCGGAGTGTTTAATGCAGTATTTTCACTGTTCGCCGGAAAATCTTATGCCATATTCGCACTGCTTTTCGGATTTACTTTCTATATCCAATCGCATAATCAGCAGTTGAAAGGCAAAGATTTCGGCTACCGTTTTTTATGGAGACTGGTTTTACTTGCCGGTTTTGCCACTCTTAACGCGGCTTTCTTTCCGGCTGGAGATGTTTTGCTTCTGTTTGTTGTTGTCGGTATCATATTATTTATTGTACGCAAATGGAGCGATAAGGCTATTTTAATCACTGCTATCATATTCTCATTACAGCCTATTGAATGGTTCCATTATATAATGAGTCTGTTCAATCCTGCCTATACCCTGCCCGATCTGAATGTCGGAGCCATGTATAGCGAAGTGGCAGATTACACCAAAAACGGAACTTTTTGGGAATTCCTCATTGGCAACGTCACATTAGGACAGAAAGCGAGCTTATTCTGGGCCATTGGTGCCGGACGCTTCTTACAGACTGCCGGACTTTTCCTGTTCGGTCTGTACATCGGACGCAAAGAACTGTTCGTCACTTCCGAGTCTCATCTAAAATTCTGGACCAAAGCACTGATCATTGCAGCTATCAGTTTCGCTCCGCTTTACTCTTTGAAAGAGCAGATCATGCAAAGTGACAGCAGCCTGATTCAACAGACCGTAGGGACAGCTTTCGATATGTGGCAGAAATTCGCATTTACCATCGTACTGATTGCTTCCTTCATCTTACTTTATCAGAAGGCTAAGTTCCAGAAAACCGTTTCCAACCTGCGCTTTTACGGAAAAATGAGTCTGACTAACTACATCACACAATCTATTATGGGAGCTATCATCTACTTCCCATTCGGATTTTATCTAGCTCCCTATTGCGGATATACGCTCAGTCTGATTATCGGAATCATTCTGTTCCTATTACAGGTACAGTTCTGTAAATGGTGGCTGTCGAAGCACAAACAAGGACCATTGGAAACCATCTGGCACAAATGGACTTGGTTGGGAGCTAAGAAATAATGAAGAAAGCAGGCCACGAAGTACACACAAACTACAAACGAACAACTTATGAAAATGAAACGTTACGTATCACTCTAAAGCATCAACAAAACCGTGTATCCCCGTAGCCTGCATGTTTAAATTGAGATGATTTAGATAGAACAAGATTTCCATAAGAAGGATTAGCAAGGGAACTTAAAGAATGCAAAGGAAATGAAAGACCGATGAAAAGGCGGTTACATAAAAGAAACGCCTCCATAATCTTCGAGACTATGGAGGCGTTATTTATTATTTCTCTATTCTGAAATATCAGAAGAAGAACGGAATCAAATACCTAATGACTTCTTCACTGCTTCAATCTTTTCCATTGCAGCAGCATCAGCAGAAGCGAAACAGTTGCGACAACCCATTTCTCCTTGTACTTCCATATAGAATTTGATCTTCGGTTCTGTTCCCGACGGGCGAACTGAAACTTTGCTTCCATCTTCAGTGAAGTATTGGAGCACATTAGATGTTTCCGGCATATCAAGGTCAGTCACCTTGCCTTCTGCATCTGTCTGTTTCAGCGTCTTATAGTCTTTGCTCAAAATCACCTTGGAGCCACCCAGTTCTTTCGGAGGATTAGCACGGAAGTTTTCCATCATAGCTTTGATTTCTTCAGCACCGCTCTTGCCCGGTTTCACTACGTTAACTGTGAATTCTTTGGAGAATCCATATTCTACGTAGATATCCAGCAACAACTGGTACAATGACTTACCGTTATCTTTTGCCCATGCAGCTACTTCTGCAATCAGACAGCAAGCTGATACGGCATCTTTATCACGTACGAAGTCTTCGGCAAGGAAGCCGTAACTCTCTTCACCACCACCGATATATTTCTTTTTGCCTTCACGCAGACGGATTTCACGTGCGATCCATTTAAATCCGGTGTAGCAGTCGAGCATTTCGATGTTATTCTTATCAGCAATCTTCTTGATAAGTTCGGTAGTAACGATAGTCTTCACACAGAATTCATTACCCTTGATCTTACCCAATTGTTTGTACTGAGTCAGAATATAGTAAAGATACATCATACAAGTCTGGTTACCGTTGATCAGTACCCATTCACCCTTGTCGTCCTTGCAGGCGATACCTACACGGTCGGCATCCGGATCGGAAGCCATCACAAGGTCGGCATCAATTTCTTTAGCCAGATTGACAGCCATAGAAAGCGCCTCGGCATTTTCCGGATTCGGAGATATTACTGTCGGGAAGTTACCGTCTTTGATCATCTGTTCGGGAACAGTAAATACATTTTCGAATCCCCACATCTTCAAAGCGCGCGGAATCAGCATCATACCTGTACCGTGAATCGGAGTATAAACGATCTTCATATCCTTATGACGGGCGATAGCTTCCGGATCAATAGAAACTGTCTTCACCATATCAAGGTAAATCTTGTCAATATCTTCACCGATGATCTGAATCAGATCCGGGTTCCCCTGGAACTTGATATCAGCAGCGGAAGCGATATTATTCACTTCATCAATGATACCAGCATCGTGCGGAGCCAGTACTTGCGCACCATCATCCCAGTATGCTTTGTAACCGTTGTATTCTTTCGGATTGTGAGAAGCAGTCAAGATAATACCGCTCTGGCAACCGAGGTGACGGATTGCGAAAGACATTTCCGGAGTCGGACGCATATCATCAAACAGATATACTTTGATGCCATTAGCTGAGAAAATGTTGGCTGAAGTTTCAGCGAACAGACGGCTGTTGTTACGACAGTCGTGCCCAACCACTACAGAAATCTGAGGCAGATCTTTGAAGTTCTTCTTCAGATAGTTGGAAAGCCCCTGTGTAGCAGCACCTACCGTATAGATATTCATGCGGTTGCTACCTACTCCCATGATACCACGCAAACCACCCGTTCCAAATTCAAGATCTTTGTAGAATGCTTCGATCAATTCGGTTTTATCTTCGTTCTCCAACATACGTTTCACTTCAGCCTGAGTTTCGGCATCATAAGCCGGGGTCAGCCATTTTTCGGCTTTCTCAGTGACCTGCTTGATAAGTTCCTGATTTTCCATTTCGATTATTGTTTATTGGTTAATGATTATTTCTCTATTCTCTGTCAATCCTTGAATATATGCCAAGTCTTGAGCACACAAATGTAAAAGAATAAGTTTATAAATCCTAGTTATTTAATGAATAATTGACAACTATTTCACCAAATATCTCTCTCCTGTCTGCTTCACATATTCCTCCAGAAACTCCTTCGGATATCCCGGACGAATGACACCGGCAGGCTGTCCGATAGAATTCCGTTCAAACTGTCCGTCCTTCACGCGCTTCACTACTCCGTCGTTGTACTTCACAATCAGGAAAGTGCCCAGTTGCTTCCAAGTATCAAAAGTACTCTGGGCGGTCATATTAGTATAGTTAGTCAGGAAAGCGATTGCGGCATTCTTATCTTTTGCCAGCAATTTGGCTGCCATTTCTTCAATACCTTCCTGCGCATTATTAAAGGTCGTTTCCATCTCTTTCTGAGTTGCACGCACGTCACCGATCATCAGATCATAACGTGGATAGACCATATTAGACACCCAGTTGAAAATCCAGAAAGCGGAATTCCAGGAGAAAGTGATGTAATCTGCGCCATCTACACGTGTATAGCATAACGGAGCTTTCGTCGTACAGCAATAAACAGGAGTAAATACGGCCATATTCGCATCGTCCACTCCAAACCAAAGAACTCCGCCTATGGGGTCCGGCTTGTTGGCACGCATTTGTGCAACAAATACGAAGCCACTTTGTTGAGTCGAAATCGGACGTTCGTTAAAATACTCCTTATCACCTACCTTGAAATTCAGTGGAGAAAGGCGGTACGGGGTTTTATAAGGACCGGCACCGAAATCATTGGAAATATCAAGCGGTGTTCCTTCGTAGTGGTCACGCATCATATCTTTCACGTCCTGTACGGAAAGTTTACGGTTCGGCTTTACGAAAAGAGGCATCGGAGTATCTGTCTTTCCTTCGATATAAGGAAGATAGTCATTTCCATGGTCAGTAAATTTATTGAAATAGCTCCACACACGGGCTTCGCAGAAGCGACGGGCACCGAAATCAAGGGGCGCATAAGCCTCAGCAAAGCTGAAATCCTTGTTCACTCCATTGAAGTAACCTTTCTCGCGAGCGAAGGAAATCACATCCGGAGAAGTGATACAGTTTTCTTTGTCGTTCATGTCAAACTGATGGATACGGGATTGGTTGGCATGAGCCGAAATACAGTCATCCGGTACACGTACAGCCACCCAGACGGCACCACGTACCCCCGGCCCCTTACCGATCATTTCCATAATCCAAATTTCATTCGGATCGGCAATCGTAAACGATTCCCCTCCACTATAATAGCCATATTGCTGTACCAAATCAGTCATGATACGGATCGCCTCGCGAGCAGAACGTGAACGTTGCAATCCGATATAAATCAGACTTCCGTAGTCGATGATTCCGGTAGAATCTGCCAGTTCCGGACGTCCGCCGAAGGTGGTTTCACCGATAGTCACTTGAAATTCATTCATATTGCCAGTCACATTATAAGTCTGGCGTGCCTGTTCGATTTCGCCCAAATACTTACCCGTATCCCATTCATAGACTTTCAACATCGTCCCTTTGGGATATGTAGCAGCCGGATAATGATAAAGCTCACCAAACAGGCCATACGAGTCGGCCGAATAGGAAACAATAGTCGAACCGTCAGTCGAAGCATTTTTGCCGACAATCAGGTTCGTACAAGCGAAAGAATTCGCCAAAGCCGCCAAAAACAGGACAGCAGATAGAATGATTCTTTTCTTCATATATAATACATTTTAATAGTTTACCAAACAAAGGTTTCCTTCGAAACGGTCTGATTTCCACAAGCATCCGTGACAGTCATTTCTACGGTATGCTTGCCGCCTTTCTTCACATGTTTCGGGTCAAGCACACATTCCCAGTAAGACTTTACAATATTGGGACGACCGAAAAGTGCATATTCACCGTCAATCGTTCCCCGATAGGAAGCGATACCTGCTCCTTCATCTTTCAGCCGATAGACAATCTTTCCGTTTCGTCCCCACAAGTTCTTGTTAACAGGTATAATTTCCGGAGGAACAGTGTCCAAAGCAACCGTATATGTGCCCAGTTCACGAATAGATGCTTTCATAAATCCATCTTCGTACTTCCCTCCTACGCTGTATTTAGTCCCTTTAGGGGTCACTCGCGCCACGTAATATTTCGTAGTGTCCGCCACCGGTTTGCGCCGCAATCCGATTCGCAATTCACAGCTTGCATGTAGCGGGACCGGCTTATCATTCAACTGATAGGTAAATGCAACCGCTCCGCTATCCGCTTTTACCTGATATTGAAGAGGTACATTATCATATAGCATCCCTTTCGGAACAATCAGACTCAAGCCCGGTTCCTGCAGATAATTCGTCTTATCCCAGGCAAAGAAATATTTCTCCCGATGATTCAACGGTTCAACCGGCTGTTTCTTGCCACGTACCGTAAAGTGATAGCGGGAAGTATTGCCAAAAGCATCTTTCAATGTATATTGAAACTGATAATCCCGTTCTTCGTCAATCGTTACCAAACCACGGTTATCGTTCGAGGCTTTCAACAACCGTAATGTATTTCCGGGATCAATAAAGGATTTCATGTACTGCCCATACGTCCAGGAGTTTATCATTCGGTTTTCTTCCTGCGAAAAGCGGTCTACGGTACTACGGAACACTTCGGCACCATCTACCGTAAGCACTACGGAATACACTCCATAATGATTATTTACCCCGTCCATGTAGTCATACGCTTTGACACCTGTGCCGATTACCCCCCATGCTTCCACCGGATGTTCACTGTTCGGCAGAATCGTTTTATTTTCCTGACTTCCACTGACCACTCCTTTGCCAAGCTGCGGAAAAAGCATGATACCATCCGCTTTCGGGGCACGTGTATCTTTCAGATTCTTTTTAAAGAAAGGCATAGGGTCGATATAGTCTCCCGTCTCCGTCTCGAATACATCCAAATGAAGATGTGGTCCGAATGAGTATCCGGTATTCCCGCTCAACGCAATCCGCTGTCCGGCTTTCACCGGATATTCATCGGGTTCGGGGATGATTTCTACTTCCCAGTTCTCATTTTCATATTGAAGTTTCTTTACCCTTTCGGCAATGGGAGACAGAAAAGCGCTCAAATGGCGGTTGATAGTGGAATAGCCGTTGTGATAGCAGACGTCAAGCACATACCCCGAACCATTGGTGACACGTATACGTGAGATATACCCGTCAGCAAGTGCCCGAACCGGTTTGCCGATTGTTCCTCCCGTCTTAAAATCTAATCCGCCATGAAAGTGATTGGAACGAATTTCTCCGAAGTTTCCACTCAATGTAAGGGGAAAGTCGAAAGGTGGCACAAAGGCAGCCTGCTTTTTTTCCTGTGCATACCCCTCCACGCAACAGGCCAATAATAAAGCAGCAATATATCTTTTCATTATCTTCTTCACTTTTTTACTCCTGCAAATGTACATTATTCCAACTAGATTACGAAATATCCGGGAAGAATGATAGCAGATGAACCTAGTTAATAATTCCTTTTATTATTATATTCGCAACTAAACTGTAATCATTATATTATTAATATTATTACTTTTGCGGCTGTTTTTAATAATAATTAAAAGTAAAAGGACTTAATGAGAATGTATGTAAAGGTAATGGCAGCGGTCATTGCATGTATATTGCTGAGTGGAGAAGCGTACTCAGCACTTGCAACTACCCCTGCTACAGAAAATCTGAGTTGGTTCAAAAAGAAAAAGAAAAAAAATTCAGAAGAAGAGAGAGTAAAAAGCGACTACGAGAAATTAGTGGAAGGCAGCAGTGTTAAAAAAGGGATGTTTGCCGTTTATCAAAAAAAGAACGATTATTATTTTGAGGTTCCCACATCATTGCTAGGGCGCGATTTACTTGTTGTCAACAAGTTACAACGAGTACCGGCTGAATTGAACGATGCTGGAGTAAACCGGGGTGTAAATTATGAAAATCAAATGATTTGCATGGAATGGGACAAAGCAACCGGGAAACTGATGTTCCGCCAACAACGCCCGTTACCTCTGGCTCCTCAGACGGATGCTATTTTCCGTTCGGTTAAGGACAATTTTATATCACCGCTTATTGCCGCATTCAAGATAGAGGCTGTCAATCAGGACTCTACAGCATTGGTGATCAAGATCAACGACATCTATGATGGTACGGAAACCAGCATTAATAATGTATTTACCAATATCAATCTGGGAACATCGGCTATTAAAAATCTATCACGTATCTTATCCGTGAAATCCTTTCCGAACAATGTAGTTGCCACTTCCGAGCTGACTACTAAAGTGACGGAAGGAACAACAAGCGTATATGTAACGGTAGAAGTCAGTTCTTCTATCCTTCTGCTGCCTGAAACTCCGATGATGGGACGTTTTGATAATCAGAAAATAGGTTATTTCACCAATCCGCTATTGAGTTTCAGCGATGCACAGCAAAGAACGGATAAAAAGCAGTTTATCACCCGTTGGCGTATGGAACCCAAACTGGAAGACCGGGAAGCTTACCTGAAAGGAAAGGTGGTAGAACCTGCCAAACCAATCGTATTCTATATCGACAATTCCACACCTTATCAATGGCGCAAATATATAAAAAGAGGTATTGAAGACTGGCAGATCGCTTTTGAAAAAGCCGGATTCAAGAATGCAATCATCGCCATTGAAGTTACCGATAGTATGGAAATAGATATGGATGACGTGAACTATTCCGTACTGACCTACGCAGCTTCGGAAAAGAAGAATGCGATGGGACCTTCTTTGTTAGACCCCCGTTCCGGAGAGATTCTGGAAGCAGACATCATGTGGTGGCACAATGTGCTCTCTATGGTAAGCGAATGGATTACAGTACAGACCGGAACTGTTTGCCCGGAAGCACGCAGCGTGCAGTTGCCGGATTCACTATTGGGTGATGCTATCCGCTTTGTCGCCTGCCACGAGGTAGGGCACTCTTTGGGATTGCGTCACAACATGATGGGATCGGCAGCGTTCCCAACTGATTCCTTACGTTCCGCAACGTTCACTTCCCGATTAAATTCCACCGCTTCTTCTATTATGGACTATGCCCGCTTCAACTACATAGCCCAACCGGGAGATGGCGTGAAGGTTCTTTCCCCGCATATCGGTCCTTACGATATCTTTGCCATCGAATATGGATATCGCTGGTACGGAAAGAATAGCCCGGAAGAAGAAAAAGATATCTTATTTGATTTCCTGAGTAAGCATACCGACCGTCTTTATAAATATAGTGAAGCACAGGATGTACGTGATGCCGTTGATCCACGTGCACAGAATGAAGATTTAGGCGATGATCCCGTACGTTCTTCCTTACTTGGCATTGACAACCTGAAACGCATCGTTCCGCAAATCCTTCAATGGACTACTACCGGAGAAAAAGGGCAGACTTACGAAGAAGCCTCACGCCTCTATTACGCAATTATCAATCAATGGAACAACTATCTGTATCACGTACTGGCCAACATTGGTGGCATCTATATCGAAAATACAGTCATAGGAGATGGTGTACAGACCTACACATTCGTTGAGAAAGAGAAGCAACAGGCTTCCTTGAAGTTTCTGACAGATGAAGTACTGACTTATCCTAAATGGTTGTTCGATACGGAAGTAGGAAAATATACCTATTTGCTCCGTAACACCCCGGTTGGACAACAAGAAAACGCCCCGACGCAGATACTGAAGAATGCACAAGCCTACATCCTTTGGGACTTGCTTGGCAACACCCGTCTGATGCGTATGATTGAAAATGAATCAGTCAATGGAAAAAAAGCGTTTACCGTAGTGGAACTAATGGACGGACTCCACAAGAATATTTTCGGCATTACCGAACGAGGAGGTATTCCCAATGTGATGGAACGCTCTTTGCAAAAAAACTTTCTGGATGCATTACTCACAGCTGCCGCAGAGCCCGAAGCTGTGAAAATCAATAAAAAGATTGCAGACGATCATTTCTTGCTCGATCATGCCACTCCTTTCTGCAGCTGCTATGCGGCCGAACAACGTTCGCTCCGACAGGAAGATAAAATGGGAGCTCACCGAGTTCTCAACTTCTACGGTAGTCAACTGAATCGTATCTCGGATGCAATATCCGTAAAACGCGGAGAGTTACTGCGGATTAAGAAATTATTGCAGAGCCGCCTCGGAACGTCTGATACAGCAACACGTTATCATTACGAAGATATGATTTTACGTATCAATACAGCTTTAGGTATTAAATAATTCTATTCAATCACTTACGTTTATTTACAATTAATGAATAAAAAACATCTTTGCATTATTATATGCTTCCTTGTTAACACACTGGCAATGGCCAGTGCGGCTAATCGTACTATCACCGGGGTAGTAATCTCCGGTGAAGATAACGAACCGTTGATTGGTGCTTCGGTCTACGTTCATACGGATGAACTGAAAAAGGCAGGAGCATCCCAGACATCGCTAGGTACTATTACAGATATCGATGGTAAATTCTCTCTTTCCGTTCCGGATAAAGTAACCCGTATTCATTGTAGCTACATCGGATTTGAAGAACAAGTTATAGTTCTTCAGAGCGACAAAAAAAGCTACCGAATCGTACTTCAAACTTCAGCACATACATTGGGAGATGTAGTTGTAACAGGATATCAAACCCTAGAACGTAGAAAATTAACAGCTGCGATCTCTAAAGTTGAAGTTTCGGATGCCATGGTAGGTGCTGCAAAAAGTATTGACCAGGCGCTGACAGGACAAATTGCCGGTGTATCCGTGACAAACACTTCCGGTGCACCAGGATCACCTGCCAAAATTCGTATTCGTGGTACTGCATCAATGAACGGAACACAAGACCCATTGTGGGTATTGGATGGAATTCCTCTGGAAGGAACAGATATTCCCAAAATGGACAATAAATCTTCTGACAATGATATTGTCAACATCGGTCAATCATCTATCGCCGGATTAAGTCCAAACGATATCGAAAGCATTACCATACTGAAAGATGCAGCAGCAACCGCCATTTATGGTGCTCGCGCTGCTAATGGTGTAATTGTAGTTACTACAAAAAGAGGTAGAACAGGAAAGCCTGTTGTCAATTTTAATACTAAATTAACCTATACTCCTAATTTGGAGACCTCCCGCCTTAATCTCCTAAATTCTGAGGAAAAAGTAAACTTGGAACTTCAAATGATGAAAGAAGCACCTTTCAATAAATGGGGATTTTATCCGATACCTGTATATTCAGAAAAAGGAGGAGTAGCCGCTATATTAAAACAATACAATCTAATGGATATTTATCGGGAGAAAGGCTGGGAAGGGCTTACTTCTGAAGCTCAAAACGCAATCAACCGCTTAAAAAGTATTAATACTGATTGGAATGATATACTATTCAGAGATGCCATTACTCAAGAATATAATATCAGCATTTCCGGAGGTAGCGAAAAGGTGACTTATTATAACTCCCTTGGCTACACTCTCGAAAACGGGAATATTCCGGGAGTAAGCTTAAGTCGTTTTAATCTGACGAGCAAAACCTCTTATCAGATCAATAAATTACTGAAAGTAGGTGTTTCTATTTTTGCAAATAGACGTAAAAACACCACCTTTCTGACAGATACCTATGGGCTTACTAATCCTGTCTATTATTCCCGTATTGCCAATCCTTATTTCGAACCATTCGACAATAATAACAATTACTTGTATGATTATGATGTCGTAACAGGTAGCATGCCCGATCTTTTACAAGGATATAATATTCTAGAAGAACGTGAAAATACCAGTAATAAATCAATTACTACCGCTATTAATAGTATTTTCGATATAGAACTTCGCTTTAACGACCAATGGAAAGTTACTTCACAAGTCGGTGTACAATGGGATCAACTATCCCGGGAAGAATATGCCGGTACTAACAGTTTCAATCTGCGTAACCAACGTGAAAACTCTGCATATTACAAAGGAAACGACCGTATATATCTCATACCGGAAGGCGGGATGCTCAAATCGACCAATTCTACGACTTCCCAAATTACATGGAAAGTTCAGGGCGAATACAAGAACACATTCAATGACATCCACAACATACAAATAATGGCGGGATCAGAAATCCGTAAAAATTGGTACGAGAATCAAGCATCTACCGGATATGGATATGACCCCAAAACATTAACGTTCAAAAACCTGGAATTCAGAGATTCCAAACAAGCCAATGAATGGAAACTAAAGACTAAAAGTTTTAAGGAAAATGCTTTTGCGTCTTTCTACGCCAATGGTTCTTACACACTGATGGATCGCTACACTCTGGGAGGTAGCGTCCGCATGGATGGCTCCGATCTCTTCGGTGTAGATAAAAAATATCGTTATTTACCTATTTACTCAGTCAGTGGACTGTGGCGTATCTCAAACGAACCGTTAATTAATCAGTTCAAATGGATTGATAACCTTGCTCTCCGTTTGTCTTATGGTTTACAAGGGAACATTGACAAAAACACTTCACCCTTTATCGTTGGTACTTATGGAAATATAAGTATCTTGCCCGGTTCAAATGAAGAGAGCATCACTATCAATAGTGCTCCGAACAGTAAATTACGCTGGGAAAAAACAGCCTCTTATAATACCGGAATAGATTTCTCTGTATTTAATCAGGCTATCAACCTAAGTGTAGACTATTATTACAGAAAAGGCACCGATCTCATTGGTAACAAAATGCTACCGTTGGAAAATGGATTTACCAGTATGGCTGTCAACTGGGCAAGTATGAAGAATCAAGGTATCGAAATAAACTTGCAAACACGTAACATTGCAACTAAAGATTTCTCATGGTATACTTCATTTAACTTTGCATACAACCAAAATAAGGTTTTGAAAGTGATGACTGAAAAGGATCAAGTAACTCCAAGTCTGGAAGGGTATCCGGTTGGCGCTATTTTCACCCTAAAAACCAAAGGGATAAAATCAGAGACAGGACAGATATACATTGAAAATAAAGATGGAGAAGCTGTCACTATTGAGGAGCTATTCCAAATGGCAGACAAAGGAAATTTAGACGGAGAATACAGCATTGGCGTAGATAAAGAAACAGAGAGAGGTTTTTATAGTTATGCCGGAACGTCCGATGCTCCCTACACCGGAGGATTCATGAATACATTTAATTACCGTAACTGGGAACTGAACTTAAATTTCTCCTATAACTTAGGTGCACATGTAAAAACAGATCCTACTTATTACATAGCAGATCCCGATCCGGGACGCAATATGAATAGAGATATATTGGATAGATGGACGCCAGAAAATAAAAACGGAAAGTTTCCTGCATTAACTAGCCTAAATACTAATCCGGCTGACTATTATTTATTCAGCACTCGGAGAGATCTCTACAAATCGCTGGATATATGGGTCAAAAAGTTAAGTTACATACGTTTACAGAACATACGCCTGGCCTATCATTTTCCTTCCGAGTGGCTGCATAAACTAAACATCGGTGGAGCAACTGTAGGTTTGGAAGCACGAAATCTCTTTGTTTTTGGTTCCAGTTACAAAAACTACATGGATCCGGAGTCAATGAGCAATCTTTATTCAACGCCGGTTCCTAAATCAGTTACTTTCAATCTAAGTCTTAACTTTTAAACAAGAAAAATATATATGATCAAAAAAATATATTTCATAATGGTTGTCATAGGAAGCATCCTGCTATCTTCATGTGACAGCTACCTGGATATTCAACCTGTAGGACAAGTAATCCCTACTACACTAACAGAATATCGTGCTTTACTGACTACCGCTTACGGACTAAAACTCATCGACAAATCCGTCACTGAATTTCGCACAGACATAGCTATGGTAACAGATAACAGTAATTCTCAAAATTTCTACTCAGAGATTGAAAAGTGGAATGATATGAGTCCCAAAGATGGAACCCGGGAATTTGGCTGGGCAGTATATTATAGTGTGATTTATTATGCAAATGCTATAATAGCAAATAAAGATAATATAAAAGAAGGCAGTCAGGAAGACATTGATCAACTCGTTGGAGAAGCTTATTTATTAAGAGGTTACATGCACTTTATTCTTGCTAACCTATATGGACAACCTTATACTAAAGAGGGAGCACCAGAGACCAAATCCATTCCCATAAAATGGGACCTTGATCTAGAAGTGGTACTGCCACGAAACACCGTAAAAGAGGTCTATACTGCTATTCTATCCGACATAGAATCGGCCCGCGGCTTAATGCATCAAAAAGAATGGGAAGCCGTATATGCTTACCGCTTCTCCACCCTATCTGTGGATGCAATGGAATCACGTGTACGCCTGTACATGGGAAACTGGAAAGAAGCCTATGATGCGGCAGAACGCATATTAGTTCAAAAATCCACATTAGAAGACCTCAATGATCCGGAAGCCAAACTTCCCAATAATTATACATCAGCAGAAATGATTACTGCTTATGAGTTTTTCAATGATGACGTTACTTCAGCATCCATATTGATACCTGCGTTCATGGAAAAATATGATGCTAATAAGGATCTCCGCCGGAACAAATACTATAGTTTAAGTGGAGATAAGTACATCTCGAAAAAAAGCGGAAAAGCAGAGCATAACTGTACTTTCCGTACAGGAGAAATTTATTTAAACGCTGCCGAAGCAGCTGCACAAATGAATAAATTGCCCGAAGCTCGTACCCGCCTGCTACAATTGATGGAAAAGCGATACACTCCGGAAGGTTATGCAGAAAAGAAAAAAGCTGTGGATGCTATGAATCAGGCAGATTTAATTAAAGAAATACTGGAAGAACGGGCTCTTGAACTTGCTTTCGAAGGTCATCGTTGGTTCGATCTACGTCGTACCACCCGTCCACGAATTGAAAAAGTGTTGAACGGACAAGCTTATCTATTAGAACAAGATGATTCACGTTATACACTACGCATTCCACAAAGTGCTATTGCTGCAAACCCGGGTTTATTAAATTGACCGAATTGTATATAAGCATTCTGCTCTTAAACATCCCCTTGCGAATAACAACGTAAGGGGATTTTTCGTACATTGGTCCATGTTAAACCTTTAATATATAACAATATGATCATCGGAGTACCCAAAGAAATCAAGAACAACGAGAATCGGGTAGGCATGACACCTTCCGGAGTTGCCGAAGTTGTGAAGCAAGGTCACCAAGTATATATCCAGCATACGGCAGGTATCAATAGTGGTTTTCCGGATGAAGCATATCTGTCCGTCGGTGCACAGGTGCTTCCGACAATAGAAGATGTCTATGCCACAGCAGATATGATTGTAAAGGTTAAAGAGCCTATCGCGCCCGAATACCATCTGATCAGAAAAGGACAGTTATTGTTCACTTACTTCCATTTTGCTTCCGATAAGGAACTGACTCTTGCCATGATTGACAATAAGTCGATCTGTCTGGCATACGAAACTGTAGAAAAGGAAGACCATTCATTACCCCTGCTTATCCCTATGAGTGAGGTAGCCGGACGCATGTCCATTCAGGAAGGAGCACGCTTTTTGGAAAAGCCGCAAGGAGGAAAAGGTATCCTTCTGGGAGGAGTCCCCGGTGTAAAGCCTGCCAAAGTATTGATTCTCGGAGGCGGTATTGTCGGAAGTAATGCAGCGCAGATGGCTGCGGGAATGGGTGCGGATGTTACAGTTGCAGATATTAATCTGTCACGCCTGCGCTATCTCAGCGAGACATTACCGAAAAATGTCAAGACGCTGTACGCATCCGAATTAAGGATAAAAAAGGAATTGCCGGATGTTGATCTGGTCATCGGTTCCGTGCTGATTCCGGGGGATAAAGCGCCTCATCTGATTACCCGAAATATGCTTGCAATGATGCAGCCCGGTACGGTACTTGTGGATGTAGCGATAGATCAGGGAGGATGTTTCGAAACGTCACACCCCACGACCCACAGTGCACCTACCTATGTGATAGACGGTATCGTTCATTATGCCGTAGCCAATATTCCGGGAGCTGTACCTTATACTTCTACGCTGGCTTTGACCAATGCTACTCTCCCTTATGTCATTGCTTTAGCAAATAAAGGATGGAAAAAAGCTTGTAAAGACGACCCGGCACTAGCACTCGGCTTGAATGTAGTGGAAGGAAAAGTGGTATATAAAGCAGTAGCGGATGTATTCGATCTAAAATATGAAAATATAAACCTATAAATTGATTAAGCAGCCAACTTTCTGAAGTAGTAAAGTTCTGAAGTAGTCAGGTTTTCCAAACCCGCTACTTCGGAACTTGTTTTTTTACCAATATTTCTTCTCCGCTGCCCGCTGCATAGCCTCCACCAATTCATTCATGACTTCCGCTACTGACTGCTGACGGGAAACAATAGCCGACACCTGCCCTATCTCCAGTTCGCCTTCTTCCAGATCCCCTTCAAAGATACCTTTCTTCGCACGACCTCTCCCAAGAAGAGTCCGCAATTCTTCGGCAGAAGCACCGCCATCCTCAGCCCTCTCCACAGCATCCCGGAAATTATTCCGCACTAAACGTGTCGGAGCCAGTTTCTTCAATAATAATTTAGTATCTCCTTCTCCCAAACCCAGACAATATTCTTTGAAGACCGGGCTGGCTGAACTTTCATCCGTCAACGCAAAGCGAGTACCGATTTGTACCCCTTCTGCTCCCAGCACCATGGCAGCAAAGATACCTTCTCCCGTACCGATACCTCCTGCAGCGATCAAAGGCAAAGTGGTCGCATTGCGTACCGCAGGAATCAAGCAGAAAGTGGTAGTTTCCTCACGCCCGTTATGTCCGCCGGCTTCGAAACCTTCAGCGACTACCGCATCTACTCCCGCCTCTTCACACTTCATCGCGAAACGGGAAGAGGAAACGACATGAGCCACGATAATACCACGTTCGTGTAGCCATCCGGTCCATGCTTTAGGATTTCCGGCAGAAGTGAAAACGATCTTGACGCCCTCTTCGGCAACAATCGCCATGATTTCTTCAATCTGAGGATACATCAAGGGAATATTGACTCCAAAGGGACGGTCTGTAGCCGCACGGCATTTCCGGATATGTTCACGAAGAGTCTCCGGATGCATAGAGCCTGCGCCAAGCAGTCCCAATCCTCCCGCATTACTTACTGCGGAAGCCAGACGCCATCCGCTACACCACACCATGCCACCTTGAATAATAGGATACTGAATACCGAAAAGAGAAGTAACTCTGTTCATAAATTAATCGTTTTTCAATGTGCTAATCTGATAACATGAAACATGAGACATGTCCATATTTAATAAAACAGTTTCAGCGGGCAATCTGTTCAATGGGGCGATTGATCAGTACAGTCGTCGAATCGCCATAGGTTCTCAACACTTCCAACGTACGCTCCCGACGTTCTTTTCCTTTTTTATCCCAGAAGTTTTTGGTAAAAACCGCCATCAGATCAAGTCCTCCGATAGTTCCTCCATTGATGTACACGCCGCTGCCTCCAAACAAAGGAATCGGGCTATCCATCACTACCGAATTAACCATCATTCCATTCGCCCGTTCGCTCAACTGACGGAAACGTACCCCGCTCGCCCGTATCTCCTCCAATGATTTGCGGACTCCTCCCGCCATCGGATTATGCGCCCAGTTGCTGTACGACCTTTGATGACGCATTTCGTAATGCGGATCTCCACGCCAGGTATTCTTATCCATTCTTATTTTCTTCTGAAAAACGGGGTCCCAATTATAAGGAGTATTTGCCTTATAGGGCATCAGACTCAATACCACTTTCGGTTTAGGCAATGCTTCGGGAAGCGACTCATCGGGCAGCATCCACTTCTTTTCCACCGACATGCGGGGAGTACCGACAGCGCTGCCGAAATCAATCTGCCTGACTGCATCCTGATTCAAATTCAGCTCCTGATCACTGTCCAGCAACTTTCTCAGACGCAAGGAATCCTCCTTCGTCCATTCCTGCGCATGTACAAGCAAAGCTGTCAGGCACAGTGTCATAGCTGTTATCAAACGTTTTATCAATTCACTCATCTTTCTACCTCTGTTTTCTATATTCCTCAAGTACCCCCATCATGCATGAGCGCATTCGTTTCCTTTTGGGCATAGCACGCCCCTGTCGGCAGTACAAAGACTGCTGATACAAATAAACGTTGCCTCATGTTTTTTAGTTTTTATGCCCCAAAGGATTTTTCTTTTTTTACCACCATCGGTATCCTGAGCCACAAAGCGGCTCGTCGTAGCACGGATCAATCGTCCAGGTCGTCTTCGGATATTTCCGGCCTTCCCACCATCGACGATAGCAAGCTGCCGCGTCGAGCACTTCGTCGTCGGTCAGGAAATAGATGGCTTCGTAATTTTCGGCATTCGCCAGTACCATCCTGCAACCTAACGATGGGGCTGTCCCCTGACGGATCGACTCTATCACCCAAAGCATACACTCACCCAAACGGATTTTACCGTTATTCGTATTGTAGACTGACGGGAAAGAAGGAATAATAGTCAGATCTTCCGCATATTTCAATAGTTCGGGAATGTCCTCTTCAGTGAAATGAGGAACTTCCACGACCCCTTTTTCATTCTTCATATTATAGGTGCCCGCTTTCAGCTGTTTCACAAAAACGGTTACATCGGGATTTTCATAGTCCATTTCTTCGCTGCTGCATCCCACCAGGGATACCATCAGGCTAACAGCCATCCACAGCATCATAAGTGTTTTTTTCATTTTCATAAGGATTAATACGTCATGCGAAGTCCGCAAAGTAAATTAAAATTAGTCGGCCGTTTTGTGCGTACCGTAGCCAGTTTCGAATCCGTCTTGAAATGATGGGAAACACCCGACTCGGCAAAAACCGCCAATCGGTCATTAATTTTGTAGGTGATTCCGATACCGGCAGTAACTGCCAGTTGGATAGGTTCTTCTTTAAAACTGTTGTCCGGCGCACCGGCTATACATTTGTCCGCCACTCCGCCTACCGTAGCGTAGAGGTCGATTTTCTTTGTATCCATCAAGGTAATGTTCGCTTTCAGCGGGATGCCCAGATAATGCAGATGCTGTCCTTCCGAACGCAAATTGGAATAGACCAGTCCGGTCTCTATTCCCAGATAGTCATTCAGCTTTCGCTCTACAGTGACTCCTGCGGAGATCGGCATCTTGTAAGCACCATCCTCTGCCGGAAGTGCCGTCCCCATCTGTGCTTTCAGAGCCCAGCGATGTTTTTTCATATTTTCCACCGGAGCAGGTGCATCGGTAGTGTATTTTTCTTCTTGTACGGCGGATGGTTCTGTGTTACCATTATTCGCCTGCCAATAACCGTTGTGACCTTGGTTGCCGTATCGGTTGCCATTTCCCGTGGTGGTAGTTGCCGAGAAAGAGAATGACATGGAGAAGGAAATGGAAACCGAGTCTCCCTCCTCAGGATACTGCGATAATAATCCGAATGATTTAGGTGCCGGTTTCGGCAATACAGGTTCCATTGCCGTCGGCAACTGATTAGCGCGTACACCATCTCCATCCATTCTTCCGCTGTTCGCCACCACGATTTTGGTAAACGCCTCCTCCATCTCTTCTTTCGGAGAAAGATACCAGAAAGTAGCTGAGGAGGCAGCCAATACCAGCAACACAGATGCTGCCGCTGCCACGCGGAAGAATATCAACCGACGGCGATGCTGGCAAGCCACAGGGATATCCTGCGAAAGCTCTTCCCAAAAGCCATCCCGAACAGTCATCCCGGCATCAGCGAGACGAGTGCGAAACAGATCGGTTATTTCATCATTTTCTTTCTTCATGATTTCTATATTCTTTTATTCTTTTTGCTAACAAATACTTGGCTCTGTGTAACTGCGAAGTAGACGAATGCTCTTTAATGTGAAGCATCCCGGCTATCTCCTTGTGCGATTTCTCTTCAAACACATAAAGGTTGAAAACGGTTCGGCAACCATCCGGCAATTCGGCGACAAACGCCATTAATTGTTCTTCGGAGATCCCTGCTCCTCCTCCCGACGACGAAATATCCGGTATGTCGGGAAGCTGCTCTTCATGCACTACCAACTGATTGACTCGTTTCTCCCGTCTCAGATAGTCCAGTGACTGTGTCACCATCACCCGTGTGATCCACGTACAAAGCGAGGATTCACCCCGGAACGAGAAGTTGGTAAAAATCTTGATGAAACCGTCATGCAGTACATCGTGCGCCGCATCCATATCGCCCGTATAGCGGTAGCATACCGCCAACATTTGTTTGGCATAGAGGGTGTAAAGTTCCTTTCGGGCTGAATCCTGTCCTGCCCGACAGCCCTTTATCAGTTCTATCTCGTTTTCCAATGCCAATTGTCTTTTTTAAATCGAACGTATGTCTGCGCCGTTTTTATCCTTTAGACGCAAGTATTTGAGGAATGCTGCAAAGAGTTTTGCTAAAAGAAGTTAAAGAAATGATGATTCGTAAATAATAAACGGTGAACAGCTGCAGCACGATAGCAACAGCACTGTTCACCGCTTATTTATTATCAGTTCATCATTTATAGATTCAGCATGCTTTGAAGCTCATGTCAAGTCCTTTCACCGAATGAGTCAGAGCTCCAACAGAGATAAAGTCTACGCCACATTCGGCATAGTCACGAAGGGTATCGAAAGTGATACCGCCGGAAGATTCTGTTTCGTATTTGCCGGCTACCATGTCGACTGCCTTCTTAGTCATTTCGGGCGTAAAGTTGTCGAACATGATGCGGTCTACGCCACCCAAGTCAAGCACTTGCTGCAATTCGTCGAAGTTGCGTACTTCGATTTCAATCTTCAGGTCCTTGCCCTTTTCCTTGCAGTAATCCTTGGCACGGTTGATCGCTTTGTCGATGCCTCCGGCAAAATCCACGTGATTGTCTTTGAGCAGAATCATGTCGAACAGACCGATACGATGGTTTACACCACCACCGATTTTGACTGCCATCTTTTCGAGGATACGCATACCCGGAGTTGTCTTGCGGGTATCCAGTACGCGGGTGTGAGTGCCTTCCAGTACCTTTGCATACTTGCGGGTCATGGTTGCGATACCGCTCATACGCTGCATGACGTTCAGCATCAGGCGTTCGGTCTGGAGCAAGGATTGTACTTTTCCTTCTACGATCATAGCTACGTCGCCCGGTTTCACTTCAGTGCCGTCATTAATAAACACTTCCACTTTCATGGACGGGTCGAAACGGTTGAAGATTTCTTTGGCAACTTCGATTCCGGCCAGTACACCGGCTTCTTTGATCAGTAGTTTTGATTTTCCCATTGCAGTAGCGGGAATACACGAAAGGGTGGTATGGTCACCATCACCTATATCTTCTGCAAAAGCAAGATCGATCAGTTTGTCGATCAGTTCTTTTTCCTTATTCATTGATCTTGTCAATTCTTATTTGGTGTATTAAATATTGAGTCTGCACTTTTTTCAGGAAGCAGTTCACACGGAATTTCCCTTTTGTAGTCGTCAGCGTACCTATGACAAAACTGGATTCATCCCGTTTTCCCTGATGATTCACGTCAAATGCGTTGACCTTGTTTTCCGTGAAAAACTCTTGCATCATTGCTGTCGCTTTCTTCTTGTCAACGTTTGCCGAGCTGCCTTGGAGAACGAGGTTTACCTTGTCTCCCATATACTTACTCAGTTCCTGCGAGCTTCCCCGCTTAAATGCCGTAATCACTCCTGCCGGTATCTCCTGCGCCATCAGCAATGAGACAGAAAGAAGCAAAGAGGCCATTCCTAAAAGCACTCGTTTCTTCATAAATCCAAGCTTTTGGGTTGAAGTTTAAAGGCTTAAACTTTCAACTAATGATAGGCAAAGGTAAGCATTAATTGCAGAATAACATAAAAAATGCCTATTTTTGTGCTCGAATCAGAATATCAGACGCATGAAAACAACTTTGCTCGTCGTTGGACGAACCGTAGAACAACACTATATTACAGCTATTAATGACTATATTCAGCGTACCAAACGCTTCATCACTTTTGATATGGAAGTGATCCCCGAACTGAAGAATACCAAGAGCCTTTCGATGGATCAGCAGAAGGAGAAAGAAGGGGAACTGATATTGAAAGCGTTGCAACCGGGGGATGTGATCGTGCTGCTCGATGAGCACGGGAAAGAAATGCGTTCACTCGAATTTGCCGATTATATGAAACGGAAGATGAATACGGTGAATAAGCGGTTGGTATTTGTCATCGGTGGTCCTTACGGATTTTCGGAGAAGGTGTATCAGGTAGCTAATGAAAAGATTTCAATGTCGAAGATGACGTTTTCACATCAGATGATACGGCTGATCTTCGTGGAACAGATTTATCGGGCAATGACGATATTGAATGGAGGGCCGTATCATCATGAATAAATAGCGTTAACATTGTGTTAAACTATTTATTATAAATTCTTTAATTTCATCCCAAGTTATATCAGAAAACATATAAGGCATCACATCGAAATCAGCATCACCAAAATATGCCAAACTTTTCATAGCCATAAAACAGGAACCATCCGGATACTTCTGAGTATAAAAATTCAAGATATCTGTTATCGAATACTTTCTCTTCAAAAGATAGTAAATATCAACAAAATCCTTCATGGTACCTCTTCCAATAATAGCAGTAATCTTCATTGCTGCAATATCTTTGGTACTCGCCAAACGTATACCATTCTTAATAACGACATCATCCAACCAAGGATATGCGTAATTTACAATATCTATTTTAATACCATCCAATGAATAGATATGAATATTCTTAGAATCTTTCAATGTCGTCAATGCTCCAATGGTTTGCAAAGCTTCTTGCAAATCTAAAGAATCCACATCTATGTGACCAAAAAAATCTAAATCCACTGATTTTCGATGCCCGAATTGCAAAGCTAAGGCTGTTCCACCTACCAAACGTGTATTATTTAGTATAGGTAGACTCTGTAACTTTCTTAAAAGTTCCAGTGTTGCGGGTTCGACTGTTGATAAGTGTAACATCTGAATTGTTCTTTAGGAGTGCGAGATATAGCACAAAGATAAGCTAGAGCCCGAGGCTCTAAATCACGAAAAGTCTTAGCCAACTCTACAATTCTATCAAGACCATAATATTGTAGAACCATCTTCCAGTCGAGGAGCATACCATACTCAAGCACTCTCTTTATTATATATCGAGAATGTTTTTCCATATCTAAATCTTCTCTTTTCACATCCCAGAAAAGATAAGTAGAAAACTGAGTTATATACTTGTCCTGCTCCATCATATACCTTCTTTAATGCAAAGATAGGAATTAAAAAGGAAATTAAATGTAAGCCTACATTTTAAATTTAAAGAAGTCAATCTTTCTCCTGCAGATACAATTTGTTGAATACTTCTCTCAGTTTTTCCTCATTTGCAATCAAGTGTCGGAGTTCCGCCAACCGTCCGGCATTATCAGACTGGGGTATCCATAACTTCAGATACCCTCCTTCTGCATATTTATCGGCAAGATGTTTCCGGAAGCGTTCATACTGCTGCTCTTTATCCATCTCCGGATAATGAGACAAACCATACTGTACGGTGCGGCGCAGTGTTATTTCCGGATCAATAATCCGGTCTGCCTCAGCCACTATTTTCCCGTAGATACTTCGCGGAGCCTGTTTATTGGAGGCACGATGATCTTCTATCGCTTCTTTCATCTCCAGCATTTGTTCATCGGTAAACCAACGGTGCAAAATTTCATCTGCCAACAGTATTCTCCCCGAAACGATATGATGAAATTCACGTCCCTCGCATAAACCCAAGTCGTGATAAGCGGCAACCGTATAAACCATTGCAGAATCGACTTCATAATGAAGAGCCAGCTTCAGACTTTCTTCGATCACTTTTTCTGCATGGTCTATCTGGTGCGCCTTATCAAAGCCGGCATATTGCGGGATAATCCTTTCCTGCACGTATCTCTGCAATTCAGTAGGTATATTATGAGTCATATTCTGCCCGTATTATTATTTTTATATCTGGTTATTCCCGATTCATCAACCGGTGCTCTGCCATCTGTTCGAACTTCGTTCCCGGACGGCCATAATTGGCATACGGATAAATCGAAATACCGCCACGTGGAGTAAAGATACCCGTAACCTCGATATATTTGGGATTCATCAGTTTTATCAGATCTTTCATGATGATGTTTACACAGTCTTCATGAAATGCGCCATGACTGCGGAAGCTAAACAGATAAAGTTTCAAACTCTTGCTTTCCACCATCTTAATGTCGGGGATGTAGCTGATACGTATTTCTGCAAAGTCAGGTTGTCCGGTTATGGGGCATAGGCTTGTAAATTCGGGACAGTTGAAACGTACCCAGTAATCATTTTCCGGATGCTTATTATCGAAAGCCTCCAATACTTCAGGAGCATAGTCTTGTTTATACTCCGTTTTTCTTCCTAATAAGGAAAGTTGGTCTTTTAATTCAGCCATTGTTTAATATAGTTTTAAACTCTCTTCATATAGAAAAAACGCAAAACATCTTTCACCTGTCACCATATTCACTGAAACGGCTTATCCATCGATGGTTCAGTGGTGAAAGATTGATGATTGCAATCTATCACCGATCTTTCATCTTTCACCATCCGGTATTCCTATTATCATCCGGTACTCCTATTTATCAAAACGACCGTTGCTTTTAGTCGTTTCCTATAAAGGAATGAAGTGTTTCACCATGATGAAACTCTAGTTTCAAAGCCTTGAAACTAAAAGTTTCGAGCGTATGAAACTATGGTTTCAAGTAATGGAAACTAGAGTTTCAAGCGTATGGAACCAAAGTTTCAAGCGGTTGAAACTTCTTGAAACAACCGACAATGACTCTTTATCCTTGCACATCCCGAAATGAAACGAATGCCAATGATAGAATAGCAAGTATCTATCAGCAAAGATAAAGGTGACAATAAAAAAGCATTCATCGGTTATTATCACCCTATTATCACCATCTATTATCACCCTTTATCCATTCGTAATCAAGGAGTTAATCTTCAAAAGTGACAAGTGACAATAAAAAACACGTTTTTAGTCTCTGTGTAGAGATATTATTGATTCTTCTTTTTTAAATACTTTTCCAGCCCCTCACGACGTAACGTACAGGCGGGACAATGCCCGCAGCCATCCCCCTGAATGCCATTATAGCATGTCAAAGTCTCATTACGGATCAAATCCAGTACTCCCAATTCATCTGCCAAAGCCCAAGTTTCTGCTTTATCAATCCACATCAGAGGGGTATGAATCACGAATTGCTCATCCATTGCCAGGTTTAATGTCACATTCAAAGACTTAATAAACGCGTCCCGGCAATCGGGATAGCCGCTAAAGTCAGTCTGAGAAACTCCTGTCACCAAATGGTTAATGCCACGTTCGCGGGCATATACTGCGGCAATACTCAGGAAAAACAGATTACGTCCCGGAACAAAAGTATTGGGGACGCTGCCTGCGGGCTTTTCCTGATCCATTACCATCGTGGTGTCAGTCAACGAATTATGTCCCAATGTTCCTATGAAAGACACATCCATCACATCAAATTCCACTTCTGCCTTTCGGGCTATTTCTCTGGCGAGTTCCACTTCTTTCTGGTGCTTCTGACCATAAAGGAAACTCAAAGCGTATACTTTTTTAAAGTTGCGTTTCGCCCAAAAGAGGCAAGTGGTAGAATCCTGTCCGCCACTGAACACAACCAATGCAGTCTCTCTGTTCATCATAAAATTCTCTTTATATTCTCAGCCCTCGAAGCAGGCCGGAAAAAGTCGTTTCATTAAATATCTTTGACTTTCAGTACGTTATAAGAAATATTAGTATCGTACACGTCGCTGCCGTCTACCTTCTTAATCACTTTCACTACGCGGATAGTCACCGGAAGGATGATAACTTCGTACATAGATTTCAGGACAATCTGAAGTCCCATCATGATAAGCAGTTCTTTCCAGGCAATGATGCCTCCGAAAGCTACGGGGAAGAAAATCAATGAGTCGGCAGTCTCACCGACAATCGTTGAGAGAATGGCACGGGCGGAGAAGTTCCGACCCTGACTGGCGATCTTCATCTTACTCATCACATACGCATTAAGGAATGAACCGACAAGGAAAGCCATCAAACTGGCTGCTACGATGCGGGGAGCCATACCGAATACAAAATCGAAATGCTCTTCGCCTTCCCAGAACGGAGCAGCAGGTATCGCAACAGCTATCAAGCCAAGCCCTACCACAAAGAAGTTCATGGCAAAACCACTCCAGATAATAAGACGTGCTTTCTTGAATCCCCAAACTTCGGCGATACAATCATTAATGATATAAGAAATGGGAAAAACCAATAATCCGGCTGTGACAGTCAGGCTGCCGACCTGAATTACTTTCGTTTCAAGAAGATTGGCTGCAATGAGGCATACATTGAAGAGAATGCCCAGCAACATAAAAGGTACTGATACTTTTTCTTTCATAACTCCTGTTTTTTACGTGGTGTTCTAGAATACACGACCGCTATTCACGGCATCATACATCTTTTTACTTGTTTCGGGGTGCAAAGATAATAAAAAACTTGCAACTAGCCATAATGCATCAGATAATAGTTTGTACTTAGTTGAGACATCATAGTCAACCCTATCGTCAAGTTCCCACTAAATAATACCTATTTTGAACTACTGCCTAAGAAAAAAGACATTTCTGACATCCCCGTTTCCAGAAAAAGAATTATATTTGCAACGAGGATTGGACCATTGACAGCCAACCCTCATGTTTTAGGACATTTAATTAATTCGTGTTGAGAAGTCGCGTTTTCAAACTAGAAGATATTATTAGATGTCCGCACCGAACTTATATTCAATTTAAAACATATAAGCATTGGTGCGGGCGTACTATATTTATCTTCTATGGGCTCGCGACTGCCTCAACATGGAAATATATGTATGACTCGCACCTCTTTTTATTTAATCCGGTTGCGGCGCATACACTTAAAAACAAATGAGGTATGACAACAAAACAATGGATTGGAATTGAAGAAGCCGCAAAAAAGTATCAGGTATCTTCTAGACGTATTAACACGTGGTGTAAAAAACAGGAAATTACTTGCTCGGAAATCGACCACTATCTGATGCTCGATGAAGACAGTCTGCTGAGATGCATTGAACGACACACACAGCTTAGTCTTACAGAGAAGGAACTCGAAAAACGCAAAGAAAGATTAATAAAGGAAAGTGAAGAGGAAATCTTCTTACTACAGTCTATGAAAGAACTTACTCCGGTAATGCGTCAGATAATAAAAGAACTTGCCGGAATGATACAGAACGATAACAGAAGACGGATGTTTCTTTTTATCGCATTGGAAGGAAGTTTCAAAGAATATTGCAAGCAGTCTTGCCAAAACACCTATAATATGCAAGACGAATATCAAAGACTTATACGTGAAATCAAAAATCGAACCGGATTCCTCAAAACCTATAAAGACGAAATGATACACCTCAAAGCAGCACTGCGACTTTACGAAATGTATTACGGAAAAGACTGCCTCTATACAATGAACACAGAAAACCAAATGACGAAAGAGGAAAAAGAGGCAATCGCCCTGCTCAATACCCCTATAGAAAATTTAGGATTTGAAGTTAGAGCATCACGAGTTCTATGCGAACAAGGAATACAAACCCTCCGGGATTTATTAGAATTAACTTACAAATATGGATGGAACAGACTGACAAAAATTCGTGATTTGGGCTCTACAACACAGAACAGAATAATGAAACGACTACAAGAACTGAACATTCTGGATGATATGGATGAAGACGTCTCTTATTTATATAAATACCTGGATAAATAAAAAGACTTAAAATTCCTCCCACCCAAAAGTATTTTCAAATTGCCGGATTGTTCTAGAGGTATGTTCAATTTAAAAACTTAAGATCATGGATTATCAATCAAAAAAAGACGTAAATGTAGCAGCAGAACAGGCAAAGATGGATGCCAAACTTGCTCAAGAAAGAGCCGAAGAAGCTAAAGAAAGAGGAGCGGAAGCAAGTACCCACTCTGGGGACAGCTTGAAAAAGAAAGTGCAACATGCCGCCAATGTCGCCAAAGAAAAAGCTACGGAAGCAACCAACACTGTGAAGGAAAAAGCCACAGAAATGAGCCATACCGCACAGGAGAAGGCTCAACAAGCCAAAGACAGAATAAAAGAAATGATGGATTAATTCATCCCGTAAAATGCAATTAAAAACTATGCCGATAAAGAAATGTACTTATACATTGACTTTACCGGCATAGTTCAAGTTTAGATTACATTCTCTTACTTTGCGCCCAATAAAGGTTTCAAACCTCTTTCTTTTAAGTACGAACTACAACCCCGAAAGATACTCCTTCAGCGTCTCCACATATTCCTCCATCGCTTTCCTGCCTCCGGCAGTGATCCGGCAGGCAGTACGCGGCCTTTTGCCTACAAAGCTTTTTTCCACCTCGATATATCCGGCTTCACTCAGCTTATCCAACTGCACACTGAGGTTTCCCGCTGTCGACTGGGTCTTCTCTTTCAAGTAGACGAACTCAGCCTCCTCCACCGTCAGCAGAATCGACATTATAGCCAGGCGAAGCTGTGAATGCAAGATAGGATTCAGTTCTTTAAACATTGCTTCTTCATCTGTTTATTCATAATATGTCCAGGGACAATCATCATCACTATAAAGATAGCGGCAAACACCAGATATACTCCGCTTCCATGAATAAAAAGCATGGAAAAAGAAAGGGCGATACCAGTCATCCCTGCTATACTAAGCGGCTTGTACTTACATACCAACCCCGTAAGAGTAGCCCCCATCCCCATCAATAAGGAAATTACAAACAGAATATCAATACGGACAACAAATGCCATGCAAGACAGACAAAAACCTACTACTCCAAACACAGCCCATATCTGACCAGTCACCCGGTCTATGTAATTTTTTGCTCCCTTATTCTTGTCTTTCCTATTAAAAAAGATAGTCAGCGGTCCGGCAATGACAGGCAAAGCAAACCAGAGAAAATTGATCTGCCACACTCCCGTCTGCAAATAAAAGTACCATACCACAAGTGATATAGCCACAGTAGTATATCCCCATATCAATAATGGGTAGGCTGCATAACGGGCTGTATTGTCCTGCGTCTCCCGAATCATGCGGGCAATCAGTTCCAAACTCTCTTTCTCTGAAATTCTCTTGTCTTCCATATTCTATCAATTTTGTTTCAAAAATAATATTGTTTACGTAATAAACCAAAAATCCTTGTCTATTTTCCTTCGATACGGCTTCTTTCACTTGCCGATTTCTTTTCTACAGTCACCGCACCCGATTTCTTTCCATGATTGAAATTCCAGGTAAATGTGAGTTTCATCAGTCTTCCGCTCGAAGCCAGTTCAAAACGATTTTGAGATGAATAACTCGGTACATTGCTGAAATAAGAATTATATCGGTTGAAGATATTGTCTACCCCCAAAGTAGCTACACAACGCCCGTCTTTCCATTTTTTGCGGAGGTGCAGGTTGAATGTATGACGAGGATCGATCCCGCTATTACCGGAATACAACCGGCTAACTCCATTATATTGTGCTTCCAACGAATAGTCTGACGGTAAAAGGACCGTAGCATTAGCATTGGCGAAATAAAGGAAGTGCCCAAAGTAATCGTCCTCCCGATACATGCGGATATCTTGCCTCACTCCGATAAAGCTGGCATTCAGATTCAGCCAATTGAGCGGCTGCCAGGGAGCAGTGATGGCTACGAACCAATGGTTCTCACGATTGTGATTCTCATTGATGACATATGATATATCCGAATTCTCCGCATCTTCTTTACCAAACTGACGGATCAGATCATGGTGCAAATTGCCGCCAACAGTCAATGTATACCGGAAGTTATAGACCAGCGTAATACTGAATTTATTAATATAAGTAGGACGCAACATCGGGTTGCCTATCAGATAACTGTATTCGGAAGTCTGAATCCGGTTCGGGTTGAGAGCCGAAAAAGTCGGACGTTCTATATAGCGTCCATACTGACCGATAAGCATCCACTTGTGAATTTCATCAAAATAGAAATTTCCATCGATATGTGGAAACCAATCCCAGTATTTTCTCGTCCGACGTTCTGTTTCATTGGAGGTTTGCGTATATTCTCCCCGAAGTCCAATATGAACAGATCCTCTTTTCATATCCAGAGAATAAGTTCCGTATAAAGCACCGATATTCTCGTGATAATCGAGTTCATATCCATAAGCAACATTGGGCTTCCAACTTTCGTCAGGTTCCAGCCCTTCGTAACAGGCATCATCTTTCATTCCCGTATAGGTATATTTCATTCCTATCTGGAAAAACGATTTCTTATGTAACTGTTGTTTCCACGACAGATCGGCAGTTGCGATCTGATAAGTGGCATTAGAGCGGGAACGGTAAACGGTATCTTTATTTAGAGCACCTATCTCCTGAAAAATTTGATACTGATTTCTGCCATGCAGATCTTTAGAGATATAGTCGGTAACAAGCTTCAGCACCGAACCGTCCTTATCCAGTTTATGTATATAGTTGGCAGTAGCTGTATACATATTGTAAGTCTCTTTCTGACGATACACACCCTGACTTTCCATATCCAACGGTCCTACCGACAGAGTAGAGTAACTCTGAGACGGCCAGATGTATCCGCGACGAACATACTCCAGCTCTACTCCCAGACTATTGGAAGAGTCCATCGTATAAACTGTTCCCATCCGAATCGTCCCGTAACGCGAAGGCTGCTTCATACGGGTCAGACTGGAAAAACCTTTATCTCCCGCTACATAATCACGGGTAACGTACAAATCTCCTTTATTCTGAGGAACCAAAGTACCGGAAGCAAATCCATAGGTATCCCACTTCCCACTATGATAATTCAAGCTACCACTAGGCTGATAAGATTGCAAGGAAGAGGCAAAGGAAGCATTCATAGAAAGATTTCCCTGAAATCCTTTGTCCGTATGACGTCTCATTATAATATGTATAGCACCTCCCTGAGCATCGGCATCCTTATCGGCTCCCGCCATTGGAAACACTTCAACGCGAGCAATATCGTCCGATTTCAAAGAACGGAGATAGCCTATCAGCATCTCTCCGGTAAGTTTTATCTCCCTATTATCTACAAACACCTTCGTGCCGGAAGAACCATTGATGGAAATCCGCTCGTCGGACAACCATACTCCGGGCGCTTGTTGAAGGAGTTCGACTCCGTCTTTGTTCTGTGCAGGAGGGACGGACAGGATAAAACGGTCTGCCTTCCGTTTCACAGGACTTGTCCGTACCACCACTTCCTGCAACGCATAAGTGGAATCTTCTGTCAGAGTATCATTCACAGCCATCGGCCGAGCAGTCGTCGAAGTCTGCCCCCAAGCAGTAACTCCGGTAAAGCCGGCCAATATCAGAAATATCAGGTATCGCATACTGTTAGTCATTTACCGGATAATACATCTTCATTTTAACGGTAGCCGAAGCATCCGCCTCTTTCTTGCATTTTTCCCGGGCATACCCTTCTACCGGTATTCCCTGTTCATTCATGTCCAATTCCCAGTTTCCGTTCTCATCATGGAAAAGAGAGATTAAAAACTTTTCCCATGGAACATCTTTTAGAACAACAGTCACTGTATCTTTAACAGCAGTAGCCATCGCATATACCGGCTTCGATTCCGAATCCTGTTGTGCCATGACCATAATAGCGCCTTTTGCACTACGAATACCCCGCACTTCTACTTTTACTTCTTGTGCAAAAGTAACAACGTGGTAACAAATAATCCCTAAAGCAATGAATAACAAGCGTTTCATCTTTTACTTTCCTCCAATCAATTAGTTGATACGATTTAATTAGTTTATTTTATAAACCATATATGGATTAAAAAAAGTAAGGAGCTGCGCATCTCTCTTACTCGATGCAAATATAAATAGGTTTATTTTATAAACCAAGTATTTCGGAAGAATATTTCAAATTAAATAAGCCTTCCTGTCATTCGTCGTATTTTGACAGGAAGGCTTCACTTTGACCTTAAAACACATCACTCAATTAGAAAGTTGCATCAGGAGAAGTCTTTCAATTCTTCTTTCAGACGCTTGCGGATAAAGAAAAGTCGGCTCTTTACCGTCCCCATCGGCAATCCTAATTTTTCGGCAATTTCCCTGTATTTAAATCCAGCTACAAACATCTGGAAAGGAACTTTCATATCTTCGGGGATGGAATGGATCACTCTATACAGCTGCTTCATGTCATAAGCAAACTCGAAACGGTCGCCTTCTTCATCTTCTATCAAACTTTGCTGATTGATGGAATAGGTATCATCGATCAAATTCATTTCGCGGACCGTGCGCCGGTAGTTGTTGACAAAGATATTACGCATGATGGTAAACATCCATCCTTTCAGATTCTTGGCATGCGTAAATTTCTCATGATTATCCAATGCCTGCAATACACAATCCTGAACTAAGTCGTTAGCAGAATCACGGTCTGAAGTCAACTTATATGCGAAACGATGCAGGTCTGACTCCATCGCCAATATTCCTTGAGTAAAATCTACTTTTTCCATTCTCGTATTTTATTTATCTAATTAGTACGATACAAAGATCCGCTTTTTTAGAACGATTATAAATAGCAATTCTTCCGATAAGTTTGGCAATTTTTCCTTAGCCCCTCTCAACCATTTCTTTTTTTAGTTGTTCATTGGGCATTCACCTAAAACTTAACTGATAATGAAAACAAGCTTTAAAATGGTAGCTATGCTACTGGGGATCGGAATTTTCCCCGTCTGTGCTCATGCGCAAAAGAAAGTAGTCATCGAGGATGAGGAACCGAATTCCATCATGTTCGTCTCCAGGGACAAGGCCGGAGATGAAATCATCCGAATCATGAACGACCGCTCTCAGATGCGTTTTCACGACCCGAATGCTCCCCGCTTCCTTCTGACGGATCAGAAAGGAAAATTCGCCCTTGGTATCGGTGGCTACGTACGTGCGACGGCAGAGTATGATTTCAACGGCATCGTTGACGATGTGGATTTCTATCCGGCATTGATCGGACAGCCCGGAAAGGGAAATTTTGCCAAGAATCAATTTCAGATGGACATCACCACTTCTACCCTATTCCTGAAATTGGTAGGACGAACCAAGCATCTGGGCGACTTCGTGGTGTATACCGCCGGAAACTTCCGTGGAGATGGGAAGACGTTTGAACTTCAAAATGCGTATGCGCAGTTCTTAGGATTTACCATCGGATACAGCTACGGTTCATTCATGGACCTTTCGGCTCTGCCTGCAACAATTGACTTCGCCGGTCCGAACGGTTCCGCTTTCTATCGTACCACTCAACTGAGTTATATGTGCGATAAACTGAAAAACTGGAGATTCGGCGTTGCCATGGAAATGCCTTCGGTAGACGGTACAACGAATAGCGATGTATCTATCAACACGCAACGAATGCCGGATTTTGCAGCTTCTGCACAGTATAACTGGAATAGTAACAGTCATATTAAGTTGGGTGCAATCGTACGCAGCATGACTTATTCAAGTAATGTGCACGACAAGGCTTTTTCGACTACCGGATTTGGCCTGCAAGCATCTACCACCTTTAATGTAACCAAGAAGTGGCAAGTGTTCGGACAGTTTAATTATGGAAAAGGAATTGGTTCTTATCTGAACGACTTAAGTAATCTGAATGTGGACATCGTTCCCGATCCGGATAATGAAGGCAAGATGCAGGTTCTTCCGATGCTGGGCTGGTATGCGGGGTTGCAATATAATATTTGCCCGAATATCTTTGTATCCGGTACATACAGCTTATCCAGACTTTACTCTGAAAACAACTATCCGAGCGATAATCCGGAAGCATACCGAAAAGGACAGTATTTCGTAGCAAATGCTTTCTGGAATGTGACTAGCAATATGCAAGTAGGTGTTGAATATCTGAGAGGATGGCGCACTGATTTCAACTCTTCTACCCGCCATGCCAATCGGTTGAATATGCTGGTACAATATTCTTTCTAATCTATTACATATACATATATAATATTAGGTATATATAATATGAGAAGCCGCCTCTGAACAATGTTCGAGACGGCTTCTTTAATATAAAATCGTAGCGGATTAATATTAGAACTTATAGTTTACACTTACACCAAACACTTTGTTTGTACGACTATAAACATCTTTATCCATTGAAGCCATAGCCCCATCCAAGCCACGTGGATTTTCTTTGGTATAATCGCTGTAGGTAGTCCAGAAATAAGCAACATCTAAACTTAACGCCTTACTAAGATTAATACGACCGCCCAAACCGACTGAATAAGAATCACAAGAGAAACTTGTGTCTGTCTGGAAAGCATCGCTCAATCCATAATCAGTTTTCTGATAACCACCACTGACTGTGAATATTTTGTTTATATCCCATTCTACACCAGCCAGGTATTCGTGTGTTCCATGTTTCAATGTCTTCTGCTTGTTATCAGCCATACCTGCATTCTTGTCATCAAAGAAATGATACTCTACTGAAGCACGAAGAGAAGGCAAGAATTCATAACTTGCTGCTACAGATAACATAGAAGGGAGGTCACTTGGAGTATTCACACCATGCTGATAAGGTGCCATATAGGCAGCAGCATCCGGAAATTCCAATTTATGTGTATTGTTCTCAATATTCATATTAGCTTTGAACTCATACTTCGCAGCCAAATTCAACTTACCGAACTTAGCGTCTACACCGATAATCGGCGTCAATCCCCAACCTGTCTGGTCACAATCCAGTTCAAGCTTCGTATCATTCAGTTTCTGAAGCATAGGTGCAGATTGTTCTTGTGCAATCTGCTGTGCCTGTTCTAAACTCAAATTAGGATTAGCCCCCATAATTTGTTGTACTATAGCAGCACCGATCTGTCCTGCTACTCCTTCTTTCAAGGCAATATTCAGAAAACCTTTATATCCACCTGTAAAGTAATTCATACGGGCTCCGGCAAAAACTGAAAAGTGTTCATTAATCTTATAGCTTGCCCCTAACTGCAAACCATAAATATATTGACGACCTTCCATGGCTGAATTGATATTGTACATATTAGGTTTCAACATATCACTTGTAGAATTTACCAAGCCGATAGCAGCTGCATCAAACATAGGCAAACCTGTATTGAAAGAAGCTTTTCCACCACCACCAACGATAGCGAAACTACCGGAAAATGCCCAGTCACCATTCTTATATACAGCATGGACAGAAGGGATAACGGGAGCCGAAGCTTTTCCTTCATAATTGCGCACGGAAGTCTGTCCGTCCATAGTCCACAAAGGACTTGTAGCAGCAATATCACGAGTCTGATATGCACTCTGAATAGTCAGTGCTACCTGTAAACCATTTTGGGGAAGGAATGCCAGTCCGGCAGGATTACTATAAACTCCATCAATATCAATGGAAGCGCCGCGGGCTATCATGCGCAAGAAAGCAGCATTCTGATTCGTATTAGTTAGATAATCTCCGGCAAAAGTTGGAATTAAAACGATTAACATTACAAATCCAATCAAGAAATTTTTTCTCATCTAAATCTTTTTTAAATTAATTCGGGCGCAAAGATACAATATTCCTGCACACGCAACACATGTTTGTGCACTTATTTTCGTTTATCCACTCATTTTAATTGAAAACAAAAACTGTTTCTAATGAAACAATTCACATTCAGAGCAAAGGTAAAGATAAACAAACCACCCTGTTTTTACGTTTATTAATAAGAATAAAAACAGAAAATATTATGGCCTATACAATTGCATTTTTCGGAACAAAGCCTTATGACGAAGCTTCTTTCAACGATAAAAACAAAGAGTTCGGATTTGAATTCCGTTATTATAAAGGACATCTGAATAAGAATAACGTGCTATTGACGCAAGGAGTAGACGCGGTCTGTATCTTTGTCAACGATACGGCCGATGCAGAAGTCATTCATGCTATGGCAGCCAACGGAGTAAAACTGCTGGCACTCCGATGTGCAGGATTCAATAATGTAGACTTGAACGCTGCCGCCACTGCCGGAATCACCGTTGTACGGGTTCCTGCATATTCGCCTTATGCCGTTGCCGAATATACCGTAGCACTCATGCTCTCTCTCAACCGAAAGATTCCACGCGCTTCGTGGCGTACAAAAGACGGAAACTTTTCCCTTCACGGTCTGATGGGATTCGACATGCACGGTAAGACGGCAGGTATCATCGGTACAGGAAAAATCGCCAAAATTCTGATTCATATCTTAAAGGGATTCGGAATGAATATACTGGCTTATGACCTTTATCCCGACTACAACTTTGCCAGGGAAGAACAAATCGTTTATACTTCTTTGGACGAATTGTACCATAGTTCCGACATTATTTCCCTGCATTGCCCGCTTACCGAAGCCACCAAATATCTGATCAATGACTACTCCATCAGCAAAATGAAAGACGGAGTCATGATCATCAATACCGGTCGTGGACAATTGATTCACACCAATGCCCTGATCGAAGGCTTAAAAAACAAGAAAATCGGTTCTGCCGGATTGGATGTGTACGAGGAAGAAAGCGAATATTTCTACGAAGACCAGTCCGACCGCATCATCGACGACGACGTGCTTGCCCGTCTGCTCTCATTTAACAATGTGATTGTCACTTCGCATCAAGCCTTTTTCACACGTGAAGCAATGGGAAATATCGCCATGACCACACTTCAGAATATCAAGGATTTCATCAACCACAAGCCTTTGCTAAATGAAGTGAAGAGATAGAACCTTTACCTGACTTCCCTTGTTACAGAAGTATATAAACAATTAGAAAAGGAGAAAATTATGAAGAAAGTAATACATAAAGCAGATACAAGAGGACATTCCCAATATGACTGGCTGGATAGTTACCATACCTTCAGTTTCGACGAATACTTCGATTCTGACCGTATCAACTTCGGTGCCCTCCGCGTATTGAATGACGACAAAGTCGCCCCCGGAGAAGGGTTCCAAACCCATCCGCATAAAAATATGGAGATTATCTCCATTCCATTGAAAGGACATCTGCAACATGGTGACAGCAAGAAAAACAGCCGTATCATCACTGTCGGAGAGATTCAGACGATGAGTGCCGGAACGGGTATTTTCCACAGTGAAGTGAATGCCAGCCCTGTAGAACCGGTAGAATTCCTGCAAATATGGATTATGCCGAGAGAGCGGAATACACATCCTGTCTACAAGGATTTTAGCATCAAAGAGCTGGAACGACCGAACGAACTGGCAGTGATTGTATCGCCCGACGGCAGTACTCCCGCTTCACTTCTACAAGACACCTGGTTTTCTATCGGAAAGGTGGAAGCCGGAAAGAAACTCGGTTATCACTTGCACCAAAGTCATGGCGGCGTATACATTTTCCTGATTGAAGGAGAAATCGTAGTAGACGGAGAAGTACTGAAACGTCGCGACGGAATGGGCGTCTATGATACGAAAAGTTTCAAACTCGAAACATTGAAGGACTCACATATCTTATTGATAGAAGTACCGATGTAGAAATTTGGAATTAGAAATCATGAATCTTGAATGAATGAAGAATATAGCTGATATCCGGCAAGAATATACCAAAAGCGGGTTAAGGGAAAGCGAACTTCCCTGCGACCCGCTTTCACTTTTCAGCCGCTGGCTACAGGAAGCCATCGACGCAAACGTAGAAGAACCGACCGCCATCATTGTAGGTACCGTATCTCCCGAAGGCAGACCCTCGACCCGTACCGTACTGCTGAAAGGGCTGCATGACGGAAAGTTCATCTTCTACACCAACTACGAAAGCCGTAAAGGAAGGCAACTGGCACAAAATCCATACATTTCACTTTCCTTTGTCTGGCATGAACTTGAAAGGCAAGTACACATCGAAGGTACTGCCGCGAAAGTTTCTCCGGAAGAATCAGACGAATATTTCCGGAAGCGCCCTTATAAAAGCCGCATCGGTGCACGTATCTCTCCACAAAGCCAGCCTATCGCAAGCCGGATGCAACTGATACGAGCTTTCGTCAAAGAAGCTGCCCGATGGCTGGGAAAAGAAGTGGAACGCCCTGACAACTGGGGCGGATATGCCGTCACTCCTACCCGGATGGAATTTTGGCAAGGACGTCCCAACCGGTTACATGATCGCTTCCTGTATACCCTAAAGACGGATGGAAAATGGGAAATCAATCGACTTTCTCCTTGATTTCACTGATTTTTCTTGCCAACTCCAACTAGAATACGTAATATTGCAACTGTAAAAATAATCAGCTCATGACACTGGATTATATTTATCATAGCGGTTTTGCCATCGAAGCAGAAGGTGTGACCGTCATCATCGATTATTACAAAGATTCTTCGGAAACTGAACATAACCGGGGAATCGTACATGACTACCTCCTGCAAAGACCGGGTAAACTCTATGTATTGGCCACTCACTTTCACCCCGACCACTTCAACCGTGAAATACTGACGTGGAAAGAAACACGTCCCGACATCCGGTACATTTTCTCCAAAGATATTCTGAAAAGCCATCGTGGAAAGCCCGAAAACGCTACTTATATTAAAAAAGGAGAAACCTACGAAGACGAGACGATCCGCATCGAAGCATTCGGCTCGACCGATGTCGGCAGTTCGTACCTGATCCATCTGCAAGACTGGAACATCTTCCATGCAGGCGATCTGAACAACTGGCACTGGAGTGAAGAATCTACCGAAGCGGAGATACGAAAAGCCAACGGAGACTTCCTTGCAGAAGTTAAATATTTAAAAGAAAAAGCACCGAAGATCGATTTAGCGCTGTTCCCAGTGGACCGCAGGATGGGAAAAGATTATATGAAAGGTGCAAAACAGTTCATCGAACAAATAAAAACTACTATATTTGTACCCATGCACTTCAGTGAAGACTACGAAGGCGGAAATGCCCTCCGTGATTTTGCCGAAAATGCAGGATGCCGGTTTGTCAGCATCACCCATCGGGGCGAAAGTTTTGAAATAACCAAATAAACACAATAATAATTATGAATAAGTTAACAATCCTGTTTCTTACCATGCTTCTCACATGCCTGCCAATGGCAATGAGAGCCGAATCGCACAAAGAAAAAAGAGATGATACCAGATACCTTGCGGGAGCTGTTCCTGTAGTAGATGGTAAAGTAGTATTTTCCAAGGAATTCCAGATTCCCGGAATGAGTCAGAAGCAGATCTACGACACTGTCATGAAGTGGATGAACGAACGTCTGAAAGAAAACAATAATCCGGACAGCCGCGTCGTTTTCAGCGATGAAGCACAAGGAACCATCGCCGGTGTAGGTGAAGAATGGATCACATTTTACTCCAGCGCCCTGTCATTGGACCGCACTTGGGTCAATTATCAGATCACTGTTACCTGCAAACCGGGCAGTTGCTTGGTAGAACTGGAAAAAATCCGTTTCACCTACCGCGAAACAGAAAAATACAAAGCAGAAGAATGGATTACAGATGAATATGCACTGAACAAAGCTAAAACCAAACTGGTACGCGGCTTGGCTAAATGGCGCAGAAAAACGGTAGACTTTGCCGATGACATCTTTATGGATGTAGCTGTAGCCTTCGGTGCTCCCGATACTCGTCCGAAGTCTGAGAAAAAGAAAAAAGAAGAAGAAGCACAGAAGCCGTCTATCGTTGCTGCTGCAGGTCCGCTGGTGATTGGTCAGGGCGGTAAAGTTACCACTGCAGAAGCAGATCAGACAACTACTCCTGCTGCTACTTTAACTCCTGCAACTCCTGTCGGCAAGGCTTCAGCAGATATGCCAGGATATACAGAAATCGATCTGAAGCAGATTCCGGGCGATGTATACGCATTGATGGGCAATGGAAAACTGGTGATCTCTATCGGCAAAGATGAATTCAACATGACCAATATGACAGCCAACGCAGGCGGCGCACTGGGTTATCAAAACGGTAAAGCCGTAGCTTATTGCACACTTTCTGCCGATCAGCCCTACGAAGCGATAGAAAAAGCAGAAACTTATACACTGAAACTATACGCTCCGAACCAAACGACCCCTTCGGCTGTTATCGAATGTAAGAAACTGCCTTCACAAACGACTCCGCAAGCCGGACAACCCCGTACGTATGTCGGAGAAATCGTGAAGCTATTGATGAAAAAATAACAAGATAGCAATCATGGAAATTAAAAGTAGATTTGATCACTTTAATATCAATGTAACGAATCTGGAGCGAAGCATTGCTTTTTATGAAAAAGCGCTTGGCTTAAAAGAACATAGTCGGAAGGAAGCTTCCGACGGTTCTTTCATCCTGGTCTACCTGACGGACAACGAAACCGGCTTCCTACTGGAACTGACCTGGCTGAAAGATCATACCTCCCCCTATGAACTGGGAGAAAACGAAAGTCATTTATGCTTTCGTGTAGCCGGCGACTATAACGCCGTACGGCAATATCACAAAGAAATGAATTGTGTCTGTTTTGAGAATACAGCCATGGGGCTTTATTTTATCAACGACCCGGATGACTACTGGATAGAGATACTTCCACAAAAGAAGTAACCTTATAAAAAGAAGCGGGGCAGGATGATCATCCTGCCCCGCTTCTTTTTATAAGGTTGTTAGCTATTCATGACATAACACATCCCCAAAATGCTTGAAATAATGAAAAAACATCCGGGAATAAATAAACGAACAAACAATCTTGTCAATTGCATTTTTTGCTCGACAAACATTGCATCATTATCCAAATTATACCAAACTGTAACTTTATCACCTATATGAAAATCTTTCGGGTAATATGAAAATTGTGTGATATCCTCCACAATAATATTGGGATTGATAGACCGACAACATTTTTCACCCTCTCCTTCTAATGTAAATTCAACAGACGGGCGCATAAGAAGCTTTCCATCCTTCACATAAGTATCAACATCCACTACTATTCCATCTATCTTCTTAATGTATTTCGTTTCGACTCTCTTGATTAAAAGACAAAACATTCTCATCTTAATGATCAAACCAAGTCCATGGCCAGCCAGCAAAAGTGCTAGTATACAAACAATTGTTCCCATTTATTTTTTATGTCGGTTAGCTCTCTTTTTCCGAATATCCGCTTTCATCTTCGCGGCTCCGGAACCATGTTGTCCACGAATATAAGTCGCTTTCTTCGCTTTCGTCTTCACTTTCTCCTCCTCCTGGGGCTTATCTTTCTTACCTTTAAAGACGATTCCACCCATGATTGCATCTTCTATACTCATATATATTACATTGTTAGCATTCACATTTCTGATGCAAAGATAAGCCTTTTCTACGGAATTGTTTATCTTTGGCGGATAAAACAATACATAATCACCAAAATGGCAACAATAACCCTTTCCGCAGAAAAGGACCCGATGGGAGCTGCAATCTCCGATTATTTCAATCATCACAGAGCTGACCGCTTGCGAGTATTCTCTTCTCAATTCGAAGAAGATGAAATCCCCGTTAAGGAATTATTCCGAAGTATACAGTCCATGCCAGTCCTCGAACGCACTGCTCTGCAAATGGCTACGGGAAGAATATTAGATGTAGGAGCCGGAAGCGGCTGCCACGCATTGGCACTTCAAGAAATGGGAAAAGAAGTTTGCGCCATTGACATCTCTCCGCTTTCCAACGAAGTAATGAAACAACGCGGCGTCAAAGATTCCCGCCTGATCAATCTCTTTGACGAAACATTCACCGAAACATTCGATACGGTTCTGATGCTGATGAATGGTTCGGGCATCATAGGAACACTAAATAATATGCCTGCCTTCTTCCAACAGATGAAACGTATCCTACGCCCTGGCGGATGTATTCTGATGGATTCAAGTGATCTGCGCTATCTTTTCGAAGAAGAAGACGGCAGCATGCTTATCGACCTGGCAGGCGATTATTATGGGGAAGTAGATTTCCAGATGCAATACAAGGATGTAAAAGGAGATACATTCGATTGGCTATATATCGATTTTCAGACTCTTAGCCTGTACGCCTCCGAATGTGGATTCAAAGCGAAATTAATCAAAGAAGGAAAACATTATGACTATCTGGCAAAGCTGAGCCTTGCCTGACAGCGTATTATTTTAATCAGAAAAAGCCCTATTCAGGATAGTGACAGTATCACATCGGAATAGTGTAACCATACTAACGATATAGTGTCACCATCCCAGTGTGATAGTGACACTATATCTATTGTGCCCGCATCCGGTTCAGAGACCGGCAATAAGCACTTATTTCAGCATTTCATTGATCTGCTGAACCAGTGAAGCAAACTCTTCTTCATTATACAGACGAGTCAGTTTTACAATCTTTCCTTCCCGGTCTATCAGCACATTCCGTGTGATTCCGGCATCACGCAATGCATATTTTGCAAAAATATCAGCTCCCGGATCCAGTCCCAGCGGGTAAGTCACTCCGGTAGACTTTGCGAAGGCAAGCACTTTTTCAAGCGGTTCGTCACGGTCTATTCCAATCAGTGCAAAGTCTGCATTATCCTTATGCTTCAGCCAAATGTCTTTTTCTATAAAAGGCATTTCCTTACGGCATACTCCGCACCAACTTGCTGTAAACTGCAACATGACAACCTTCCCACGAAGAGATGACAAAGTCACTTGTTTGCCATCCGTCAATGTAATCGTAAAATCAGGGGCCATCTCCCCTATTCTGACAATATATCCTGTACTATCAGCCTGTGCCGACGTCGCTTCAGCAGTCACTTTCACTGCGTCGGAAGCACTTTCAGTAGCTTCTGCTCCTTTCTTCTGGCCTGAACAAGCCAGTAAACTAACGGCTAATAAAGCCACACCACATACATTCATAATTTTCTTTTTCATCTTCTTGCAATCATTAGTGAGACTGCAAATATAAAAAAAGTACACGATGTATTTGCATTTTTAAAATAAATTCGTACCTTTGCACCCGCAAAACAGAAAACGCCTCTTTAGCTCAGTTGGCCAGAGCACGTGATTTGTAATCTCGGGGTCGTTGGTTCGAATCCGACAAGAGGCTCTCCTCAAAATTCAAATGCCGCTATATGCGGCATTTTTTATATCCTTTTCATTCGATGTTCACGAAACACAACCATGCTTACCCCCTCAACAGGCTCAAAGCAAACACAACTGCCAAATCCTTTCTTTTCAACCGAAAGTCACAGCCGGAAAATAATCCGAATATGATTAACACTACCGAAGCTATCCCCCAACGATAAGAAAGTACTTCGAAAGCTGAAAAACCGATCAGCAATAAAGTGATGAAAAAAACGGAGCCAGTCCAAAAGTGGAAGAGTGAAACTGCCGCATAAAGTATGCCTTTGATACGATTCATGAATATATTCAACTAAAATCCGATATTTATGACTGCAAAGATATAAATATAAATCCAAGAAGATACCAAACAGGAAGAATAATAGATTTGCAAATAAAAAACCTTCCATTTATTATTTGTTTTTAAATAAAAGAATGTATTTTTGAAACCATATATATAGCTAATATTATCATATATATTATTAATATACTATATATCAATATTTTAATATTATATTTATATATAAACAAATATCTTATAAAACAAACACTATTTTCAAGAAGCAATAAATAACCAATTAAAAAACAAAGATTATGGCATTATTTGTAAATCCCGGCAAAGATTGGGAAAAGAACATGAGTGAAGAAGACATCGCACAAATGGAATCACAAGGTTATGATGTAACAGAACTACGCGCCAAACGCGCGAAATCTACAGAGGAAGAAGAAAAAGAGCGCCTCCGCGAAAAAGAAGAGCGGGAAAACTTCAAGAATCCGACTAACCTGAACAAACTCGCCCCTTACCTGCAGACACCACGTGACATGAGCACTTCTTTTTTCAAAGCTACGGCAGGCAGCGCCCCTTGGCTATTCAAAGATCGTTGGAAAAGAAAATACACCGAGGCTCCCATTGTTTATGCCGCGGTAGTGCAAGCTAATACCGCCCTATGGATGCCCGGTAATAACGACTATTATCCTGCCGTATTTGTTTTTGCACTTGATCAAAAACACATTCACGACACCGAATGGCTAAAACAAATAGCAGAAGAAATAAATGTATTGCAAGATGCCGACCAAATCCCCGGTGATTGCCGCAAACTAATACAGACATTACGCGATGATACCAGCGAATTCTGTTTTCGTATCGGCAAAAGTGTATGTGGTGATGCCAACGCATGGTGTGCCACCTATAAATTCGACAAACAGACAGCACTGCCACGCAAGGCTTTACCATCCGATGGCATCGTCCCTTTTCTATTAAAGTCCGCCCCGGTAGAAAATCAATTTGTTGATTTCAAACTAATCCCGACTGAATTTTATATCGGCTAAAAATAGATAAGCAGAAATAGGCAAACCGAAAGTAAACAATATTTTTTTCATCATTTATAATTATATCTCACATAAGGAATATGCATGCATACATTATCCAACAACTAATAAGAATTATATTGTTTATCACTATCGGTTTGCCTATAGGACTAAAAAGTTTTGCCCAAGAAACAAAACGTTTCTATATGGAACTGGACACTCCCCGCAATGGAGCCAAAGCAGGACAAGAGCTTGAATTAAAATACATCAGCACAGCCGATTTCGATTCTGTATCTCCACCCGACTTCGGAACGCTTATAGAAACAGTTGAAGGAGCAACACCACACAAAGCCGGTCATACAGTAAAAAACGGCATATTGACAGATATCTACGAGCAGGGATTCAGCTACCGCATACGTTTCAAGAAGCCAGGAAACACCAAACTACCTCTGGCATCCATCAAGGCAAACGGAAAGGAATACGAAACACCTCTGACCAGTGTATGGGTACATCCGGTCGATACCAATATCGACAGTGTAAAATGCAGCATTCAGCTGGAGGATTCTTATCGCAAAGGAGTTTTCACTGCCATCGGGATCTGTCTCTTAATCGCCTGGTTATTGATCCGCTTATCGTTTCAGAAACAAAAAAAAATAAAGAGACAGGATAAATAAAACAGAGAATAACCCTATCTCATTAATCCATCATTATCTGCATCTGCTTATTTATTTTTTAAGTATTCTCTTTAAATGTTCGACATCTAAAAGTAAGTTCACTGTTTCAAAATTTCCTTTATAAAAAACGCCCCAGTTATTGAAAACACAAGGCAGGTCTTTCGCTTTTTGGAGTGTATCCACTTGAATTAAAGATACAGGAACGTTATTTGTATCACAATACTGTTTTACCATTTCAATCTTTTGATAAATATAAGGGCATTGCATATCATAATAAATAGTCAGATCTTCGCTTTCAATTTTCATTTTTTTCGCGTTTTGCGCAAATTTCGGCATTGTCCCGTCAAAAGAAAGTGCAAGCAGTTCATATCCATTATCAGTCGCATCAACAACTTCAAAACCGAATTTCTTCGCAAACGATTGGTCAGAAAGCCAGTTCTTCTGCTTCTTTGAGCCAAGCATACAAACACCGGATTTGCCTTTTTCTTTGGCGTCTGTCAGGCAATATTCCATCAAAGCTCTTCCATACCCATTCCCCTTAGGACTTCCTAAGACCCATAAGCAATACAGATAATAATAGTTATCACCAATGATGGGAACCCAAGCTGTCTCAAGAGGTGCATACTCAATAAAAACCGTAGCTTTTGCATTTAGCTTTCTAAAAACATGACCTTCATTTAGTCTGTCGGAAAGCCATTGCCGCTTCGCGTCAATACCTGCATGAGGCTTTTTACTGCGAATAATGCAGCATAGATGCTCATCACTGAGGTTTTCCTTTGTTAAGTTTACAAAATCTGTATTCATATACGCATTCGTTTTAAATTAGATATCATCAATCAACCGATCTTAACGGTGCACTCTGCCATTTTGGCTGAATATAATAGTTATAGTTTCATAAGAGATAGTGATTTAGTATTAAAATCCTCTTTAAATCTTTCTCTCTGCCAAAAAGAGATAAGATTCTTTTTTGCTCTTCTATAGTTGGTATCTTGATAATTAAATTCCCAATGAATATTTCCTTATATTCTTTTACACAAACAGACTGCCAAATATCGTTTTTCTTAATTTGAAGATCCCCCATGACCTCAATATCCATTAAAGGAAGTTTGAATCTGGCAAAATTAGAACGAAACAAATCATCCTCTTTTGTTTCCGGAGATATTTCCATATATGTTTTTAGCAAGTGTTGCAATTTGCATGAATTCATTTCGGTAGTCAAAATATCGATATCAGCAGTTTCTCCGACCTCTATACCTGATAAAATCATAGCAGATGCACCTATAACATAAAAATCAGGACTTATTTCCTGTAATTCAACAGTTATACTTGCAAGACTCTGAGTTATCTTATCTTTAATTTTCATATCTCCAATAATATATAACAAAAATACAAAATATATTTCAGAAAGGTAAAAGAGCAGGCTTTAATAATACCATTAATGAATGTAATGAGAGCAACTATCGACAAAATTCCTCTTTTTCTATGTAGCTCTAACCTCCTGCAAATTTCATCAATCGCCTTATTATAACAACTACAAGGTTCAGTACTACGATATTCCAATGTCAGGGTTTGATAAAAAATATTAAGAGATTGGTCGCTTCCTATCCTTGGTTGCATAATCTTTACGCATTTTAATTCTAAATATTGCCTCCATATTAGCAAATCCTTATTTTTCCCTAGCAAACTTTTGACACCTCAACAGCATAAACAGTATTTATGGGATAATTTTAGAAAAGCTGAAACGAGTAAGCAAAGAATTATTCTATTTCCTTAATTCGTTCAATCTGTCTATCCAGAAAATAATCAGTATATAGGCTGTAGTCTTCCATTTCATAAAACGCTATCAGTCCTTTTCTGTAATTCAGTATATCCGAATCTTTGACAGGATATACGGGAATGATGCCAACATTCATCAAAGAAATACTTTCTATCATTCTTGCAGTCCGTTTGTTCCCGTTTGAAAATCTCATCAAACGACAACTGAAAGGCCATGACATACATCAAACATCATCCCGGCCGGATTGCACTCATTTTGCTAAATACAGGAAGCGATCTATAGCTTATTGTCGAAGATATGTTACAAGAGAATGTATATATCCTGTGATCTGGTGAAGCGGAAGCTCAGGAACCGGGTTATAGTAGACAGATTGGAATTAAAGCTATGTACACACTGCGAGAAAACTCTTCCGTTACACCGGTTTTACGCTGGCAGGATATATATGGTCAATTTTAAACATTATAGTAATGCCATGAGGAATAGATATGGATACAATAAGAGCAATTGAAGGAGAGTTATCGATACAAAACTTCAAGAAGATATTAAACATATATAAATAAGACAGGATTATTTTTTTTACGTCATTTTTTTATCTATATTAAAGGTCAGAGAATAAACCAACAATTTTAAATACTTTAAAGAGATCCAAGCAAATAACAAAAACATATTTTACACAACGCCTTAAAGTCTGAAAAATAGTAACATTATTTAAAATCCAGTAGTTATGAAAACAATTAATTATTTTTCCGGCTCATTGCTTGCATTATTATTTTATGCACTATTTGCTGCATGTAATAATGATTTGCAAACTATTGCTGTCACTGAAATAAAAGGAATAGAACAAACTCTCTTAAACGAAAGCAATACTTTAATAAGTTCAGATGTAGCAACAGATAGTACTATGCTTGGTAAAGACAACACAATATCCAACTCAACGTCTGCTACTAATACATTCTTCACTAAACAAGAATATGAAGAGGGGATGGATTGGTGGAAAGATAGAGAAGGTGCGCTACCTGCTCTATATGAATATCAGGTATCCTGTCGTGATTTTCCTTCTGGACATGATCCTGATACTTGCATATATTATATGACCATTATTTGGACTTGTTATCCTCCTATTACAGAAGCTAATTGGATGGATTATCAATATATGCAAGTACAACATAGGCTAATAAGTGGTACTACTGCATTTCCTTGGCGTTATTTAGGTGAAGGGGGCCCGGGGAATTATAATTATGGAATAGTGAAAGTCAATGGATTTCAAGATCCTATGGATTTAAATGCTACACATTTGCCTACTAGAGTTCAGCTTAGATATAGATTGTTGCATAAAGATTTCCCAGGGAAAGCAGATAAAAGTATTAATGATAAAGAAAAATGGTACAATAAAAACCTTGCAACTGGATGGTATTATAAAGATTACAATTAGCCAACTTATAATAACCCTTATGGTTATAATTCACAGGATTTCAACAATATGGAATCACTAAAATTCATAATTAATGATCCTAAGTGTGGCTCATCTTTTTCTGTAAGAGTGCTTGTTGATGGATATTTAGTTTTTCCCCAATTAGTAGGCGGAAGATATGAAGTTACTGTTCCAAAATTTAGGAAGACTGGAGAATATCTCATAACAGCTGAATACGCAGGCAATGTTTCGGAAGAATTTAAAACTGCAGTGCGACACGGTATCTATCAAGAATATACAAGCAAAGAAATTTATATCATGTTTAGTTGCAATGAGTTTAGCTATGATTAACAACCTTACATATCACAATAATGAAACGAATACTTTTAATTCTATTTTGCAGTCTACATAGCATTTTGTTTCTCCGTTCACAAAACGCTAGCAGCGACATCATCTTCAAACAGTTCTTCGATAATGCCGTTGCTTTTGCTGACACATACCCACGTGAGAAGGTATACTTGCATTTTGATAATAGTAGTTATTATGTAGGAGATACTATATGGTTTAAAGCCTACACGGTATATGCTGAGAACAATATGCCAAGCACCATCAGCAAACCCCTTTATGTAGAAATGCTCGACCAGACAGGGCATATTACCCAACGCCAAATCATTGAATTGAATAGCGGTGAAGGACATGGACAGATAATCCTGAATGAAAGTACCATGTCCGGCTATTATGAAATCAGAGCTTACACCCGTTGGATGCTCGCATTCAGCGAACCTTCTTACTTCTCACGTACATTCCCGATCTATCAGTCTGCACAAGGAGAAAGACCAGAACGGAGGATTTCGACCTATAATCTGAATCCTTCCATGAAACAGCGACCGAAAAATGTGACAGATAAACTTGCTATCCAATTCTTTCCCGAAGGAGGAACACTCGTGAAAGGCATCTCTTCTCGTGTGGCATTTAAAGCTGAAAGTAGAGAAGATGGTAATGTTATCCTTGAAGGTGCCATTTATACGAAAGACGGGGAAAAGCTGACAGAAATAAAAACCCTACATGACGGAATGGGAATATTCACTTATACACCCGAAGAAAAACCAGCAGTAGCTAAAGTAACTTATAAAGAAAAAGAATATAAATTCAATCTACCGGACGCCCTTTCCGCCGGATATGTATTGAACGTGAATAATTCAAGCGGAGCTATTGTAGGTAACGTATTGAGCAATGAGAATACCCCGGATGCAGACATTGTAGCATTCATAAGTCATGAAGGTCGCCCCTATTCGTATTGGATACTACGAATGAGATCAGGTGGAAATCAAACTTTCTTACTTAAAACGCGCGATCTTCCCGGAGGCATATACCAAGTCAGTCTACTAGACAAAACCGGGAATATGCTGTGCGAACGATTTACATTTGTGCAACCCAATAAATTGAATTCAATACAATTAAATGGAATTAAAGACATTTACCGGCCTTTCGAACCAATTCGCTGCGAAATACAAGTAACAGATCAAAAAGGAAATCCTTTACAAGGTTCTTTATCCATATCAGTAAGAGATGCTATACGTTCGGATTATGCAGAATATGATAATAATATATTTACAGATATGTTATTAACATCCGGTTTAAAAGGATATATTGATAAACCGGGGTATTATTTTGCAGATATTACACTTCGCAAATTGCAAGAACTTGATGTTTTGCTCATGGTTCACGGTTGGCGTCAATATGACTTATCACAACTTATTTCCGGTAAAAATGAAAAGCTACTTCAACAGTCAGCTGAAAAAGAGTTGTTACTACAAGGACAGATTCGTTCTTCTCTATTAAAAAAAGAAATGAAAGATATGGAGGTAAGCGTCATGGCTAAAGTGGACAATACATTTGTAGCAGGAAATACGTTTACAGATGAAAACGGCAAATTTCAACTTCCGGTTACTAGTTTTGAAGGAGAAGTAGAAGCGGTATTCCAGATACGCCGTAGGGGATCTAAACATAAGAAAGATGCTTCTGTTATGCTCGACCGTAACTTCGCCCCTACCCCACGTGCCTTCAGCTATGAAGAAGAACATCCACAGTGGATGGACAAAAACTCATGGATCACCCTTTCCAACCGTATAGACTCGCTATATGTAGATTCTATTAGCAAAACTAACAACACCTATTTATTGAGCGAAGTGGAAATAGCAAAAAAAAGAAAAAATAAGAACATCACTACTCAAGTATTCGAGAAAAGCGTAGACGCATACTATGATGTAACGCGATTGGTTGATGAATTACGCGATCAGGGAATAGTAATTAATACTATACCCGACTTGCTTAGTAAAGTGAATCCTAACTTTTCATACGATGTGCAAGACGGAAGCTCACGATATAAAGAGAAAACAATCTGTCTCATTGTTGGCAAACAAGTACTTGATACTTTAACTGCTTGGACATTGTGGAATGAGATAGATGGTATAAAACAGATTATGATATGCGAAGGAAGCAATTCGTATACTAATGAAGTGCTTAATTCAATACACGGTTCAAATATGACAAAAGGACAAAATGTAAAAGACATGATGACAGCAATGAATCCCCCACGTACCTTTGATGACAGTTTCTATCTTTATGGAGATGCTGCAAAGAAAAAAATATCGTTAGACGATACTGAAAAGGCCAAATCAGAACCCCTTTTTAGAAAGAAATCATCAGGAATCAACAATAATGTAAACGTCAATATCGATTTTTCAAGATTCGGACAATATGCTTTATTCTACATAACTCCGCATTTTGACTCCAATTATAGCAGATTAACGCAAAAGTCAATGAAGGCTGCCCATGGAACACGTCGTACAATAATCCAAGGATATTCTCGCCCATTAGCTTTCTATTCTCCTGTCTACAAAGACAAAATACCGACTGCAAATGTCAACCATCGTCGCCGTACACTTTATTGGAATCCTACTATACAAACTGACAAAAATGGTAAAATTAGCATAGAATGTCAGAACGGTATGTATGCCAATCCGGTCATTATCCACGCAGAAATGCTGAAAGGTGGAATCCCATGCAGTATTACGATTATTGGAGAGAAGAAAAAAAAATAAACCAGTAAATATCTCCAAAGTCCCTTTTAGGATTTCAATTTAGATGAAATACCGCCATTTCCGACAAATTCCCCTAATGATGTCAAGGGTCGGTCAAGGATAAAAACAATAGTGAGACAATTGGAATACATGAAACAGATATTTAATGAAGAACAAATAAATAAAGCTGCATTCATCATCGAAAGCCCTTTATCAAAGCTTTCTGAGCTTTATCATAGCGAAGTTAAGAATCTTGCTATTTTAATGTATTGAACTACAAGAAAGGATTAATATCTTTTTGCGAAACTGGAGAATATTCTCTTTATACTGATTACTTCTTGAATAAACAAATCGAAAGAATAAAAGAAATAGAAGAATAAAAAACAGCCTTCCTCTCAAAACACCATCCTTATATCATGGTATTAACCAAAAGCTGGGAACAAAGTGGGAACATTTTGGATTAAGAGAAAAGAAAAACCCTCTCAGAAATCATCTGAAAGGGTTTTATGAGGTTCCTGGCGAACCTCTTTTTCTTTATTTCCCTTATTTATTAGATAAAACATCACTTTCATAAACAACTAAAAAACAACAAATTATTTATCACACAAAGAAAATAGAATAAAATAAGATAAAAGTTTGTAGTACCAATGTAGTACCAAATCAAAAAGAATCTCTATCTTTGTAGTACCAACTTATAAAAGTAAAAATATGGGTGCAACATTCATTTTAAGAACTGACAAAAGCGAAGGATATGCAACCTTATACGCTCGCATACAAAACAGGGTTCCAAAGATTAACATTCGAGTATCTACCGGATTAGAGGTTGATATAAAAGAGTGGAACAAATCTTTAACAGGAGCCAAAGCCCTAACAGCTTTCAGGACAGGCAAAGGAAAAGAACTTTACCTTAAACTAGACGCTATTTCATCAACGATTGACGCACTAATAAAAAATGGTGTAGCCATAACTTCCGACATGGCTAAAGAGCGTATACATGAAATAGTATATGCTGAACAGATAGCAGCCGAAAAAGAACGAGCAGAAGCCGAAGCTAAAGCCCTAGAAGAAGAACAGGCTACCAACTTCAACGACTTCATAGCACAATTCATTCACGAATGCGAAACAGGAAAACGGAAAAAGAAGGGAGGAACTACAAATATATCTCCTGGAACAATCAAAAGCTACAAAGGCTTTCAGTCCCAGTTTAAAGCGTATCAGGAAACAAGGCTAAAGGTTATTGACTTTGAGGACTTGACAATAGAGTTTTATAATGACTTCCGATCATTCCTCACAGATAAGGAATATTCCCCTAACACTATTGCCCGGATGGTGAAGATATGCAAAACAATCTGTTATGCAGCCGAACAGCTTAAACTAATGGATGCGGCAAACGTCCGGTTTGGTTTTGATGTGATCTATAAAGATGTTGATAATGTCTATTTGACTGAAGAACGAATACAGGAACTTTATGAGTACGATTTATCCAATCGTCCGGCATGGGAAAAGATAAAAGATGTGTTTGTAGTCGGCTGTCTGACCGGGCAACGAGTAAGTGATTATAAGCGCATCAATTCAAAAATGATAGTTACCCTTACCGATGGCAATAAGTACATCAAACTTAAACAGGAAAAGACCGGAAATATCGTTTATATTCCTCTTGATTATCGGGTCGCTGCTATCCTTGACAAATATAACGGTACACTACCCAAAGTCTATGACCAAAAGATAAACGACCATATCAAAGAGATTGGCGAGGCTTTAGGATGGACGGAAATAGTAGAGTTAGACGAACAACGGGGAGCAATGGAGTATACAGCAAAGAAACGTTTCTGCGACCTTCTTAAAACTCATACCTGCCGAAGAAGCTTAGCAACCAATATGTATAAAGCCGGTGCTTCATTAAGTTCTATAATGGCTATCACCGGACACAGCAGCGAACAGCAGCTAAAGACATATCTCAAACTAGATGAATCGGAAAAGAGCATGATAGCAGCTAAAGAGAACTATTTCACGAAATTACGAATTGCAAAATAATTAATCATGGAAAATATTTTTGAATATCTTTCTGTTTTAAAACAAAATCCAGATATTACCGATACAGAAATTTATGCTTATAAATATTCACACAATATTGCTAATAAACTTCTTACATTAAGCAAAGATAACCAACTTGCTTATGGGAAAATGATAGTTAATACCTTATACCATTTAGACTTCTTTATAACAGTAGAAGAATTTGAAAACATAGGGGGAGTTGATGGGCTTATAGCAAACCTGTCAGAAGGAACAGAAATAGGAAGCAAATTTATCTTCCTCATACTTATTTCTGACTTTTTTCAAAATTGCAATATTGATTTATCAGAAATAGCCGATAGCATCGCTGATATAAAAGAAAACTATATGTGCGTAAATCTCTCGGAAGTATACATGCCTATTATTTCAAATAACTTAAAAAATCCTAGTAGAAAAAATGAATTTACTTTGTATCGTAAAAAGGAAGCTATTAGCGCAATGTTAGAGGCATTAGGTATTAAAAGTAGCGGCTTTGGCTCTATATCTTCCGCACAAATTCAGCGTTTTATCTACTTCCTTATAGGGAATGGCACAATGGAAGATAACATAAAAAACACATCGATAGCCGACTTATTTAAGCCAAGTAAAGATAATCGTAATAATGAGACAATCAATAAAGATTTAGATTTTGTTGCCGCTAGATTTGAAGAGATAGGACTTTTTGACCTTGCACAGAGGGTTAAAAACGGCAAAATATAAAATTCATCATCATGGGGGTATAAATGGGGGTACCCCCACCCTCTAAACCACACTTAACTTTGCGTCCATAAGAACTAAAAATGTAAACTTATGGGCGCAAAGTCTTTTTATACACCTACTTCAATGCTTATTCAAGTCATATCAATAGATGAACTTGAAAGCATGATGAGCCGTTTACTCGATAAGAAATTGGCTCCTTCTCAAAATTCCACCCCGACGGTAGAACGATTTCCTGAAAACAAATTGTATAGACGTAAGGAAGCAGCCGAAAAATTAAACATCTCTCCTACACTATTAGAGAAATGGACAAAACAGGGATTAATCAAGTCTCGAAAAATCGGAACTCGTATCTATTATGTTGAGAAAGACATTAACGAAGCTATCAAAAATGCCTTTAATTCTTCTAAATCCTAAAGACATGGGAAAGTCAGACATTAACATTACCCAGACGCAACAGATCGTTATGGGCTTCATCTCCCCTATTATTGACGAAATAGTAGACAGAGTATCAGAAAGAGTATTAGCCGCATCAAAGAAAGAACCAAAGTTCTACACCCGAAAAGAAGCCGCTGAAATCCTTCATGTCACTTTACCAACACTGGCGAGAATAACAAAAGACGGACTTCTTGCATCCAAGCGTGTAGGTAGTAGAATCCTGTATGAAGCGGAAGCTATTGATGAGGCAGTAAAAAAACAGGTCGTATTCAAATATCGGAGGGCATGACTATGAAAGAAAAGAAAAAGGCAGCCTCCACGACTGCCAATCTCCAACATAGATCCGGAAACAAAGATAGCAAATCATCTCGAATAATTCAACAGGTACGATCTATTTTCTTATCTGGCCGGAAAGTAACGGCAAAAGAAATCAACGCTGAAACAAACTCGAATGATGCCAGACGTGTAATCTCCACCCTTCGTAATGATGAAGGCTGGGACATTAAAGACGTTCGTCTGGACGATAGAAGAAAACTATATTGGTTAGAGCCGGACAAACGGAAAATGTCTATTGACTGGGAAGGAGGTATCAATGAATAAAAAGTCTTTTGTTATATACTGTGATATAAGGGATCAATTAGAACTACTTACCGACGAGCAAGTAGGAGTTTTGTTTCGTTCAGTAGTGAAATATGCTAGTAATGAAGAAGAACTATCCAGTAATGACGGTATGGTCAAACTTCTTTTTTCGGTAATAAAGAAACAAATAGATCGGGACACAGAAAAATATAAAACAGTTTGTGAACGCAGAAGAGAAGCCGGAAGCAAAGGAGGCAAGCAAAAGGTAGCAAATGCTAAGCAAAACCTAGCAAACGTAGCAAATGCTAGCAAATGCGAACAAAACTTAGCAAACGTAGCTGATAGTGATAATGATAGTGATAGTGATAGTGTATCTACTGAAGTAGATATTAAAGAAAATACTATCGTATTAAAGAAAGACAAGCTTTCTTTATCACCTCCATCCGAAGAATTTATAAAATTCAATCAATGGCTAGATGACCACTGTCCTTTCGTATTGAAGGTAAAAACGCAAATGACAGAACCGGAATATCAAAAGCTTCTTGCCAAATACACCAAGAAAGAAATTAGCGATGTGCTTGAAAGTTTGAACAACTGGAAAGACTTTCCCAAGAAACGGACTAATGTATATCGTAGCACATTAGACGAATTGAAGAAGAAATTCGGAGAACGATAATTTTAAACTGTTACAACTATGGCAAAGACAGAGAAAATCTTAATAGACAATATATGCCCGCTGCATGATTTGGAATGTGAGAAGGCAGTGCTAGGCACATTAACTACTCCTGTATTATCCAACGGGGAGATCCCGGAGAATCTGACGGAAGATTGTTTCTATGACGAATTTAACCGCAACATATTCCGGGCTATTCTTGCAATTATATCCCGTGGAGATCATCCCGAACCAATCGCAATAAAAGGGTGTCTTGATAAAATGGGAATATCTTTCAATGTGGCCGAATTATTAAAACGCCTGGATGGTATGACGCTTGATTTCAATCAATACGTAAACCGCTTGTTTGATTTGAGTGTACACCGCAAATTCAGGGAAATAGGTTTGTATCTACTGAAACATTCCGCATCGGAAGAGGAAGATATTGAACAGGTGCAGACAAAAGCCGTCGAATCTTTATCCGGTATGTTCCGGCAATCTTCGGACAACATATACACGTTAAAAGATGGTTTGACAGGAGTACACCAACAAGTAAACCGTAATCTTTCCGGCCAGACAGCATTAACCGGAACGCCTACCGGGTTCGATCAGTTTGATAGAAGGTCAGGAGGATTGCAAAAATCCGATTTGATAATCATTGCGGCAGAGCAAAGTATGGGTAAAACATCTCTGTTAATGTCTATTTTACGGTTTGCGGCACTTTCAGGCACAAAGAGTATAATCTACTCAATGGAGATGAGAAAAGAGCAAATTGCGTCCCGTTTGGCTTCTATCGAAAGCGGAGTACCGGCAAATCAAATCATGTACTCTCAATTAACAAGCTCCCAGTTAGAAAGCTTTGATAAAGGGTTGGCTAGATTGCTTCATCTTCCGATATATTTCGACGATAACAGTACCAGCAATATAGACAGTATAATAAACTCTATCCGGTACATGAAACGGAAGTATGATATAGACGGTGCGGCTGTTGACTACCTTCAGATTCTCAATGTAAACATGAAGGGAACCAACAAGGAGCAACAAATGGGAGACGTGGCACGACGCTTGAAGAACCTAGCAAAAGAGCTTGATATTTGGATTATCGCATTATCACAACTCAATAGAGACAAAGATAATCCAGTTCCCTCTATAGCCCGGTTGAGAGATAGCGGGCAGATAGCAGAAGCCGCAGATGTGGTTATGTTGATTTATCGTCCAGAGGTGAAAGGCAAACCATACCCGGGAGAGTTTTCCAATGTAGAAACGAAAGGGACAGCAATGATAGATGTTGCTAAAGGACGAAACATTGGGATAATGAAGTTCATATGCAAGTTCGATGCTCCGACCACTCACTTTTACGACTTACAGGATATACCTATTTCGGCAAATGTTGAACCTGATCCCTTCTAGCTATGGAAATAGAAACAATCTACGGGCAAGTGATAGCGAAAGCAAACAACTATCAAGCCGTACCGGGCAAAGACGGCCAGAAGCGGATCATCAAAAACGACCGGATCAGGGAGTATGAGAAATCCTTCTGCCTACAATGCAAGAAGTATCGAGGAAAGCGCATTTCCGGTCGTTTCAAACTATTTATTCGTGTATGGCATGGAAATATTCGCTTCGACCTGGATAATACCTTAAAAACGATCCTTGATTGCTTGCAAATGGTGGAGGCGATTACAAACGACAGCCTATGTTTTGAGATTCATGCGGAGAAACGGATAGACCGACGGAATCCGAGAGTAGAGTTTGGTATGGAAGAGATAAACGAGCAAAAAAATATATTCAGCCAAAATAAAGCGATTTAAGCCATTTTCTTTTGCGGGATGATAAGATATTCATCTTTGCAGAGAAAGTCGCTAATACAAAAACATTATTTGAATATGGAAAGATTAAAGAACATAAAACGTCCACCATTAAAGGATAAATTTAAAAAGTTCGGTGACACGTTCGAATTTGTGTCTAAAAATGAAAACAACCGAATGTACTGCTACAGAAGAACCACCCCGGAAGGGATTGTATATTTTGAGGTGTTCCGGTCGAACTTAGAGAAAGACGCAAACGGGAAGGTTTATGAATCCTATCCCAGTACATCGCAATTTGGTGACACAGCTTGGTGTATCAGGGATGGCGAGAACGCAATGAAGAAAGTTTTGAAATATATGCAAAAGACATTTTCAAATTAAATAAATTATTAACAATCTAAATTTTAAAGTCATGAAACAGAAAGAATTTTTCGGAAAAGGAGAAAAACATGTTTATGTAAGAAAAGGTGATAACGGTGAAATCCTTGTGACCAAAACAAAGCACGAGGAACTTATAACGGAAGAGAACACCGTACACCTTGATGCGGAAGAAGCCCGTAAACTTGGGATTCAGTTACTAAAGCTGGGAACCGAACCACTTGAAGGTGAATATGAATTGAAAACCGACATGGAAACTATTTCTGTCTGCCAAAGGATTAATCCAGACGATACACCGTGCAATACCGCTTGCATTGTGATTAACGAAAACGAGGATGCTAGGGAATTTTGGGAGAACAACGGACTGGAACCGAATTTCGACATAGAAGGAGAATCCCTTGAAAAACTGATTGCGTTATTGGCAAAGATTGTGTAACCCAATACCGGGTAGGTCTGCTTCGGATGATCTACCCGGTATAAATAAAAATAGAAGTTATAAACTAAAATTAAAAAGCTATGAATGAAATTAAGAAAGAAGGACTGGAGAGAGTTCTCAAACGCCACGAAGATAATGTTGATAATATACAGGCTATTGTAAGCCGCATGACTGAAACAGGATTTACTATTTCAACCAAAGAGCTTGATGACTTGGCCGGTGTATGTGCCTTGCTCACTAAACAAGCAGAAGCGATGGCTGCCAAAGATGCTTCTCGAATAAAAATTGCCTTTAAACGTGAAGAGGATTATAAAGAGACTTTAGAACGTTTACAAACTTGTATATCCGAGAACGCACATGAACTAAGAAAAGCTCTTTTGTACCATACAGCAAAGCCGTTAGATGTGGATGCCTACGAGATGTTGGGCAATAATGTAGTATTTTCCCGGAAATGGGCAGAACGGAAAGCACAGGAGTTTATGATATCTCCTACAATAGCCCGTACCCATGCAACAAAACTTATCAACGATGTTAAGGAGGCCATTAATAATTTGAACGCTTTTGTTGCCGATAACCCCTGCTTTGGGAAAGGTATTACGACTTCACATGACTCCCGAAGATGTTTGTGCTGGTTGGATGATGAAGGAGAGTTGCATGAGGACAAAGAAGCATACGAATTTATTTAAAGAATTATCATTATGACTACAGAAGAAAGACAAAATTTTGACGCTTTCCAAAGAAAATTACAGGAAAGCCCAGCGAACCGATTAGGCTTCTTTGCGAGTGTGGAAGGAATAGAAAAGCCTCAACCAGCAAATAATCCGTTTGACAAATGGAAACGGGATGCAGAGTATGAGAATCAGGCGATCTGCAAACATCTTGGTATTGAATACCACAAAGAGGATTTTACAGTATCAGACAAGGAACTGGCCCGTAACTGGGCACAGGGATTGCCAGACGCATAATATTAGATAATTCCGGGCAGGGATGCTCTGTTGATGCTCTGCCCGGTTTACTAAAGAAAATCAAGATGAAAACGGTGTATTCTCTAACTATTTAGGTTGAATTTAGAAAAATGGCAGCAATTATAGATTACATACCAAGAGTTACATTATCAAACTTCAAAGAGTTAATAAAACGACAAGCTGAGACAGATAAAACACTGTTTAGCCGTTTCACTCTTAAAAACATACAGTATACCGTTATGATGTCCATAGAAGAGCAGAAACTGATCTTCTTTTGGGAACATCAAGGGACAAGGAACCAAAAAACGATCAAGCTCCATACTGAACCAAGCAATCTTGGAAACGGGACCGTGCAGTACTTTCTTTGTCCTTACACCAGTCATAAATGCCGCAAACTCTTTTTGGATGGTAAGACGATCGCAAGTCGGTATGCTTTTAGCCATATTTACAGTATTCAGAAAGAGAGCAGATCCGGCCGCTTTTTCTATGGATTCGGACGATTGGAATACCCAGTACGAAGATACGGGAAACAGTTCTATAGAGGAAAAACAACCCCTTATGGACATAAAGTTTGGACATATCATAAGAAACTGGAAAAATACAACCGACAGTTAGATGAATATATCTTGCCTGCATCAAGAGGACGAAAACCATTAGTAATCAAATAATGAATTATGAAAGACAATATCTTAAGCCTGCCTAATGATGTATTAGGCGACATTTTCAGAGAGATTTATTCGGAATATGAAAAGAGTATTCGAAGTATGTTCACCGCTCCGGTCTGTGATCTAGAGATTACCGCTCAACAGGTTGCAAAAGCCTTTGATAAAAGAGGGCTGATAGAATATGCACCACAATTTTACATCTTCGCAACAGGAGTGTTTATAGGCATTAAAAACCGGAAGAATCCCTATCAAGAGATTAATGAGTGGGTAGCTGCCTATCGGATGGCTAGAGAGATGAATGTGAACGTCTCTGACATAGATCCAAGAAAAGCATTTGAGTATTATCAACAAAAAAGTAAATAGTTATGAAGAAGTCCGTTATTATAGGCAAGGAAACATACAATCTCATAAGTCCAACAATCAAAGGAACTGATATGGCCATAAAAAGTTTAGGTGAAATTACGGATAAAGAGAATATTTATGAGATACTAATAGAAAAAGACAAAGATATATTGTGCAATGCGTTGTCCTATTTTATCTCCGGTGATCTATCCCTTACAAAAAAGCTAAATAAGGGAAGTAAGGAAGAAATAGCAGAAGCAATAAAATCACTGATCATTGATATAATGCAACCAGCATTATTGCAATTATCCCACATAGCCAAACAATTATCATCTATGACAGCAAAACCTAAATTATGAAAATCAAAAAAGACTTATCCGGATTAGATTCTTTCATCCAAGAAGTCGAAGATGAAATTAATCAAGATTTGATAGATGCGGCTCATAAGGCTATTGATACCCAAAAAGTAAAAAACGAGAGTAGTAAAAAAACTTATGAGAACCACACTTGGAACTTGCGTAATGCTCCGGGAGCTGCTGTAGTTCGCGATGGGGAAATCATTGATTTGTATATTCCAGCAGATGGAGATCATGTCGAAGCCAAGAATAGGACAGCAGTAAAACTAGTTTTTGAAAAAAAACCGAAAAATGGAATAGTTGTAGCCGATGGAATGGATTATGCAAGTTTCGTGTCAAGCAAAGGTTTTGATGTTTTAGACACTGCTAGTCATGTTTTAGAGAGAGAAGTAAAAGAAAATGTAACAACTAATATTAAAGTAAAATGGCAGGATTGAAATTTACACTAGAAGCGGATGTAAAAAAATTACAGGAGCTAAGAAAGGAAATTGAGAAGGTTACTGTAGCGATAGGCAAATTGCCTTCTGATTCTCCACAAATAAGAAAATTGGAGGCACAGTTAAGCAAGTTGAGAAAGGAATACGATGGGATAGAAACTCTGCTCTCCAAAGTTCAATTAATGGGAAAGGAATTGGCTAAATCAGAAGATTTAATAAACCATACCCGTAAGCAAACGGACGAAACCAAAAAGGCTACGGAGTTTTTTGTAGCGGAGGCTGGTTCGTTAAAGCTTCTTGAAAAACAAGCCAAAAGCTTAACAAAAGAATGGCTTGCAATGTCAGTGGTAAGAAGAGAATCAGAAGCCGGTCGGAATAAAATGAATGAAATCGCAAAGATCAGCGCACAGATAGACATTGAAAAAAACAATCTCCGATCCCTGCAAAAAGAATATATTAACGCACAAAAAATACAAGAATTACAAGAGGGGTCTATTAAGTCCCTAAGGGCAGAATTGAGCAATTTAAATGCTGTATATGACTCCTTAAGCAGAAGCCAACGTAAGGGAGTATATGGGAAAGAATTATTGAACGGCATCCAAGCGGTAAACAATGAACTGATAGAAGCCGAGAGAGCTTCAGGCAGATTTCAACGGACAGTTGGGCAATATGAAAGAGCATGGGACGGGCTTGGATATCAAATACAGACAATCAGCCGTGAGATCCCTAACTTCTTCATCAATTTTCAAACCGGGATTGTTTCTCTAACCAATAATATTCCTTACTTGGCTGACGAGATTCAGAAAGCTAGAATAGAATATCAAAGATTAAAGGCGGAAGGACAGACAGCTATTCCCGTTTGGAAGCAGATTACCAAATCGGTAATGAGTCCACAGACCGCTTTAATAGCTGCTATATCTTTATTTACTTTGTATAGACAGGAAATATCGGAATGGGTCAAGAGTCTGAGCAAGGCTAAGAATGCAACAGATGAGTTACTCTCAGCCGAATCGGAAATGGCCGTAGCTAGAAAAAATGCAAGAGATAGTATCGCAAAGGAACAAGCTCAACTCGATATTCTGTATAATAAACTAAAAAATGTTGCTCTTTCCACTACAGAGAGGAATACGGCTGTTCATGAATGGGTTAAAAATTATAAGACTCATAGTGACATACTAGATGGAGAGAAAGTAAGTATAGATAAGCTGCAACAATCTTATGCTGCATTATCTAAAGAGATTTATAATAGAGCTGTAGCTGAAAAGTATGCAGATAGAATAGCCGAATTATCCGTACAAAGAGATAATGAACTTATTAAGGCACAAGTACAGTATGCCACTTACCTTGAATCAGTCAATAAATATAATAAATCCCAAGAAGATTATAATAAAAAAGAAATAGAGGGGTTTGGGACAGCGACAGAAAAGATTTCTGCAAAATCGAGAATAGAAGATGCAAAACGAGAAATGGAGGCTGAGCACGAAAGGTGGAAAGATTTACGAAAAAATGTAGCATTATACGATGAATCTATAACAACCATATCTAATCATATAAAAGCGGAAAATTTGTTTCCTCAGCCTAAGAAAGGAACCTATGATTATTGGCAACAACAGGTTGAGATAGCCGATAATGCATTGAAACAAATTCAAGATTCTTATTTAAAGGTTTTAAAGTCTGGAAGTACTCAAGGTGTGCCGGAAGAAGTTGCAAAACAATATAACGCTCTCATAAAGCAGAAAACGGAAGCCGAGGAGAAACTAAAAATCTATGATGATAAAGGACTTTCTAAAGAGTATAACTCTATCGTTGACCAGAACCAAAAAATATCTGACCTTATGGATAAGCAATCCATAGAAAGAAAGCGACGTGAAGAAGATCTTGAATATCAGGCTGCGCAGGCCAAGATTAACGCTATGGCAGACGGAGAAGACAAGATTCGTGCCCAGCGTGAACTAGACAACAAGAAGGAGATACAGGATTTAGAACGCCAGCGAGAAGATTATATCCGGACAGAAATTGAGTACCAAAAGAAAATATTCAGTGAACGGGAAAGGCTAAATAGTACCCATATAAAAAACTACAAGAAAAAAACGTTTGATCCGTCTGGTGTATCGGTAGATACTACAGCGTGGGACGCAATCATAAAAAACACTCAAAAAAGACAGGCAGTTGATTGGTATAGGCCATTGTTGAAACAGTATCAATCATATGCAGATCAACGGCTGGCTATTGAAAAACAGTTTAACGACGACATCGCTTTGCTGCGAAAGGCTCGTGAAAAAGCTGAGAAGGCTGGAGATACCAATGAAATTTCCAAAATAGACCGTTCCATAGCTAAAGCTATCTCCGACAAAGGAAAGGAACTGATGCAGCATGATTTTGATATTCTGAAAAAGTCGCCAGAGTATGTACGTGCATTTGAGGATTTGAAGAATACTTCTTCGGAAACACTTAAATCTCTATTAGAACAACTAGAGGAAGCTAAAGGAGCAGCAGTAACAGTCCTTGATCCAAATGATTTGCGAGAATATACTTCTACCATTCAAAAAATAATGGATGAACTGGACAGCCGTAATCCGTTTAAAGCATTAGCGGACAATCTAAAAATATTGAAACAGGCTGAAAAGGAGCTTATTGAGGCTAAAAGTACTCTTGATAAGGTAAATGCAGGCGAAAAAGTTGTTTCTGGTTCTAAACTAAATACGAAAACAGGGAAAATTGATACTACTTATTTTTCAGCTTCCGAAGCCTTAAAACGATACAACGCGGCCAAAGACAAAGCAACTAAAGCCAACAATGATTTCATTAAGGCCGAAAAGGCGGCTAAGGCTATAGTTGATAAATTAGCTAATGCAATAACAGGAGTTGGAGATAGTATTAGCGGTACATCTGGCGAAATAATATCTTTAATTGGCAATATTGCATTGTTTACAACTAATGCTATCGATGGAATAGCGACAGTAGCACAAATTGGGAAGGATGCTATTACGGCAGCTGAGAAGGCTGTTGCGGCTGTAGAAAAAGCATCTGTTATACTCGGAATTATATCTGCCGGAATTCAGCTTATGCAGCAGCTTAATTCAATCCTTCCTACTGCTGATAACCAATATGAAAAATACGCTGAGAAAGTAGCAGAGATTAATAAACTGACCGAGGCGGTGAACGAATATCGCATTGCTGCACTTGAAGCACAACAGGCAGAAAGCAAATGGTTCTCGGAAGATAATTTGAGAAACTTGCGTGATTATAAAGATTTGCATGATGAAGTTGCAAAGGCATATAAAACGAAAGCGGAAGAATCACAAGCCATCTATCAAAATAAAAGTGGTGGCGGATGGATAACCAACTCTTGGAACTGGCTACTAGATAATACTTACGGGAAAATTTGGGGTATTGATTTTGGCCGAAAATATAGAGAAGGGCAAACTGCCGCTATAAATAATCTTCGTATTGAAACCCGGAAAAGGAGTAAGGGATTTCTAGGAACTGGTATAGGTGGACACTCCCAAGAAACGGAAGATCTAGTTTCATGGGCTAGAAGAAACGGATTCGGCGAATTGTTCGACAATGACAATTTAATTAATAAGGAAACCGCAGAAACCATTCTAAACAATTATGGTGATAAACTTGTGGGACAGACTAAGGAAACGTTAGAAGCGTTGCTTGAACTTCGGGAAAAGTATGATGAATATACCCAGCAGCTTCATGAATATGTAAGTTCACTATATGAACCGCTAGTAGATAATTTTGTAGACAGCTTGTGGGCATGGTTTGATGAAGGGAAAGACGCTTTAGATAGTTTCAAAGATTATGCCTCTGATACATTTAGAGACATTGTTTCCGATATGTTGAGGACTATTGTGCTAGACAAAGTTGTCGGTTCATTCAGCGAAGATATAGCCACATTATACGAGGGATACGCCTCGGGTAAATTGGATGAAGAGGCATTGATGCGAAAAGTGGCAGAACGTACAGAAGGACTTGTTGATAATTATGAGAATAACCTCCCAACATTAGAAAGGATTCTAGAAAATGTAAACGAATATTTAAATAAAGCAGGAATAGATTTGAGAGAAGGCGCATCTACTTCTCAGGAATCTTCCAAGAAAGGCTTTGGCACCGAAATGACACATGAGGATGCCGGAGAGTTGAGCGGTCGTTTCACTGCTCTTCAGATCGCCGGAGAGGAGATTAAGAATCAGAGCGTAGAACAGACGAGATTGCTAGACTCTATAAATTCAATATTACTTAATATAGAACCTTCACAGGATTCTTTCAGTATTACCGATCCATCATTAAGCAGAGAAGCATTAAATAGTAGTTTTGCAGCCGATATAGCAATGAGGGCAGAATCTAACGCCCAGTTGCAGGCGGCTATAGTTAATCTAACTGGAGAAGTTCAGGCAATTAAAAACAATGTTGGTGAGATGTTGACTAATAGCGTAGAAGACAAGCTAAACCAACAAACTATCGCTGAAAATTCTAGTAATCTCAACAAGAATCTTCCCAAGATTACCCAGGCATTAGACGGCATAAAACAAAATACGAGTGGTTTGTCACATCGTTAATTTCATTCCATGCTATTATAAAAAATCCCCGGTCGCTTGTGATAAGTAGCCGGGGATTGTCTTTCTATGATATGTAGTTAATCATTCCATTCAACATAGCCTTCTGCGCTCATATCACCAAAAATAGCATCAATCCTTGTTATTTTATTTTTCTCAACTTGAATTTTTTGAGATTTCCAAAGCCGCCCAAATGATCTATTTTTTACTAACGCTACCACATAGTAAGTACCTGGATCACATTTATATGTCCCATATCCTTTACCCTTCAACGATATGCCTATAAAAAAAGATTTTATGTTTTCTCCTTTTTGATTTTTTATTGTAGCATCTTCCCAATCGCTATAAAATTCAGATTGAGGTGTATATTTAAATGTAGTTGGGTCATAATCTCCATCCTTGAAAAAGCAAAAAGTTCCTGTGATAGTATTATCACCGCTATAGGTATTTTTGGCAATATACAAAACTTGTGTCTCTATTATGAGGTCATCATCTTTTGAACAAGATGTAAGAAGAAGTATCGGTAACATAACCAATACGAATAAAGTCTTTTTCATTATTGTGTGTTTTATGTTAAACCTTGCAGCCGCATCCGAGTATCGTCGTTGATGTCGTTATAGTCAGCAAATATGAAGGCAAAACAGTACTATCGGTGATATTGGAAGGCTTAAACAAAGGTGCTAAAATCGCACTTTAAAGGTAATTGTGAGTTACGTTTTAAATACGGGGTCAAACCGTATTTAAAACTAATCCCAAAGTTTTTGCAAGAGTAGCCGGATTTTCGGGCCGCTTCCTTAAGTGACACAGAAAAGAGAGCAACACATCAAGCATTGCTCCCTTACCTCATCACATCATCAAAAAAAATTGGTTATTCAGGCTCATAACCTTCGTAATAGTAAGATTGTGTAATGCCTTTAAATATCACCTCTCTATCATCTACTTGGTTGGTTAGTCCCTGATGTAGCAAAGTTCGCAGTTCTAGATCATTGATTGGACTTCTTTCCATTGCTTGTAAATAGAGAACCTTATCCACATTCTGCCAATCAATCACCATGCCAAGACGTTTCTTTAGAATCATATCAAGCCAAATACGCATAGTACGACCGTTTCCTTCCATGAATGGATGAGCAATGTTCATCTCGACGTATTTGGCTATGATCTCATCGAATGTTGTTTCCGGCATCTTCTCTATTACCGGGAGCATCACGTCCAGATACATACAGTTGGCGAATCGGAAGTTTCCTTTTGATATATTGAGGGTGCGGACCTTTCCAGCAAAGTCATACAATCCCTCAAACAGATAGTGGTGTATGTCGCACAATCCTTTTACGGTTCCTACCTCGATACGGTCTATATCGCCAGTTTCAAACAAGGCATGAGCTTTTACAAGGCTCAATTTATCTATTTCATTTGTATTCATATTCAATCTACTTTGATATTGATACTTTTACCGCAATGGGGACAGGATATAGAAACACTATCCTTCTTTGGTTGTTCAAACAGTTCTGTAATATCAACCTCTAAAGCATTGGCAATCCTTTCTAGTGTTTCGAGAGAAGGTGCAGATTTACCATTAACAATATTACTCATATTGGGCTGGGTTATCCCTATCATTCCTGCAAGTGATACAACGGTCACTTTTTTTTCCTTTAATACATCTTTAATTCTTAGTTCCATATTATATCGTTTTAGATTATAGTACAAACATACTACATTATATCGAACAAAAGTATAAACAAAGGTTAAATATACTCTTATACATGATATTTTCGTGCTATTTATTTTGGTTTTATATTTTAATACGATATATTTGTACCGTGATAATAATACAAAACGATATAAAGATATGGCACGTTACGATTTAAGCAAGATAATGAGAAGAGCACACCAGTTATTTACTAACGCTCATGCAAAGTACCCGACATTCGCCGATGCACTCCGTAAATCTTGGAGCATGGCAAAATTTGAGGTTAGAGTAGCCGAAGAACGCCAAGCAATCGAAGAGGAAGAAAAAGCACGTGAAGCAAAGGTACGTGAAGAGAACGAGCAAGCCGCCATTAGTTCGGTTCTTCTTCGTGCACAAATCGAAGCCGATCGGATCAGAAGAGAAGCGGAAGCCAAAGCGGAACGCATGAAAGGCGAGATAGCAGCACGCAAAGAGGGTATCTCTTACAATGAGTATCAAAACCGTATTAGTCGTGCAATGGGCTACGGGTGTGGTTCGTATTGTGGTGACTAGTTTTTTTATCCATAATATTTGATTTGTTTTCATGGAAGTACTGGTTTGTGAAAATAGGTGCTTCCCTTTCACTGAATTATTAACCGGATGGGATCGTAAATCGCTACCCCATCATAAAATATACACTATGGCAGAAACAAAGGTTTATAAGCTCCAAGAGAGCAAGCAGGTAGAGGATATTACCACCATGCTAAAGATAGAAGGAATAAAGCATGATGTATTCGAATACGAAGAGTACACAGCAATAGAAGTGACCGGTACACCATTAGAGATAATAAGCGCCTCCACGATATACCAACAGGCTACGGCCCTTAAACTATAACGAGATGGAGATATTAATAGTATTTGGATGCTTATACACAGGCTATAGGATATTCAGGAATAAGGGAGAACGCTTCTTTGATATTTAATTAATTATGAACGCTACACTGATTATTTGTATCATCCTTCTTGCTTTTTGCATCTGGGATGAAATGTTTAACGATAACAACAGGAATCAATCAATATAATATAACTTTAATAACAATGGAAACAATTAATTTACAAGATTTAATCACTGAGAAAAATGCAGAATTACAAGAGTTCATCAAGGAACATATGAGAGTGCATCAGCTTGGTAATTTATCAATAGACCAAAGAGAGTTAATGATAGACACTCCCGCAATAAGTACAACACAAATGATTGATGCTTACTATTCCACGATTCAGCGTGTAACAGCCAGGCTGATTGAGTTAGAAGGCAAGAACGAGGCATGGAATAAACATAGAGACATTATCATGAAGAAAGTAGCAAAGAAAGAAAAGAAAGCCCGAAAGCAGGAAAGATATAGCCGGAAACTCACACAGGAATACAACAGAAAGTATAACGCCAATATACAACTTTAGATACTATGTACGCATCATTAGAAGATGAGATAAGAGACGCCTTATACGTAGCAATAAGACAGAATGAAGAGATAAGCAGGATCGGCAGGGAAACTGCCATGAAAAGCCTAAGAGTAGCCCAAATGAGGGAGGAAGGTTCGAAGAGACTGGCTTCTGCCCTAGACAGATTTGAAGCCATATGCTGTGAATTGGGCGATATTCCACAGCAGACAATGATGAAGGTAGTGAGATGCTCCGGAAGGCCCAAACGTCCGAAATTTGACCTAAGAACGCTCAACGGGCATCTTGTAAGATAAGATAAGTCAGGGGACATCGGTCCGACACTGAAGTTGACGCCAATCAACAAAGACGCCCCGGTAACAATATGGTTGCCGGGATTACATTTCTTGCAAATTATTGAAGAATATTCAAAGATTAGCATTATAGTTGCCTTTAGCAAGTCGGTTTAAATGCCACCATTTCCGGCAAAATACCCTAAGATTACCCTAATGTGAATTGTTAAACAACGGTAAGATTACGGTAAGGGTAAAATGTGATTTTTGATAATACTCATGTTTTATAACTCCCAATAACGGTTATTTGGAACTGATATACTACAAAGATTTTCTGGGGGCATTGCGCACGTGTGAGAAGAAGAATCACACTTCTCCTACCCTAATTTTGTAGTACCAATGTAGTACCATTTTCAGTTAAAAGCAAAGAAAAGCCCTTCCAGATGTTTTCTGGAAGGGCTTCGTGAGGTTCCTGGCGGATTCGAACCGCCGTACACGGTTTTGCAGACCGCTGACTAAGCCACTCATCCAAGGAACCATTTTTTCTCGTTTGCGGTTGCAAAGGTAGTACAAATTTTGAAACTACCAACTATCCGCAGCAATTTTTCTTTGTACTTTTTTTCTTTACACCGCACTCTTGACGTTTCTTCTCCATCATATCCTTTAAATCACAGCCACTTACGCAGCTATCACAAGGATTCTCACTTTCTCGCGTACGACGAAAAAAAAGATAAATTCCATATATTACACGGGCAATGCAGAGTACAATCAGTACTCCGACTACCCATTCCTGCCAATTATTCATACAAACATTCCTCCAATCTGATAAACTGAAAATGCCACCAGCCAGGCCAGCCCTGTGGTATAGCAAGCTGCAAAGAGCGCCCACTTCCAACTGCCGGACTCTTGCTTAATAGCCGCCAATGCCGCAATACAAGGGAAGTAAATCAGCACAAACAGCATATAACAGAACGCCACTAAAGGAGTTATCGGAATCCGTTCCGCCAGGCTAGCCTCATCGGCCTCCGGATCATCCACATACAAAACACCCAGCGTACTAACGACCAGCTCTTTTGCCCCTACTCCGGAAATCAAACCGATACCCAACTTCCAGTCAAAGCCCATCGGCTTTATCACCGGCTCTATAGCCCGTCCTAACTGACCGATATAAGAATTTTCCTGTTGTTCAGCTACTGTCTCATACGCCTCATGGTTCGGATAATATCCGAGGAACCAGATGATAATAGAAGCAATCATAATAATCCCTCCCATTTTTTTCAGATACTGCGCTCCCTTCTCCCATGTATGACGGAATATGGATTTTGCCGTCGGCATTCGATAAGGAGGAAGCTCCATCACAAAAGGAGTATCATCACCCTTTACCAAAAACTTGCTGAACAGACGCGCCAACAGCACAGCCAGAAAAATTCCGATCGCATAAATACTTAACAACACCAAACTCGCATTGTTCGGGAAAAAAGCCCCTACCAACAAAAGATAAATGGGCAGACGCGCGCTACAAGACATCAACGGGTTAATCAACATCGTAATCAAACGGCTTTTCCGGTTCTCAATAGTACGGGAAGCCATGATAGCAGGCACATTACAACCGAATCCCATAATCAACGGAATAAACGATTTTCCATGCAAGCCCATCTTATGCATAATTTTATCCATTATAAACGCTGCACGGGCCATATAACCGGAGTCTTCCATCAGCGAAATACAGAAATACAGAATCAGAATATTGGGCAGAAAGACGATAACACCACCTACACCGCCTACGATACCGTCAACCAGCATATCCTTCAACGGCCCCTCCGACATGTTATTGCGAATCAAGTCACCGATTTGCCCCACCAGCCATTCAATTCCCATCATCGGATATTCTCCGAGAACAAACGTTCCCTCAAACATCAAGTACATGAAAAGGAAAAAGATAGGATACCCCCAGATACGATGAGTAACGATAGCATCCAGCACCTTCGTCGTCTGCGCCTGCTCCAGATGATTGTCAGTAAATGTCTCTTTCAGCGCACCACTGATAAAACCGTATTTGGCATCCGTTATGGCGGATTCGCAATCCTCGTTCATCGTTTCCTGAACGCGCTTGACCATCTTGTCGCGAATACGGAAAATCTCTCCCGCATTGGGCAGCGTCCGTACAAAGCTCTCTATATCGGGATCGTTTTCCAACAACTTGATAGACAGAAAGCGGGTAGAATATTTATGGCGGATAAATTCATTCTTGGATACTTCCTCTTTTACAGCGTCAATCGCTTTTTCCAGATCGGGACCATGATTGATATGGATATGACGGAATACACGCCCTTTCCTTTTATGTTCGCGCACGTAATCCTCCAGATGTTCTTCCTCATGGTTCTTCCGGTCTTCCAGAGAATCATGCCATTCGGTCAAGTCTTTCAGAACTTCCGGATTCATATTTCCCTGCTTGTCAAAGAAATCGACCCCTTCATAAAGGTTGATTACTACATGAAACAAGGTATCCAGTCCACGATTCTTCTTGCTGACAGTAGGCACCATCGGCACCCCGAACAATTTACTCAACAAATGATAATCCAATGTATTACCGCTGGATTCCAGCTCATCGTAAATATTCAAAGCCACTACCATGCGGACATTCATGTCAATTAGTTGGGTAGTCAGATACAGATTTCGTTCCAGATTTGAAGAATCGACTACATTGATGATTACGTCCGGTGTTTCATCAACAATGTGACGGCGGACATAAATTTCTTCCGGTGTATAAGCTGACAGTGAATACGTTCCCGGCAAATCGACAATACGGAAATGATAACCTTCGAAATCGAAATACCCTTCTTTGGCATCTACGGTCACACCGCTATAGTTTCCTACATGCTCATGAGCACCGGAAGCCAGATTGAAAAGAGAAGTCTTGCCTGAGTTCGGATTCCCGACCAGAGCAACGTTGATAGTACGGCGCTTACCTAACGCCAACCGTTTCATATCTTCTTCTTTTACAGAAACATCTTCGGGCAAACCTTCGTGATATACAGCTTTTTCGGCTTGTTTTTTTGCTTCTTCCTCGCTGACTACTTCAATCATTTCCGCTTCCTGACGACGAAGAGATATTTCATAACCTAAGACTTTATATTTAATCGGGTCTTTCAGTGGAGCATTCAACAACACTTCAACAGTTTTACCTTTGATAAAACCCATCTCCACAATACGTTTACGAAAGCCTCCGTGTCCCAAGACCTTAACGATGACACCTTTTTCACCTGTTCCTAATTCGGATAAACGCATAACTATCTAAATTTTCGGCAAAGATAATTCATAACTTCCGAGCACGCAAATTATTTAGAATGTTTTTAAATAGCAGGATTTTCGTATACTGACGGTATCTAAATAAACCCATCAAAAGTCCAAGTCACAACAGGTAACTAATTCCCTGCCTACATCTATTGAATTTACATGCAACAATTAGTTCGTGCCACTATAGTGGTACGCAAGAAGTACTATAGTTCCCCTTACGTCCTACTATAGTGGCACGAAAGAGGAACTATAGTAGGACGAATTAGAAATCGCTAAAGAAAAAAATAATTTATGGGAGTTTTTTCCTTAGTCAGTCCGATAAAAACAATTAGCATTCACTTGAGATACCTCAATAAACTATTATCTTTGCAGATATGATACAACAACGGGTTATACGATATATAGAGAAAGAGCATTTATTCTCGCCGGATGATAAACTTTTGGTTGCCCTGAGTGGTGGAGCCGACTCAGTTGCCTTGCTGCGTGTACTCCACACAGCAGGTTATCAATGTGAAGCTGCCCACTGCAATTTCCATTTACGCGGTGAAGAATCAAACCGTGACGAACAGTTTGTCCGGCAACTTTGCCAAAAATACGGCATCCGCCTGCATACCATCGACTTCAACACGACTCAGTACGCAACTGAAAAACGGATCTCGATAGAAATGGCAGCCAGGGAACTCCGCTATAACTGGTTCGAAAAGATAAAAGAAGAGTGCGGAGCCCATGTAATCGCCGTAGCTCACCACCAGGACGACAGTGTAGAAACGATGCTGCTCAACCTCATTCGGGGTACAGGCATTACCGGTTTATTAGGAATCCGCCCCCGAAACGGAGCAATCGTACGTCCGTTGCTCTGCATCAACCGGGAAGAAATCATCCGCTACCTGCAACAGATCGGACAAGACTTCGTAACAGACAGCACCAATCTGGAAGACGAATATACCCGCAATAAAATCCGCCTCAACCTGCTCCCACTGATGCAGGAAATAAATCCGTCGGTCAAAAACAGTCTGATAGAAACAAGCAATCACCTGAATGATGTAGCTACTATATATAATAAGGTAATAGACGAAGCCAAAACACGGATTATCACTCCGGAAGGTATCCGAATCGATGCTCTACTGGACGAACCCGCTCCCGATGCTTTCTTGTTTGAAACATTGCATCCACTGGGATTCAATTCGGCACAAATCAAAGATATAGCCAATTCGCTTCACGGACAATCAGGGAAACAATTCGTCAGCAAAGAATGGCGAGTCATTAAAGACCGGAATTTGCTGCTACTGGAAACCATCCAGCCGGAAGACGGCCCTGCCCTTCCCTATCAATTAATAAAAGAGGAAAGAGAATTCACACCCGATTTCCGGATTCCACGGGAAAAAGAAACCGCCTGTTTCGATGCAGACAAATTAAATGAGGAAATTCACTGCCGCAAATGGCAAGCGGGAGATACATTCATCCCCTTCGGCATGACGGGCAAGAAAAAAATAAGCGATTATCTGACCGACCGCAAATTCTCCATCAGCCAAAAAGAACGCCAATGGGTTCTCTGCTGCGGTGAACGCATTGCATGGCTGATAGGCGAACGGACAGATAACCGCTTCCGGATAGACGAAACGACTAAACGAGTGATTATCTACAAGATAGTCTGAGGCAATTTCTGTTTCTTGAAACACTCGGACAGCAAAGAAGCGAAAGGAGTATCATATTTCCTTGCCTTGTTTGCACAGGCTTTCACACAGGCGCAGCATTTGATGCATTTTTCAGCATTCGTGTTCAGTTCGTCCCCTTTGGTAATCGCTCCTGCCGGACAACGAGCCGCACAGATGCCACAATGAGTACACAAGCTCTCATCTTCTATCCAAGGGGTACGGGGAAGCGGAGTTCCGCTTTTACGCAGTTTGACCACCTTCCTCAAAAAGCGGAACAAGGGGAAGAACGGCTGACTGGGACGTTTGATGGCACGCACATCCACCTGATAAAGGGTATCGGATCCGGCAGCTGCCTGAATTTTCTCCATTATTTTTTTTCCGAAATCTTCCGCATAATCCAAATCCGATTCATTCGGGCGACCGTCCGCAATAGGACATTTGTCAGTGCTATATGAATGTTCACCTATGAAGGTTGCTCCGGCAATCACCTTCAATCCGTGAGGGATGGCAAAAGCGTCCAGTTCCATCAACGCCTTCTCGTAGGCACGGTTTCCGTAAACCACGACCAATACGGCAGGAGTATCCAGACCACGAATACTTTCCAGACGTTCCATAGCCAAAGGAGCCACATGGCCTCCATATACAGGCACTACGATAACAGCTAATGCAGACGTAGGAATAACGGTTTCCTCGACAGTCTGCAATGTGAGATTCATCGAAATGACATTTTTTATACCGGTTCCGTGAACAATTGCTTCGGCTACTTGTTTTGATGTGTGTGTAGGCGAAAAATAAATTAAACGAGCTTCATTTACTGTCATACTATTTTCTTTTATACAGCAAAGATACGTTTTTACGCTGAAAAAAGTGTTTGATTGTTCATGAAACCAAAAATATTTATTATCTTTGCCCCGTTGAAACATTCTACGATTCAACACATACATCCCTAATTCATAATTAAAAACAAAACATATGCTCGCATATCTGCGGTTATTACGCTGTAGTAATGCTGTCCATATTTCATCAAGACAGAAATTTTAATAACTTACCATACTATATGTATAACATTATCCAATTGAACGACAAAAATCTGTCGGAACTTCAAGTTATTGCCAAAGAGCTAGGCATCAAAAAAGCAGACTCATTTAAGAAAGAAGAACTTGTATACAAGATTCTTGATGAGCAAGCCATAGCCGGAGCCACTAAGAAAGTTGCCGCAGAGAAATTAAAAGAAGAACGCAAAGGAGATAAAAACAAGCGTTCGCGCACAGCCGCACCTAAAAAAGAAGAGAAAGTAGCACCTGCAGCCAAAAATGCGGAAGTTACTAAAAATAAAGAAAATGCTCCTGCAGCCAAACCTCAGCAACAGCCTAAAGAAGAGGCTGCCAACAAAGCCAAAGAAGCTCCCGTTGCTGAACCGAAGGCAGAGAAAGCTGCTCCTAAGCGCAAAGTAGGCCGTCCCCGCAAAGACGCCAATATCGCTGAAAAAGCAGAAAACAAGGAGGTGGAAAACGCAAAACCGATAGTGAAACCAACAGAAGAAAAAGCTGTTGCGGAAAAAACGGTAGTTGCACCGGCGGCTGAAAAAGCAACTCCGACACAGGAGACAGAAAAGAAAGTAAAAGAAAACAAACCTGCCGTTGCAGAAAAACCGGTAATAGCCAAACCGCAAAAGAAATCGGCACCGGTGATCGACGAAGAAAGTACCATCTTATCCAGCGAAGACGATGATGACTTTATCCCAATCGAAGACCTGCCTTCTGAAAAAATAGAGCTTCCGACCGAACTCTTCGGCAAATTCGAAGCGACCAAGGCAGAAACAGCACAAGCCGCCCCCGAGCAAGCTCCACAACCACAGCAACAACAGCATTCACAACCACAACAACGCCAGCGCATTGTCCGCCCGCGCGACAACAACAATAACAACGCCGGCAATAACAATGCAAATGCTAACAACAATAATAATTTCCAGCGTAATAATAACAACAACCAGCGTCCTCTGATGCAACAACGTCCTGCACAACAGCAGAACAACGCTGCCGAGAACCTTCCGGCTGTACAACAACAGCCGGAACGCAAAGTGATCGAGCGTGAAAAGCCTTATGAATTCGATGATATCCTCAGCGGAGTAGGCGTACTGGAAATCATGCAGGACGGATACGGATTCCTCCGTTCTTCCGATTACAATTATCTTTCTTCTCCGGACGATATTTATGTATCACAGTCACAAATTAAGTTATTTGGTCTTAAGACCGGTGACGTGGTAGAAGGCATCATCCGTCCGCCAAAGGAAGGAGAAAAATATTTCCCGTTAGTAAAGGTGTCAAAGATCAACGGACGTGACGCAGCTTTCGTTCGCGACCGTGTTCCTTTCGAACACTTGACTCCGCTCTTCCCGGACGAGAAATTCAGACTCTGCAAAGGCGGTTATTCAGACTCCATGTCTGCCCGGGTTGTAGACCTTTTCGCTCCTATCGGTAAGGGACAGCGTGCACTGATCGTAGCACAGCCGAAGACAGGTAAGACCATCTTGATGAAAGATATCGCCAACGCCATCGCAGCCAATCATCCGGAAGTATATATGATTATGCTGCTGATCGACGAACGTCCGGAGGAAGTAACCGACATGGCACGCAGCGTCAACGCAGAAGTAATCGCTTCTACTTTTGACGAACCGGCAGAACGCCACGTAAAAATCGCAGGTATCGTACTCGAGAAAGCAAAAAGACTGGTAGAATGCGGACACGACGTAGTGATCTTCCTTGACTCTATCACTCGTCTGGCACGTGCTTACAATACTGTATCTCCCGCATCCGGTAAAGTACTTTCCGGTGGTGTGGACGCCAATGCACTTCACAAGCCCAAACGCTTCTTCGGTGCTGCCCGTAACATCGAAAACGGCGGTTCGCTGACTATCATCGCTACCGCACTGATCGACACCGGTTCCAAAATGGACGAAGTTATCTTCGAAGAATTCAAAGGTACAGGTAACATGGAGTTGCAGCTTGACCGCAACCTGTCCAACAAGCGTATCTTCCCTGCTGTCAACATCACCGCATCCAGTACTCGTCGCGACGATCTGCTGCTTGACAAGACAACACTCGACCGCATGTGGATATTACGCAAATACCTTGCAGATATGAATCCTATCGAAGCAATGGATTTCGTAAAAGACCGCCTGGAAAAAACAAGAGACAACGACGAATTCCTGATGAGCATGAATAGCTGATCAAGAATAAACGATCATAAATAAGGAACGGTGAATATACTGGACGATGAATAATCGCAGTTTATTCACCGTTCTTTTTATGATTTCCATTAATTCTTTTCATTTATTATTCATCGCGGTCTTCGCTGTTCCTCATGAATCGTTCATCGCATATTTCATTTTTGTACAAATTACTTTCATTTACGTCCAAAACCACTCCCCCGCCCTTTTTTGCTTTTTGTTTTTTCCTACTTTTGCTACCCAATCAATTACTTAATTCTAGCCAAGAATGAAAACAATTTATCCATTCATGGGATTAGCCCTTTGTGGCGCAGCAGCCCAGGCACAAGAAAAGCCGAACTTCCTGATTATCCAGTGCGACCATCTCACACAACGTGTCGTAGGCGCTTACGGACAGACACAAGGCTGCACACTTCCCATTGACGAAGTAGCATCAAGAGGAGTTATCTTCTCTAACGCTTATGTAGGCTGCCCCCTCAGCCAACCTTCACGCGCAGCATTATGGAGCGGCATGATGCCTCACCAGACCAATGTACGTTCAAACTCCAGCGAACCCGTCAACACCCGCCTGCCGGAAAACGTGCCGACACTGGGTAGTCTCTTCTCCGAAAGCGGTTATGAGGCCGTACACTTCGGCAAGACTCACGACATGGGCTCACTGAGAGGCTTCAAACATAAAGAACCGGTAGCCAAGCCATTCACCGATCCCGAATTTCCGGTCAACAATGACAGTTTCCTGGATGTAGGAACCTGCGAGGATGCCGTTGCCTACCTCAGCAATCCTCCGAAAGAACCTTTTATTTGCATTGCAGATTTTCAGAACCCGCATAATATCTGCGGATTCATCGGCGAAAACGCAGGAGTACACACCGACCGGCCGATCAGCGGACCACTGCCCGAATTGCCGGACAACTTTGACGTGGAAGACTGGAGCAATATTCCGACTCCCGTACAATATATCTGTTGCAGTCACCGCCGCATGACACAGGCTGCCCATTGGAACGAAGAAAACTATCGTCACTACATCGCCGCCTTCCAGCATTACACCAAGATGGTGTCCAAGCAAGTAGACAGCGTACTGAAAGCCCTCTACTCCACCCCTGCCGGAAGAAACACGATTGTCGTAATTATGGCGGACCACGGCGACGGCATGGCATCCCACCGCATGGTGACCAAGCATATCAGCTTCTATGATGAAATGACCAACGTTCCGTTTATCTTTGCCGGTCCCGGCATCAAGCAGCAGAAGAAACCCGTAGACCACCTGCTGACACAGCCGACCTTAGACCTCCTGCCCACCCTTTGCGACCTGGCAGGCATCGCCGTTCCGGCAGAAAAAGCCGGCATCAGCCTTGCACCGACTCTAAGGGGAGAGAAACAAAAGAAAAGCCACCCTTACGTTGTCTCCGAATGGCACAGCGAATATGAGTACGTTACCACTCCCGGACGCATGGTGCGCGGACCGAGATATAAATACACCCATTATCTGGAAGGCAACGGAGAAGAACTGTACGATATGAAAAAAGATCCGGGTGAAAGAAAAAATCTTGCCAAAGACCCTAAATACTCCAAAATACTCGCCGAGCATCGTGCTTTGCTGGACGATTACATCACACGTTCCAAAGATGATTACCGCAGTTTGAAGGTAGATGCCGATCCCCGGTGCAGAAATCATACTCCCGGCTACCCCAGCCACGAAGGTCCTGGGGCACGGGAGATCCTCAAAAGAAAATAATTCTATAAAAAAGAGTGAAGATTGCTTGCCAGTCTTCGCTCTTTTTATTTCTTTTGCACATCACCATACGAGCAAACAAAATAGTGAATAGTAATTTACAGCATATAATAGCACTCATTGCAGCCATATTCATATCGGCGGCTCTCCATGCAACAAACCTGAACAAAGAACGACTTACCTTACTCCAGCCACTTGTCGAGCATGATCTTTCTTTCAATACAAATATCGATATTACAACGGACAGCATCATCTTATGGGAAAAGCTCTTAAGCCCCGAACTTGAAAAGCAGCAAGAATATCATATTCTGTTTCCATTGAAAATGATGGCAGTTCAGGCATTAATTACAGAAGGAAATATCAGTCTGGCAGTCAACAACGCCAACTCAATGTATCAGCAAGCCAAAGCTATAGATTATCCTTTCGGAACGGCACTGGCATTGCGTGCCCTTGCAGACACCTACCAAAGTTCGGGAAATCCCCAGTCTGCTATAGAGTCTTATGAGGAATCCTTGAAAATAATGCAAAAAATTCCGGCAAGTATTCCATATCTTAAGACAAGCATGTTTCATTTGATCCTGAGCAAACTCAAATACAGGCAAATGACAGATATCGAAAAAGATTTTGCCTATCTGGAGTCTCTTTACCATAAAGAATCAGGTTTGCCCGATGACTTCTATCTGCCTTGCAGCTATGCCTATTATTATATACAGACAAACAACCTTCCAAAAGCACTGGAGTATCTGAAACAGCTGGACTCCATCTACGAAAAATATCCGTATCCCTACTATTCTTCAATCAGCAACTATATGTATGCCGGCTATCATATTGAGTCAAAAGAATATGATAAAGCGCTGAAAGAATATGAAGAATTACTCACCATAACAAAGAAAACGGCTTTATTCAGACATGTTCAGTTATTACAGGAACGCGCCAAAGTCCTGGTACTTATGAATCAGAAACAAGAGGCGTGCAAGATTTATGAGGAGATTAATCATCTCAAAGATTCATTGGACGCCCAAAGTTATCTCAGCCAGATAAACGAACTGCATACCCTGTATCAGATAGATAAAAGCGAACTTAATTATATCAACATACAAAAAAATCTCTATTATTGGAGTCTGTCTGTGATCTTAGTGATCGTAGTACTGATCATCATTGCCATTTTCCGCATCAAGCGCACCAACAATCGTCTTCTGCAATCACAACAGGAACAGGAAAAAGCCAAGAAACAAGCAGAAAAGTCTATCCACACCAAAAGCCTTTTTCTCTCCAATATGAGCCATGAGATTCGTACTCCGCTCAATGCTTTATCTGGTTTTTCAGCTATTCTGACAGAAGAATCCATCGACAACGAAACGAAACAACAGTGCAACGATATCATCCAGCAGAACTCAGAACTGCTGCTCAAACTGATTAATGATGTAATTGACTTATCCAGCCTTGAAATTGGAAAAATGCAATTCAAATTCAACGAGTGTGATATTGTAGCGCTATGCAGAAATGTCATCGACATGGTAGAGAAAATAAAGCAGACTCAAGCGGAAGTACGGTTTTCCACCTCTCTCAGTTCACTGAAGCTGACCACGGACAGTGCCCGCCTGCAACAAGTACTGATCAATCTGCTTATCAACGCCACAAAGTTTACTGCACAAGGCACTATCACCCTGGAACTGGTGAAACAAACGGAAGATACGGCCCTTTTCTCCGTTAGTGATACCGGTTGCGGAATCTCCAAGGAGAACCAGAACAAGATATTCAACCGCTTCGAAAAGCTCGATGAAAACGCACAAGGCACAGGACTCGGATTATCTATCTGCCAGCTTATCATTGAGCAACTGGGAGGCAAAATATGGATCGACCCGGACTATGACAAAGGAGCACGTTTTCTGTTCACACACCCGATTTGCCATGCGCAGATAAAGAAGGAGGAAACACGATGAAACGACTGATATTACTGATCATCACCTGCTATGGCCTACTGTCGGGCTATGCAAACACCGATACAGCCTCAGACAGTCTGCTGCAAGTGTTGCAAACACTGCCGCATGACACCACACGCCTCTCTACCCTGAACGACATTATCAAGATAGAGCAGAACAACTACAAATGTATCCAGTATTCGGATTCGCTGATGCAGGAAGCGTTAAAACTGAAAAATGACAAGTATGCCAGTTTAGCCGCTTATTATCATTTGTTGTATTATTACAACCGTTGCGAACAGGATAGTGTAGCCAAATGGATAGTCAAGATGGAACCGTTGGTACAAAAATCCGGTTTATGGGATTATTTCTTCGACGCCCGACGCTTTCAGATTGACCTATACACCTTTACCGAACAATATGAGCTTGCCATCAGCGAAGCAAACAAGATGAAACAGAAAGCCCTTGATATTGACAATAACCGTGGAACGGTAGCTGCTTATCAGTGCCTGTCCAACGCATATATCGGCAGCCAGCGCTGGGACGAGGGGCTCAAAGCATTGGAAGAAGCCTACAGGCTGCTTCCAAAGAATGGCAATGCAGTAGTCCATATCTCCGTCCTGTCACAGCTCATATCCGTAACCAAAGAAATGAAGGACAATTACAGGCAACTAAAATACCTGCAAGAGTTGGAAAATGTACTCCGTAAATTCATCATTGACAATCCATCTCTAAAAGACGGATTTGCAGACGTATTCATTTTCAATGAGATTTTCTATGCGCATTATTACCTGAATACCAATCAGCCCCAAATTGCTTATTCACATATAGAAAAGTCTAAAAAGTATCTGACTGAAAATACCTATTTCATGTATAAGGTGCTCTACTACGACATCTATGCGAAATACTATCAGAGTATCAAACAATATCAGCAGGCATCAGCCTACATCGACACGACATTAACTATGCTCAAGAAAGATTTCACCAGCGACTATGCCGAACAACTGCTGAAACAGGCTAAAATATGGGTGGAAGCCGGAGATAATAACAGAGCGACAACTCTCTACCAACAGGCACTGGCCATCAAGGACTCAGCTGCCATGGCACTCTCCAACACCCAAATGGAGCAAATCAAAAAAAGCTATAATCTGGATAAGATAGAACTGGAACAACAAAAGCAGACCAACCAAATACGTCTGATCAGCCTGATCGTAATCAGTGCCATTCTGATCGTATTATTTATTTCCCTATTCCGGCTCTCCAAAATCCGCAAAGCCCTGAAATATTCCGAGAGCGAAATACGCAAAGCAGCGGAAACGGTACGGGTAACCAACGAAATAAAAAATCGCTTCCTGTCAAACATGAGTTATAACATCCGGACCCCGCTCAACAACGTGGTAGGTTTCTCGCAACTCATAGCCAGCGAACCGAATATAGATGAAAAAACAAGAGAAGAATACTCGGCGATCATCCACCAAAGCTCAGAAAGATTAATGAGACTGGTCAATGATGTACTCGACCTGTCTCGTCTGGAAGCCAAAATGATGAAGTTCCAGATACAAGACTATGATGCTGTCTCACTTTGCAACGAAGTATGCTACATGGCACGCATGAATAATGAAAAGACAGGCATTCAAGTCCGCTTCACTCCGGAAGTCGAGTCACTGTCCCTTCGCACAGATACCACCCGATTGGGATACGCTCTGCTCAGTACCCTGACCTATCCGCATGAACATGAAACAGAGGGACAACAGGAGGAACGGATTATCCGCTTTACATTAAGCCGGAAAGGTGAAATGCTTTATTTCCGCATTCTCAACTCTCCATTGGCGGACGAGGCTTTCACCTCACAGGAGACCGGCATCAGGCATGAGATCAACCAGTTATTGCTGGCTTACTTCGGAGGAAGCTATCAGGTAAACGCCCGGGGAACGGAAGGCCCGGAAATTGTTTTCACCTATCCCATTGCTTCAGAATCGGAATAAAGCGCTATCTTTGCAAACTGTAAACTTAAACGCTTAATTATGTATACCAACAAACAGATTTGGAGTGTCAGTTACCCGATACTACTCAGCTTGCTGGCGCAAAATGTCATCAATGTCACCGATACCGCATTCTTAGGGCACGTTAGTGAAGTGGCCCTGGGAGCTTCGGCTATGGGTGGACTATTTTATATATGTATATTCACCATCGCTTTCGGATTCAGCACAGGATCACAAATTGTCATTGCACGACGCAATGGAGAAGGACGCTACAGTGATGTAGGTCCCGTAATGATTCAGGGGATTATGTTCCTCCTGTTGATAGCTATATTGATGTTCGGCTTCACCAAAGCGTTCGGAGGAAATATCATGCGGTTGCTGGTTTCTTCCGAATCCATCTACGAAGGCACTATGGAGTTTCTGGACTGGCGTATTTACGGGTTCTTCTTCTCGTTTGTCAATGTCATGTTCCGTGCCCTGTACATCGGCATCACACGTACCAAGGTCTTGACCATCAATGCTGTTGTCATGGCATTAACCAACGTCATATTGGACTATGCACTGATTTTTGGTAAATTCGGTCTGCCGGAAATGGGAATCAAGGGAGCTGCCATCGCTTCTGTACTGGCGGAAGCCTCTTCCATTCTCTTCTTCCTTATCTATACATATATCAGTGTTGATTTGAAAAAGTATGGTCTGAATCGTCTGCACTCGTTCGATCCGGCATTGCTGATGCGTATTCTCAGCATTTCTTGCTTCACGATGCTTCAATATTTCTTATCGATGGCGACCTGGTTCGTGTTCTTTGTTGCCGTAGAACGGTTGGGACAACGGGAACTGGCCATTGCCAATATTGTCCGTAGTATCTACGTCGTACTGCTGATTCCGGTGAATGCACTGGCAACAACGACCAACAGCCTTGTCAGCAATGCCATCGGCGCAGGAGGTATCCAATACGTCATGCCGCTTATCAATAAAATAGCCCGATTCTCGTTCTTCATCATGCTAGGACTGGTGGGATTGTCGGTTTTGTTTCCTCAGTTCCTCCTCTCCGTATATACCAGCGAAGCAGCGTTAATCACCGAGTCCGTACCTTCGGTATACGTTATCTGCTGCGCCATGCTCATTGCATCAGTAGCCAATGTCGTATTCAACGGCATCTCCGGAACAGGAAATACGCAGGCAGCCCTGTTGCTCGAAACCATCACGATTGCCATTTACGGTTCCTACATCGTTTTCGTCGGAATGTGGCTCAAAGCACCGATTGAAATCTGCTTTACGATTGAGATTCTGTACTATACCTTGCTGTTGATAACAAGCTATATTTACCTCAAAAAAGCAAAATGGCAGAATAAAAAGATATAAATACAAGAGATTTTTGTACATTTGCAGGCTCAAATAATTAATTCGTAATTAAACAACTATGTTCGATAATTTAAGTGAAAGACTAGAACGGTCATTCAAGATTCTGAAAGGTGAAGGCAAAATCACCGAAATTAACGTGGCGGAGACGCTGAAAGATGTACGTAAGGCATTGCTTGATGCCGACGTTAACTACAAGGTTGCAAAAACTTTCACTGACACGGTGAAGGAAAAAGCCATCGGTCAGAATGTACTTACGGCTGTGAAGCCAAGCCAGTTGATGGTGAAGATTGTGCACGACGAACTAACCCAGTTGATGGGTGGCGAGACGGTAGAAATCAACCTCGAATCCCGTCCGGCAGTAATCCTGATGTCAGGTCTGCAAGGTTCGGGTAAGACTACTTTCTCCGGTAAGTTGGCACGCATGCTGAAAACAAAGAAGAATCGCAAACCATTACTGGTAGCTTGTGACGTTTACCGTCCGGCAGCTATCGAACAGTTGCGTGTATTGGCAGAACAAATTGAAGTGCCGATGTACTCAGAACTGGACAGCAAAAATCCGGTAGAGATTGCACAACACGCCATTCAAGAAGCTAAAGCCAAAGGATATGACCTCGTAATCGTCGATACAGCCGGACGTCTGGCCGTAGACGAACAGATGATGAACGAGATCACCGCTATCAAGGAAGCAATCAATCCGGACGAAATTCTGTTCGTGGTAGACTCCATGACAGGACAGGATGCCGTCAATACAGCCAAAGAATTTAACGAACGCCTGGACTTCAACGGTGTGGTACTGACCAAACTGGATGGTGACACCCGTGGTGGTGCGGCCCTTTCTATCCGTTCGGTAGTCAACAAGCCGATTAAATTTGTGGGTACAGGTGAAAAGCTGGATGCTATCGACCAGTTCCACCCGGCACGTATGGCAGACCGTATCCTCGGTATGGGTGACATCGTTTCACTGGTAGAACGTGCTCAGGAACAGTATGACGAAGAAGAGGCCAAACGTCTGCAAAAGAAGATTGCCAAGAATCAGTTCGACTTCAACGACTTCCTCAGCCAGATTGCCCAGATCAAGAAGATGGGTAATCTGAAAGAACTTGCATCCATGATCCCGGGCGTAGGCAAAGCTATCAAAGATATCGATATCGACGACAATGCTTTCAAGAGCATCGAAGCGATCATCTACTCCATGACTCCGGCAGAACGTTCCAATCCGGAATTACTGAACGGCTCACGCCGTACACGTATCGCTAAAGGTAGCGGAACAACGATTCAGGAAGTAAACCGTTTGCTGAAACAGTTCGACCAGACTCGCAAAATGATGAAGATGGTGACCAGCAGCAAAATGGGCAAGATGATGCCAAAAATGAGAAAATAAAAAGAATTTTATTCTGTTTCAGATAGAAGGAGGAGGCTTGAGCTTCCTCCTTTGTTTTTGTTATCACAGAATCCACTTTCTCATATTAATCAGCTTTTTATCAGACAGCTTCAATTCTACAAGTTCCCACTTTTCACTACCTCTTGTAGTGATTACTCCCGCTATAGTAAGCCCAATATAAAACACTGCGTTTTACAAGGTATAAAGCTATGCTTTAGGAAGTGAAAAGCATAGCTTTATACCTTGTAAAGCGTAGCTTTAGCTTTCATATCCTCTCTCCTTTCACCAACAACTACACTGAAGGATTATCCTAAATTCATATTAATATCATTATCCACTTGTAATGATTACAATTTTATAAAGATTTTATGTGAATATTCATTTTTATTTCTTTACTTTGCAAAAGATAACAAAACAGAAGCACGAATATGTACTATGTATATGTAGTAGGTTACATTTTATTAGCAGCAGCCATGCAGCTGTCCACAGGAAACTTTCCTGTTTCTTTTCTCGCCTTTCCGCTGAATATCATCTTTGCAGCGATCTGGCTTTTCCTGTTATGGATACTATATAAAGAATATAATAATCTAAGAACCACCCGTTTTCTCGGTTCATCCAAAGCCAGCGTTTTATCTATCAGTCTGTTTATCGGTGGTTGCCTGATCATAGGACTTTTCCCCCAGCTATCTGAACCGGAAGCCGAAATGCGCAATGGAATATCAGCCTCATTGGGATGTTACAATTTCATGACTTCATGGATATTCATTTCTATACTCTTATTATTATTAAGCAATCTGGCAATGATCACCATCCACGCCTGTCGGCATCGCAAACAAGCACGCTGGCGCTTTATTCTGAATCATGCAGGTTTATGGCTGGCTCTGTTTGCCGGATTTCTAGGTAGCAGTGACACACGGACACTACGCGTACCTTTATATAAAGGTGAACCAACGCATGAGGCATTCGACATGAATGGCACATCTTACTATTTAGATTATGATATGGAACTCAATTCGTTCGCTGTAGAATATTACCCGAACGGACGTCCTTCCCGCTTTTCCGCCAATGTACGTTTGGGGAATGAGAACGTTCTGCTGGAAGTAAACCATCCCTATTCCTACCGACTGGGGGAAGACGTCTACCTCACCGGATACGACGTAACAAAAGGCAACGAAAGCAATTACTGCATTCTACAGGTCGTAAAACAGCCCTGGAAATATGTGATGGTAGCGGGTATTCTGATGATGCTTGCAGGAGCAGTTCTTTTATTTATAAACGGAGCTAAAGCGTATGATAAACTGGGATAACTTCTATGTATTTGCAGCAGTATCCATCTGCTTATGGTTGGCAGGAGCTGTATTTGCCCTTCGTTCATCATCGAAGAGTAAGGTGGCAATCGTTTTTACTTCCGGCGGCATTATTATATTGGGAATATTTATTGCCGGATTATGGATATTCCTCCAGCGCCCTCCATTACGCACTATGGGAGAAACCCGATTGTGGTATTCATTCTTTATGGGAATAGCAGGATTGCTAACCTATATCAGATGGAAGTATCGCTGGATTCTCTCTTTCTCGACGTTACTTTCTACAGTTTTTGTGATCATTAATTTGATGAAGCCCGAGATACACGATCAGTCATTGATGCCGGCGCTGCAAAGTGTATGGTTCATCCCGCATGTAACCGTATATATGTTCTCTTATTCCGTTCTGGGATGTGCTTTCATCATCGCCCTGACCGGACTGTTCCGTCATAAAGAAGAATACCTGCATACAGCAGACAATCTGGTCTACGCAGGCGTCGCTTTTCTTTCCATCGGTATGCTGCTAGGTTCTCTCTGGGCAAAGGAGGCTTGGGGAAACTACTGGAGCTGGGACCCCAAAGAAACTTGGGCAGCCATCACCTGGATGGGATATTTGCTCTACATCCACCTCCGCCTGTTCAGAAGAACCGGACGGAAAACACTCTATGCCCTGCTCATAGTCTCCTTCCTTGCTTTACAAATGTGCTGGTATGGAGTCAATTACCTGCCGGCGGCCCAACAAAGCGTACATTTATATAATCGTAATAACTAACCTCAAAAAACAAATGTGAAATGAAGAGAAGTACAAAACTAATCGTAGCATTATTGGTAGTCGTGGCGGCATTGGTAGTCATTTACCGACTGATGCATCGGGTGCCTTCTGCCGATTTGGAAGCAAACGTGCAGATGCAACAGATTATTACGGATGCAGGATGCCTGAGATGCCATACCTCGACGCCGGAACTACCGTTCTATGCAAATATGCCTGTAGCCGGAAAAATTGTAATGGAAGACGTGAGCAAAGCCTATCGCGCTTTCGACATGACTCAGATGGAGAAAGACATGAAGGAAGGACGCCCTCTCAATCCGGTTGATCTGGCTAAAGTAGAAAAAGTAATCCTCGACGGAAAGATGCCGCAGGCAAAGTATTACCTTGTACATTGGGGAGCTTCTTTCAATGATGCAAAGAAAGAGGTAGCACTGAGCTGGGTAAAACATCACCGCATGGGACTGTATACCGATGTGGCAGTAGCACCTGATTTCATTAACGAACCGATTCGTCCTATTGCCGACTCGATCTCAGTCGATGTACGCAAAGTGGTCTTAGGAAATCTGTTGTATCACGACACCCGCTTATCGGCAGACAACACCGTTTCATGTGCCAGCTGTCATGGTCTGGATACCGGTGGCGTTGACAACAAGCAGTATTCTGAAGGAGTAGGCGGTCAGTTGGGCGGCGTCAATGCCCCGACCGTATACAATGCTGCCTATAACTTTGTTCAATTCTGGGACGGACGTGCCGGAACTCTGGCAGAACAAGCTGCCGGCCCTCCATTGAATCCGGTAGAAATGGCTTGCGAGTCATTCGATCAGATCATCAGCAAACTGGCAGAAGACAAGAATTTCGTAGTGGCATTCAACGAAGTATATCCCGACGGATTGAACGAAAAGAATATCACAAATGCTATTCAGGAGTTCGAAAAGACATTGCTGACTCCTAATTCACGTTTCGACCGTTATCTGAAAGGACAGAAAGATGCCATCACCGCAGATGAAATCGCCGGATACGACCTTTTCAAGAAATATGACTGTGCGACTTGTCATGTGGGAGAAATCCTCGGAGGACAATCTTATGAACTGATCGGTGTACAGCATGATTATTTCGCAGACCGTCAGGCAGAAATGACTGAAGAAGACAACGGACGATTCAAGCAGACAAAAGCAGAGCGTGACCGTCACCGCTTCAAAGTGCCGGGATTGAGAAATATTGAACTGACCGCTCCTTATTTCCACGACGGCAGCATGGCTACTATGGATGATGCGGTTCGCGCCATGGCCAAATATCAGTTAGGCATCGACCTGCCACAACCGGAAGTAGATAAGATTGTCGCCTTCCTCCGTACATTGACCGGAGAGTATAAAGGCAAATTGCTGACAAATAAGAACATGATCTGACAAGACCAAACAGAGGCTCCATTTCACCCGAACAGAGCCTCTGATTGATGTAAACAGAGCCTCCGTTTCACCTAAACAGAGGCTCTGTTTTTCTTGCCTGAAAATCAGAGCTTTCCCTTGTACTTTTTACCTTCTTTCCTACTCGCATTCCAATATGTTCCGCTGTCCCCTCTCCACAAAAAGTCCATTCCTTTTGGAGAGTTCAGTTATTTATTTTACTTTTGTCCATCACCAATAAATACTCTGAAAATATGACTCTGATAGACGGAAAAGCCATTTCCGAACAAGTGAAACAAGAGATTGCAGCCGAAGTAGCCGAAATTGTTGCTCGTGGCGGCAAACGCCCGCATCTGGCAGCAATCCTTGTAGGACATGATGGTGGCAGCGAAACGTATGTAGCCGCCAAAGTAAAAGCCTGCGAAGTATGTGGATTCAAATCCTCCCTCATCCGTTACGAAAGTGACGTGACCGAAGAAGAACTACTCGCCAAAGTACGCGAACTAAACAATGACGACGACGTAGATGGATTTATCGTACAGCTCCCGTTACCCAAACATATCTCCGAACAGAAAGTTATCGAAACGATCGACTATCGTAAAGATGTAGACGGATTCCACCCTATCAACGTGGGACGCATGTCTATCGGACTTCCCTGCTATGTATCCGCCACCCCGAACGGTATTCTTGAACTGCTGAAACGCTATGAGATAGAGACGTCGGGAAAGAAATGTGTTGTACTCGGCCGCAGCAATATTGTCGGCAAACCGATGGCTTCACTGATGATGCAGAAAGCGTACCCGGGAGATGCAACCGTCACTGTATGCCATAGCCGCAGCAAAGACCTGGTAAAAGAATGTCAGGAAGCAGATATTATTATCGCTGCTTTGGGACAACCCAACTTCGTGAAAGAAGAAATGGTAAAAGAAGGTGCAGTAGTAATCGACGTAGGTACTACCCGTGTTCCGGACGCCAGCAAAAAATCCGGCTTCAAGCTGACAGGCGATGTGAAGTTTGATGAGGTAGCGCCTAAGTGCTCATTCATCACTCCCGTACCGGGCGGCGTGGGTCCGATGACGATTGTATCATTAATGAAAAATACACTTTTAGCCGGTAAAAAAGCTATTTACAAGTAGAATATTGAAGGACAGTGAAATGTGTTTCACTGTCCTTTTCCTTCCCTTAATCTGACAGTTATGAAAACAATTACGACTCTCCCTCTCTTATTATGTCCGTTTCCTGCCTAAGTAACAATCATTCTCGAAAAGACATTATAATCCTCTTGAACGTATGAAAGAACTATTAGTATCCCTTCTTCTGGTTACACAATTCTCTTGTATCAGCAAAGCGCAAGAAAATGATACTACCACACAGATACTGACAACTGACAGCCTGCAAACAGACACCCTTTCGCTTCTTTTTGCAGGGGATCTTATGCAGCATCAAGGACAAATTAACGCTGCACGTACTGCGACAGGAGGCTACGATTATTCCAGCTATTTTGAATATGTCAAAGACGAAATTCAAAGTGCTGACTTTGCCATAGCTAATCTGGAAGTTACTCTCGGAGGAAAACCGTACAAAGGCTATCCCGCTTTCAGCGCTCCCGATGAATATCTGACCGCTATCCATAATGCCGGATTCAATGTACTGATAACCGCCAATAACCATAGTCTCGACCGTGGCAGAAAAGGCTTAGAACGCACTATACAATTAATAGACTCCTTAAAAATTCCACACGCCGGAACGTACCTCAACGCTGAAGAGCGTGAAAATAAATACCCTCTTTTATTAGAAAAAAAAGGCTTCCGCATTGCCATACTCAACTATACATACGGAACAAACGGAATCCCTGTCACTCCGCCCAACATCGTTAATTATACTGATACGACCATTATATCCAAAGATATCGAAGCAAGTAAAACAATGAACCCCGATGCAATTATTGCTTGTATGCATTGGGGAATCGAATACCAGTCACTCCCTGACAAAGAACAGAAGTTTCTGACCGATTGGCTGCTTCGAAAAGGAGTAAATCACATAATCGGTTGTCATCCTCATGTTGTGCAGCCTATCGAAGTTCGCGAAGACAGTCTGACAAACGGGAAGCATCTGGTAGTATATTCACTGGGGAATTATATTTCCAATATGTCCGCCCGTCGCACGGATGGCGGCCTGATGGTAAAAATGGAATTAGTAAAAGATAGTACCACCCGACTCAACCATTGCGAATATAGCCTGGTATGGACAGCCCGTCCCGCTCAATCAGGAAAAAAGAATCATCAATTACTACCAATTAATTTCCCCACTGACTCCATTTCCGTAAATGCACGTAACTCTCTGAGAATCTTTGCAAATGATGCGCGATCCCTCTTCAGCAAGCATAATCGGGGAATAAAAGAATATCTTTTTTATAAAAAAAAGTAGCAGAATCTTTTGGAGATTTAAAGATAATATCTATCTTTGCACCGCGTTAGAGAAACGCAGACATGGTGGATGTAGTTCAGTTGGTTAGAGCGTCAGATTGTGGTTCTGAATGTCGCCGGTTCGAGTCCGGTCTTCCACCCCAAAGAAATTTTAAAAGACAAGTCCTGTAAAGCGAAAGATTTACAGGACTTATTTTTTATTAATACAATCGCTTTATGGAAAACAACAAAAAACTAACTCGTTCCAGAAAGGAACGAATGATAGCCGGAGTATGCGGAGGTTTAGCCGAATACTTCGGATGGGACCCTACTTTAGTAAGAATAGTCTATGCACTAGCCACCATCTTCACTGCTTTTGCAGGAATTATTATTTATCTTATTCTATGGATCATTATGCCGGAAGAAAGGTATAGCGACGGATACGGTGACAGAATGAATCAACGTTTGCATTAGTATTGCTTTCATAGCCATCCGGAGCATTTACTTTAAAGATCCGGATGGAAATCTTATAGAAATCAGTACATTAATATAATTCGAGTCCGAACTCATCTTTCAGTTGCATCAGCGCCTGATTCTTCTGTGCCATCATCTGGAACTTCTCGACACGACCAACCGCCCGAACAGTTTCTGCAGGTTCACTTACCCGCACTGTCATCGCCACTTTGCTGTTCTTCAATCTTCCACGAAGATAAGTCTGTAATTCCGGAATCAAAGCTGTAAAATCTTTAGCAGCAATCTCATTATCGACCACTACTTCAAAAGTAGTCGAATTATTCAACAATACCGGACGTATCACTTGCATACGCTTTGCAATGGCCACCTGTTCTTTGGGTAACTGTCCCGCATATTCCTGCCAGTAATAATTCAAATCTCTGTCATTGAAAATAAAGTCTTCTTCCGGCTGTGTTTGCACCTGAGCAACATTGGTTTTGGCTGTATTCTGAGCAGCCTGATCACGTTGCGGATTTTTGATAGATACTCCCAAACTAGACATCTTCATTACAGGAATCTTCCGTTCCTCTTTGGAAATCGAAGAGATTCCAACACTCTGTGACGGCGCGGAAGCAGTATTTGCCGGAGCAGCAGCCCCCGAAGCAACAGATACCTGCGGTTGACGCACAGCAGTATTAGCGGCAGACGGCGCAATAGCCGGAGACGGAGCAGTATGAACAGTAGTCTGTTGAGCAGACGGTGCAGAAGCGACCTGCGGCTGCTGAGCTGCGGCAGGTTGGGTGAATACGGGTTTTATGGTCTGCTTAGGGCCACGCCCACCACTTACGTCATCCCCCTCGGTGGTAAGCTGGGCAACCTGTATCAAGGTCAGTTCCACCAGTAAGCGCTTGTTCTTGCTGGCACGGTAATTCAAATCACAATCATTGCAAAGCTTCATCGCACGGTAAAGGAACTGCAACGGGCATTTCTGCGCCTGTTCCTGATAACGCTGACGTATGCTCGCCCCTACTTCCAGTAATGGCAAGGTAGCTGCATCCTTACTGACCAGCAAATCCCGGCAATGAGAAGATAATCCGGTGATGAAGTGACTACCGTCAAATCCTTTATTCAGCACATCATTGAAAAGCAACAAGGCATCACTTACCCTGTTTTCTAGAAAACAATCCGTCAGACGGAAATAATATTCGTAATCGAGAACGTTCAAGTTCTCAATAACACTCTTATAAGTAATATTCCCTCCCGTAAAACTCACTACCTGATCGAAGATAGACAATGCGTCACGCATACCTCCATCCGCTTTCATTGCAATGACATTCAGCGCTTCGGGTTCTGCCGTAATATTTTCTTTTGCAGCAACGTACGACAAATGATTCACCGTATCTTCGACACTGATCCGGTTAAAATCATAAATCTGGCAACGGGAAAGGATAGTCGGAAGAATCTTATGCTTCTCCGTCGTAGCCAGAATAAAGATAGCGTGGCGGGGAGGTTCTTCCAATGTTTTCAGGAATGCGTTGAAAGCGGAAGCCGAGAGCATGTGCACCTCATCGATAATATATACCTTATATTTACCGATCTGTGGCGGGATGCGCACCTGTTCCACCAATTGACGGATATCATCCACCGAATTGTTGGAAGCGGCATCAAGTTCATGGATATTATACGACCGCTGTTCGTTGAAAGCCACACACGATTCGCATTCGTTACAGGCTTCACCATCGGCAGTAGGCGTCATACAGTTGATGGTTTTGGCGAAGATACGTGCACAAGTAGTCTTTCCCACCCCGCGCGGTCCGCAAAACAAATAAGCATGAGCCAATTTCTGGGTAGCGATTGCATTCTTTAATGTAGTAGTCAGCGCTCGTTGTCCCACCACCGATTCGAATGTGGACGGACGGTACTTACGAGCTGATACAATATAGTTCTCCATATCCGGGATTCTCTCTGTTTTTTTTGATTTTTCGCTTTCAGTGCAAATGTACACAAAAAAGTGATAAGTAATAAAGGATAGAGAAAGAAGTTTTGAACCTAAAGCGGTAAGTTTTTAAGTTATTAGTTTTATCTTTGCGGATATAAAAAAGAGAAGTTATGGATAAACTGATCACTATCTGGAGTTTCATATGCCGACGTAAGTATCTTATCACCGTCGTTGCATTTGCTGTTATCATTGGTTTTCTGGACGAGAACAGCCTGTTCCGCCGTCTGGGATACGAACGCGAAATCAGCCAGCTGAAAGAAGAGATAGAAAAATACCGAGCGGACTACGAAGAGAACACCAAACGTCTCAACGAGTTGAACAGCAATCCGGATGCTATCGAACAGGTGGCACGTGAAAAGTATCTGATGAAGAAGCCCAACGAAGATATTTACGTTTTTGAAGATAATAAATGAAACAATTAGTACCCGCACTTTTCGCCGTAGGCGCAATCATGGCTCTCACAGGGGCTGCTGTATATATCACCGGATGGAACTATGCTCCTTATATTTATACCATCGGAGCCGGATTCATTGCTCTGGCACAAGTAAACACACCGGTTAAAGGAAAAAGCAAAATTTTAAAACGTCTGCGCATCCAGCAGATATTCGGAGCACTTGCGCTAATACTGACGGGAGCTTTCATGTTTACCACCCGTGGAAATGAATGGATTGCCTGTCTGACTATCGCTGCCGTACTTGAACTTTACACCGCTTTCCGCATTCCACAGGAAGAAGCAAAAGAAGAGAAACCTCAATTCCGCAACCCTACTAAAAGTCTCAGAGCGTTGTGCCCCAAAACCGCCAAGAATGAGATTTTTCTAGTTCGAACTGACTTTTTGCCACGTGTTGGCCGATATGCGAGCATAATGCCCCCT